>Ga0207648_10000544_pt1 | contig 42055 bp, 36 predicted proteins | sample KBSMisM32_FD_184310 | JGI IMG/M metagenome (GOLD analysis project Ga0207648, IMG submission 184310) | Miscanthus rhizosphere microbial communities from Kellogg Biological Station, Michigan, USA - KBS Miscanthus M3-2 (SPAdes) (version 2) | ecosystem: Host-associated > Plants > Roots >... | reverse complement strand
CGCAATCCGCCGACGCCGAACAAGATGGTGTACGGCCTGATCCTGACCGGCATCGGCTTCCTCGCAATGGTGGCGGCGGTCTACGACCAGGCCGCGAACGGCAAGGCCAGCATGATCTGGCTCGTGATTGCCTACTTCTTCCACACCACCGGCGAGCTCTGCATCTCCCCGGTCGGCCTTTCGATGGTGACCAAGCTGGCGCCACTGCGGCTCGCGTCGCTGATGATGGGTGTGTGGTTCCTGATCAATTTCGTCGCCAACTGGCTATCGGGAATCATCGGCTCCTTCGCCGAGCAGCTGGGCGAGCTCACGATCTTCGGTGGCATCGCCGCCACCCTGTTCGTGTTCTCGGTCGTGCTCTGGCTCTTCTCCGGCACGCTCGTCCGCTGGATGCACGGTGCCGAGAAAGTCACGCACTGACACCGCGATCCCCCCTATCCGACTGCTGGAGTTCCGATCATGAGCAGAACCCTGCGGCGCGCCGTCGTATGCGCGCTCATGCTTTCCGTGCTGCCCGCCTCGCTCGCGCAGGCCGAGACGGCCGACGAGTTCGTCGCGCGGACCAACCGCGAGCTCGCCGAGCTGGCCATCGAAGGGAACGCTGCGGGCTGGACGCAGGCGACCTACATCAACGTCGACACCCAGCTCATCAATGCGAAGGCGACCGAGCGATTTCTCGAGTACCTGAGCAAGGCAGTCGAGGAAGCGAAGCAGTTCGAAGGGCAGCCGATGAGCCCGGCTTCGAAGCGCACGCTGGCGCTGCTCAAGTTCAGCGTCTCGGCGCCCGCGCCGGCCGACCCGGCCAAGCGAGCGGAGTTCTCCAAGCTCCTGGCCGCGATGGAGGCCAAGTACGGCTCGGGCAAGTACTGCCCGCAGGGTCCCGAGTCCTGTCGTGACGAGACCAAGCTCAAGGCGGTGCTCGAGTCGAGCCGCAACTACGACGAGCTGCTCGATGCCTGGACCGGCTGGCACTCCACCGCCCGGCCGTTGCGCGCCGACTACGCGCGCTATGTCGAGCTTGCGAACGACGGCGCGCGCGGGTTCGGGTTCGAGGACCTGGGCGCCATGTGGCGGTCGAACTACGACATGTCCGCAGAGGAGTTCAAGCGCGAGGCCGCGCGGCTCTATGGGCAGGTGCAGCCGCTCTACAAGGAGCTGCATTGCTACACGCGCGGGAAACTCGCAGCGAAGTACGGCGCGGACAAGGTGCCGGCCGGAAAGCCCATCCCGGCGCACCTGCTCGGCAACATGTGGGCCCAGCAGTGGGACGCGGTCTATGACCTGCTCGAGCCTTATCCCGGAGTCAGCAGCCTCGATGTCGACGCCGCGCTCGAAAAGCAGTCCTACGACGCCGTGAAGATGACGAAGTCGGCGGAGAGTTTCTACAGGTCGATCGCGTTCCCGGCGCTGCCGCAGACCTTCTGGGAGCGCTCGATGCTCACTCAGCCGCGCGACCGGGACGTCCAGTGCCACGCGAGCGCCTGGCACATGGATGGCAAGGAGGACGTGCGCATCAAGCAGTGCATCCGCCCGACCTATGAGGAGCTGCGCACCATCTATCACGAGCTCGGCCACGTCTATTACTTCCTCTGGTACAAGGACCAGCCGTATCTGTTCCAGAACGGCGCGCACGAGGGCTTCCACGAGGCCATCGGCGACACGGTGAACCTGTCGATGACGCCGGCGTACCTCGCGCAGATCGGGCTCGTGTCCGAGGCGGGCACCTCCCGCGAAGCGGTGATCAACCAGCAGATGAAGATGGCGCTCGAGAAGATCGCCTTTCTGCCCTTTGGCAAGCTGATCGACGAGTGGCGCTGGAAGGTGTTCTCGGGCGAGGTGACGCCCGAGAACTACAACGCCGCGTGGTGGGCACTGCGCGAGCAGTACCAGGGTGTCGCTGCCCCGGTCGCGCGCACCGAGGCCGACTTCGATCCCGGCGCCAAGTACCACGTGCCGGGAAACGTGTCTTATACGCGCTATTTCCTGTCCTTCATCATCCAGTTCCAATTTCACAAGGCGCTATGCGAGGCGGCAGGGTTCAAGGGGCCGCTGTCCGAGTGCTCGATCTACGGAAATGAGGTCGCGGGCCGCAAGTTCGGCGCGATGCTCGCGAAGGGCGCAAGTGCGCCGTGGCAGGACGCGCTCTTCGAGCTCACCGGAACGCGCGAGATGGATGCCTCGGCGATCCTCGATTACTTCGCGCCGCTTCAGACCTGGCTCAAGGAACAGAACAAGGGACAGAAGTGCGGCTGGTGAGAAAACCACAATGACGCCGACCACCGTTGCCCCGCAGCTCACGGTCCGCGCGATCGTGCTCGCCATCATCCTCGCGATGATCCTCGCGGCCGCGAACACCTATCTGGGCCTCTTCGCCGGGCTCACGATCGCCTCGGCGATCCCGGCCGCGGTCGTCTCCATGGCGGTCCTCAGAGTGCTGGGCGGCGGCGGGATACTGGAAAACAACATCGTGCAGACCGGCGCCTCCGCCGGCTCGTCGATCGCCTCGGGTGTGATCTTCACGGTGCCGGCGCTCGTGATCCTCGGCCACTGGGCGGATTTCGACTACCTCTGGGTGCTCGCGATCGCAGGCCTGGGCGGCATCCTGGGTGTGTTCTTCTCGGTGCCGCTGCGACGCGCGCTGATCGTGGAGCAGAAGCTTGCTTTTCCGGAAGGCAAGGCCGCCGCGGAGGTGCTCAAGGCCGGCGAGAATCCGGGCGCCGGCGTGAAGATTCTGGCGCTCGCCGCCACGGGCGGCGGTCTCGCCAAGCTCGCGGCGGGCAGCGGTCTGAGACTGATCCCGGACACGGCCGCCGCGGCAGGCTGGGTTGGCAAGGGGATCGCGTACTTCGGCACCAACCTCTCACCGGCGCTGCTCGCGGTCGGCTATATCGTCGGCCTCAACATCGGCATCCTCGTCGTACTGGGCGGAATCATCTCCTGGAACATCGCGATCCCGATCTACAGCACATATTTTCTCGAGGGCAACACCGCTCTGGCCACGGCGCTCGCCGGAGCGAGCGCCGAGGACGCGGCCGGCGCGATCTGGTCGGCGCAGATCCGTTACCTCGGTGTCGGCGCGATGCTCGTGGGCGGTATCTGGGCGCTGATCTCCATCCGGAGCTCCCTGCTGTCGGGGGTGAAAAGCGGCCTCGCGGCAGCGCGCGCGGGTGTCGGAACCGTCATTGCGCACACCGAGCAGGACCTGCCGATGAAGGCGATCCTGATCGGGATCCTGCTCTTCACTTTGCCCCTCTTCGTCCTGTACCAGAACATCGTCGGCAATCTGGGCGTGAGCCTGCCGATGACGATCATCATGATCGTCGCGGGATTTCTCTTCTGCTCGGTGTCCGCCTACATGGCGGGGCTCGTCGGCTCCTCGAACAATCCCGTTTCCGGCATCACGATCTGCACGATCCTGTTCGCCGCGATCGTGCTGATGCTGTTGATGGGCCGTGATGCGGCCCTGGGTCCCGTGGCCGCGATCATGATCGGCGCGGTGGTGTGCTGCGCCGCCTGCATCGGTGGCGACAACCTGCAGGACCTGAAGTGCGGCTACATCGTCGGCGCCACACCCTGGAAGCAGCAGGTCATGCTCGCAATCGGTGCGGCCTCGAGCGCGCTCGTGATGGCGCCGGTGCTCAATCTGCTGCTCAAGGCCTATGGCATCGGTGTCCCGACCGCCGAGCACCCCGACCCGCTGCTCGCGCCACAAGCGACGCTGATGGCCTCGGTCGCGAAGGGCATGTTCGGCGGCGAGCTGCCCTGGAGCATGGTGGCGATCGGCGCAGTGATCGGCGCCGCCATCATCGCCTGGGATGTGTGGCTCGAGCGAAGGGGCGCGACATTCCGTGCGCCGGTTCTTGCGGTTGCGGTCGGCATCTACCTGCCTCTCGAGCTCTCGGTGCCGATTTTTGCCGGTGGGCTGATCGCGCACCTCGTCGAGCGCAGGCTTGGCGCCTCGGGCGCTGCGGACGACGGTGAACGTGCGAAGCGTAACGGTATGCTGTTCGCGGCCGGTCTAATCACTGGCGAAGCACTGACGGGCATCTTCATCGCGATTCCGATCGTGAGCTCGGGGCGGGGCGACGTGCTCGCGCTGCCATCGAACCTGCAGTTCGGCGAATGGCTCGGCCTCGCGATCGTTACTGCGCTCGCGGCATGGCTCTATGCCACCGGATCCCGGCGCGCTCAGGTCTGAGGCGACGTCCACCGGCCGGACGAAAATCATCGCGGCCTTCGCCGTGATCTATCTCGTCTGGGGCTCGACGTTCCTCGCCAACAAGATCGGAGTCGGCGAGATGCCGCCGCTCCTCTTTACGGCCGCGCGGTTCCTCATTGCGGGCACAGTGCTCATGATCGTCGCAACCGTCCTCGGCGAGCGCTTTCCACGTACGCGCCGCGAATGGCTGCACGTGGGCCTGTTTTCGATTCTCATGGTGCCGTTGAGCAACGGGCTCAGCACCAGCGCGCTGCGCCACGTGCCGTCGAACGAGGCCGCGCTGCTTGCCGCAAGCTCGGCCCTCTGGCTCGCCGGACTCGGCGCGATCGGGTCACGCGGTCACAAGCTGTCCGCCCGGACGATCACGGGCCTGCTGCTCGGTCTTGCGGGCGTCGCACTGCTCGTGTGGCCGAAGAGCGCTGGCGCGAGCGGCCAGCTCGGCTGGCGCGCCTTGGTGCTCGGCAGCAGCATGAACTTCGCCATCGCCTCGATCTTGTACCGCGATGCCCGGCTTGGCGTCGGGGCGACGGCCTTTAACTCGGTGATGATGCTGCTCGGTTCGGCTTGCCTTGCGCTTGCCGGCGTCGTCGCCGGCGAACCGACGCAATGGCGCTGGAGCGGTGCGGGCGTCGCAGCGATGCTTTATCTGGCGCTCTTCGGCTCGGCGCTCGCCTACACTTCGTACACGTGGCTGCTGAAACGCGCCCCCGCCGATCGCGTTGGAACGTTTGCCTACGTCAATCCCGCGATCGCAACTGTGCTTGGCTGGGCCGTGCTCGGCGAGGCGCTGACGGGCATACAGATTGTCGGCGTCCTCGTGATTCTCGGCGCTGTCGTGCTCGTGACCTGGTCGTCGGGGCGGTAGCTGGTCGCTCGTCGACGCAGCCGGCGCCAGGCCCAGCAAAGCGCGCCCTGACTACCTCCTGCCGATTCGCTCGAGCCGGCCCTTTGATCCGATCAGACTCGAGCCCAGCCAGGACACGAGCCACACGATCACCGCGGCGCCCATCGCCGTCCAGAACCCGGAGATCGTGAACCCGGGCACGAGGCGCGCGACCAGACCGACCATCGCGGCGTTGAGCACGAAGAGAAACAGGCCGAGGGTCACGAGCGTAAGCGGCAGCGTCAGGATGAAGGCGATCGGACGCACCACCGCATTGATGACGCCGAGCAGCACAGCCGCGATCGCGAGCTTCGCCGTCGACTCGAAACGGATCCCCGACAGCAGCAGGCTCGCCACCCAGAGCCCGAGCGCGGAGATGGCGGCGCGCAGCAGAAATCCGACCATGGTCTGTTCCCCGTTTGCTTTTGCCGCGATGGTAAAGGAATCTGTGGGCCGCTCAAACCACCGCCCGGAGCGCTCGCATGGCCCCAGTCGCCGTCGTAATCGTCATCGCCGTCATCCAGTTCGTCGTCATTGCCTGGCTCGTCGGCCGCGCCCGGCATCGATACGGTATCAAGGCGCCGGCGACCACCGGTCACGAGGTCTTCGAGCGCTGGTTCCGCGTGCAGCAGAATACGCTTGAGCTGCTGATCGTCTTCGTACCCGCCATCTCGCTGTTCGCGATCTACGTCAATCCGAACTGGGCGGCCTGGATCGGGCTCGTGTATGTGGCGGGGCGCTTCGTCTACACGCGGGCCTACGTCGCCGACCCCGCGCGGCGCAGCCTGGGGTTCGGGCTGAGCATGGCGCCAATCCTGGTGCTGCTCGCGGGCGCGCTCATTGGCGCGGTGCGCGCCATGCTCGAGACCAGTCCCGCGGGCTAGGCAGGCTGCGCCGGTTGCGGCCGCTGCAGGCGCGATTCGATCTCGCCGCGCACGCGTCCGCCGGCGAGCAGCTCGATCAGCGTCAGCGCAAAGTCGATCGCAGTGCCCGGACCGCGCGAGGTGATGATCCGGCCGTCGATCACCACCGGTGCGGTACTCAACTGCAGACCCGGGGTCGATTGTTCGTCGAGGAAGCCCGGAAAGCTGGTCGCAGCGCGCCCGTCGAGAAGGCCCGCGTGCGCGAGCACGCTCGGCGCCGCGCAGATCGCGGCCAGGTAGCCGCCACGCTCGCCCGCCCGACGCAGCATCTCGACGACCCGCGCGTCGTCCTTCAAATGCGCCGCGCCTGGCATCCCGCCAGGCAGCACGATCATGTCGAACGCCGCCTCATCGACATCCGCGAGCGTCGCGTCGGCGCGCACACCGATGCCATGCGAGCCGACGACGGGATCGGACGACGGACCCAGGGTGGCGAGACAGACCTCGATACCGGCGCGCCGCAGCAGGTCGACCACCGTGACCGCCTCGATCTCCTCGAACCCTTCCGCGAGTGGGACCAGGACCCTGGCCATCGTTGTCCGCTGCGGTCAGTGAATATCCATGCGCGCGACCTGCGGACCGAGCCCGCGATCACGCAGGTACTGGAGTGCCGCCTGCACCGCGGGGTCTGCGGCGGCTGAGCGGCCGGGGCCGCGCATCGCGGGCGGCGCGCCGGGGATGACGTAGTCGGGCTCGAGTCCTCGCTCATGGATCGACGCGCCCGAAGGCGTGTAGTAGCGCGAGGTCGTGAGCTTGAGCGCCTGACCGTGGCTCAGCGGGATCACTGTCTGGACCGATCCCTTGCCGAAGGTGCGCTCGCCCATCAAGGTCGCGCGGTCGTGGTCCCGGAGCGCGCCTGCGACGATCTCGGAGCCCGACGCCGAGCCACCATCGATCAGCACGACCAGCGGAGCGCCGCGCAGCACGTCGCCCGCGGTAGCGTCGATCTCGAAGCGCGACTCGGGCGTTCTGCCTTCGCCCCGCACGATGATCCCGGTTTCGAGGAATTCGTCGGCGACGTTCGCCGCGGCTTCGAGCACGCCACCCGGATTGCCGCGCAGATCGAGCACCAGCCCGCGCAGCCGTGCGTATCGTCCGGTGCCGAGATGCGTAAGCGCCTCGTCCAGGTCTGCCGGAGTAGAGTCGCTGAACTGGGTGATGCGGGCGTAGCCGTAGCCGCCCGGCAGGGGCTCAGCGCGGACGGTCCGCACGTGGACCTCGGAACGCTCGAGATCGAAGGTCAGTGGTTGGGCCACGCCTTCGCGGCTCACCGCCAGCCGGACGCGCGAGCCGGGAAAGCCGCGCAGGCGCTCGATCGCCTCGTTGAGCCGCGCGGCGTTGACCTCGATGTCGTCGACCGCCAGCACGACGTCGCCCGTGAGCACGCCGGCGCGCTCGGCGGGCGAGCCTTCGATCGGCGCAACGACCGTGACCCGGTCGTTGACCGCCGTCACCTCGATGCCGATCCCGGTGTAGCTCCCCGCAGTGTTGACCCGCATCTCGTCGTACGCGGCTGCGTCGAGAAATGCCGAATGGGGGTCGAGGCTCGCGATCACGCCCTCGACCGCCGCCTGCTCCAGTCGCCCGTCGGGCAGCAGCTCGACGTACTCGGTGCTCACCCGCTCCTTGACCTCTTCCAGGAGGTCGTGAGCCGAGACCTCGGACCTGGCCGTCTGGGGCGGCGCTCCGCGGCTCGCGAGTCCTTCGCGCACGAACGAGACGCCGGAGCCGATCAGGACCCCGGCCATCACGGCCAGCAGTGTCTGCGTGGTCTTTTTCACGAGCCGGAAAACCCGAAGTCGAGGCTAGAGTTTAGCCGCGACGAGCCTTTCGATCACGCCTTCCAGCGCCTCTGGACGCCCGATACCGAACCCCTGGGCGAATTCGACGCCCAGTCGGGCGGTTATTCGGCGGATCTCCTCCGTTTCGACGCCTTCCGCCACGGTCTTGAGCCCGATGGCCCGGGCGAGCTGCACGATGGCGCTCAACATGGCCTGCGACCTGCTGTCCCCGGCGATGTCACGCACCAGGCTACTGTCGATCTTGAGCGAGGTGACGGGCAGCGTCTTGAGGTAGCCGAGCGAGCTCAGGCCCCGGCCGAAATCGTCCAGCGCGACCTCGAAGCCCAGATCCCGCAGGCGACGGATCAGTGCCTCCGCGCGAACGATGTTGGCGACGGCCGCGGTCTCGGTCAGCTCGAACGCGAGAATCTGTGGGGGAATCTGTGCGTCCCTTAGTTCGGCATCGAGGAAGGCTATGAAGCTCTCGTCACCCAGCGACTGCCCCGAGATATTGACTGAGAACCGCGCCCCCTTGTCCGCGAGCGCCCGCGCCAGCGGGGTGAGCAGCTTGAGCACGTAACTGACGACCCAGCGGTCGACCGCGGGTGCGAGCTGGTAGCGCTCCGCCGCGGAGAGAAACTTCTCGGGGGCGATGGTCCGCTGCTGTTCGTCCGTCATGCGCAACAGCAGCTCGTACCTGGCGCCGGGTGCGGCGCCGCTCAGCGACACGATGGCCTGCGCCTCGAGACGGAATGAATCATGCGCAAGCGCATGACGAAGGGTTCCGACCAGCGTCACGTCCGTGTAGCGACGCACTATGCTCTGGTCGCTGTCCTCATACAGCTCGACACGATTGCGGCCGCGGTCCTTGGCGGCCTTGCAGGCGATCTCGGCTGCGGCGAGCGCGTGCGCGAGCGGCTGCTTGCCGTCGCCGACCCGCGCCACGCCGAAGCTTGCGGACACCTCGACCGCCTTGCCTCCAGCGATGAAGTCGAGCGCACCCAGCTGCTCGCACAGCATCTCCGCGAACTCCCGCCCGCGGTCCAGCGGCGCCTCGCCCATCAGCACGGCGAAGCGGTCACCGGAGATGCGTGAGGCGAGCATTCGCGGCGCAAGCGCCCGGCGGATCACCTCGGCGACGCGCACGATCACCTCATCTCCCACGTGCAGACCGAGGTTCTCGTTGAGCACGTGCAGCCGGTCGATGTCGACGTAGATGACGCAGTTCTCGCTCGCCTGCGCCTCGGTACGCATCGCGGCCTGGACGCGCTTCTCGAACGCGGGGCGCGTCAGGAGTCCCGTCGCTGCATCGTAAGCGTTGAGAAGGATGTGCGCCGCGCGACGGGCGAGAAGCTCGACGACCCGTACCTGGCGCAGGTCGAAGTCCGGCGCGCCCGGCGGCTTGTACAGCGCCAGCATCCCGAGCACGCGCTGGGAACCCTGCATCACCGGGCAGCAGAGCACTTTGTACGGCACACGCGACAGCACGCCGGGCCGGCTGGGTTCGTTCGCGACCAGCGATTTCCGTTGCTGCTGGATCCAGGCAAGCAGCGGACGATGCGTCTGCGTCAGCACGTCTGCACCAGCCCGCGGCGCCGTGCCCTGGCCGGTGCGGCACACCGCGATGTTGCGGTCCGGGATCACCAGCGCACCGACGCTGCATCCGAGATGCGCGACGCAGCTCTGCACGAGCTGGGCAAAATCCTCCGCCGATCCCGTCGCCTCGTCCTGCGCGTCGCCGAGCAGCAGCTCGAGGTCGCCGTCGCGGACCAGCAGGTCGCGCTGCAGGGCGCCGATGTCGTGCTGCGATCCGAGCTCGCGCTGCAGACAATCGAGCACCGGCCGCAGCAATCCGTGGACTAGTGTGAACGGGCGCGCCTCGCGCCCCTTGGTCGCCTCGCGGCAGACGACGCCGGCGGCACCGACCAGCGCATCGGCGCCATCGCGCAGCAGGAAAACGTACACGGCGTGCTCGCCGTCCATAGGCTGCATGCGCCCCGTGCTCCGCTCGCCCGGTCGCAGCTCGGCGGACAGCGCCTCCTGCAGCAGCCGGCGCAACTCCGGAACGTCGCGGCCGTCGCTCATCCACGCAGGCACGCCCAGGCGATCGTAGATCGCGATCGACTGTGCGCGCGGCATCAACATGCGGATGAGCTGCCCGTACGGCTCGAGCGTCGTACTACGCGAAGCCAGATCGACCTCACTGACTGCTGCGGCGGACATCCAGGACCTAGAAATTCGGTGGACGTGTCATTTGGACATAGGGTGGCTGAGTCGGTCCCGGCGGACCTTGACGCGAGCCGCACTTTGCCGCGGGCCCCACGGCGAAGCGAGCGGCACATCCGCTGTCTTTCTACATAATCTCGGAGGAGCGGACCGCGGAACGGGGCGCGCGGTGGTCAGCGCCGCTGCAGCCAGTTCTCAGGGTTGACCGGCTCGCGACCGCGGCGCACCTCGAAGTACAGCGCGGGCTGGTTGTGTCCGCCGGAATCGCCGACCGAAGCGATCACGTCACCCGCGGCTACGGACTCGCCGACCTTGCGGAAGAGCTCTTCGTTGTGCCCGTACAGGCTCATGTAGCCCTTGCCGTGGTCGAGCACGATCATCAGCCCCATGCCAGGCAACCAGTCGGCGTACACGACGCGCCCCGCAAAAGGCGCGCGAACCCGCGCACCCCGATTGGTGCCTACCAGCATTCCCTGCCAGCGCAGCGATCCGCCGGCGCGCGGCTGACCGAACCTCGCCAGCACCTTCCCCGACTGCACCGGCCAGGGCAGCTTGCCGCGCAGGCCTTCGAAGGGGGCCTGCTTTGCGACAGGCACGTTCTCGAGCGCCTTGCGCAGCTCGGCGATCAACTTCTCGAGCGAGCGCGCCTGGTTCTGCAAGGTTGAGATCTGCCCACCACGGGATTTGATCTGCGAATCGATCTTAACCACGGCACGGTTACGCCGGTTCTGGGCGGCGCTCAGTGCGTCGAGCTCCTGCTCCTGGCGGATTTCGAGCTCGCGCAGGCGCTCGGTCTCGGCGGCGATCTTTTCGCGCACGAGCGCGAGGTGCTCGAGCTTGTCGCGGATCCCGTCGATGCGCCCGGCGCGCGCACGGCCGAAATAGCCGTACCAGGCGAGCGTGCGGCCAAAGCCGGCGGGGTCCTCCTGGTTCAAGAGCAGCTTGAGTTGCTCCTCGCGCCCGTTTACATACGCCGCGCGCAGTTCCCCGGCCAGCGCCGCGCGCTCTGAGGCGAGTTCGGCCTCGCGATGCGCCTGCTCTCGCTCGAGCTCGTGCAACTGCGATTCGCTTTCGAGACGCCGCTCCCGGGCCTCCTCGAGACGCCGGCGCGCGGCCTGCACGCTTTGCTCGGCGTCGCGGAGCTCGACGCCGAGGCGGTCGCGTTTCTCGATATCGGCATTGACCTCCTTCTGGATCCGGTCGATGCGCGACCGGACGCGCTTCAGTTCCGCCTCTTTCTGGGCGGGCGTCGGCTCGGCTGCGGCCGCGAGCCCGGCCGTAAACGCGAATACAAGCAGCCCGGCCGCAAGCAGGACCCGGCGAGGTCTCGATTGGCGGGGTCGCCCACCTGCCGGCGACCGGCTGGTATTCCAGCGTCGCGGCCACATGCCTCGATTGGTGTCCCGGTCTCGCAAGGGTCGCAAGTCTAGCGTTTCGGCCGGGCTGCTATAATCCGCGCCCCTTTTTCCAGGCCCTCCATGCAGCAGGTTCTCGAATACGTCGCCAATCACCCCGTGCTGGTCGGAGCCACCGCACTCCTGGCATTGGCGGCGCTCGTCTACGAGTGGTCGCGCATGCGGGCGGGCGGGCAATCGGTCGGGCCGACCGATGCAGTACGCCTGATGAATCAGGGCGCGCTCGTCCTCGACGTGCGTTCTCGCGACCAGTACGACGCGGGCCATGTGATCGACGCCCGCAACGTGCCGAGCGCCGACCTTGTGCAGAGCGTCGAGACCCTGAAGAAGTATCGCGACAAACCCTTGCTGACCTGTTGCGAGACGGGCATGACGGCGAACGCCGCAGCCCGTACGCTGCGGGAGCAGGGGTTCGCCAAGGTCGCCAGCCTTCGCGGCGGACTGCAGGCCTGGCGGGCCGAAAACCTGCCGCTGGTCCGCAGCGATGCGAAGGGCCGGTGACGATGACGGCTCCGGTCGGCGAAGTGTTGATGTACTCGACCTCCTGGTGTGGTTTCTGCGAGCGGGCGCGAGGCCTGCTGCGGCGCAAGGGGGTGGAGTTCCGGGAGGTCCGGCTGGATGAGACGCCGGACGAGCGCGAGGCCATGATGAGCCGCTCCGGCGGGCGCCGGTCGGTTCCGCAGATCTTCATCGGCGATCACCATGTCGGAGGCTACGACGAGCTGGCTGCGCTCGACCGCGCGGGCGAGCTCGACCAACTGCTCGGCCGCGCCTGACAGGGCCGCCGCACACTCTCAAGATAAACGTAAGGACGGACGATGACCCAGGAAACTCCCCCGGCGGCGACCCCGCCGACCGTCGATCCAAATGCGCCGGTGGTAAACCCACAGGCGATCTACATCAAGGACTGCTCGTTCGAGGCGCCAAACGGTCCGTTCGTGCCGGGAACGCAGGGCACACCGAGCGTCAGCCTCAACCTCGGCACGCGGGCAACCGCACTCGCGCAGGACGTGCATGAGATCGTGCTGCAGGTGAACCTCGAGGCCAAGATCGGCGACCGCACGGTGTGGCTGGTCGAGCTGCAGCAGGCCGGCGCGTTCCTGATCCGAAACCTGGCGGCGAACGATCTGGCGCAGGTTCTCTCCATCATGGCGCCGAACTACCTGATGGCCTATGCCCGGGCGACGGTCTCCGACCTCGTCAGCCGGGGCGGCTTTCAGCCGTTTCTGCTCCCGTTGGTGACCTTTGAGGGGCTGCATGCCCGCGCGGCCGCGCAGCAGGCTGCGCAGCAGCAGGCAACCTCCGCCGTCAACTGAGCGGCGGGCCGTGGCAGCGGGGAACGAGGCCACCGAACGCAACCGACGGCCCATCGCTGTCATCGGCGCCGGCTCCTGGGGCACCGCGCTCGCGGTGCACCTGGCGCGGACCGGGCACCCGACGGTGCTATGGGGCCGCGACCGTGCGGCGCTCGCGGACATGGCCGCGACGCGCAGCAACCGTCGATACCTTCCCGACGCCCCATTCCCGGACGGGCTTGCAGTCGAGCTCGATCTGCCCCGTGCCGTGGGTCACGCAGCGGAGCTGCTGATTGCGGTGCCGAGTTACGGCTTCCGCGGCGTCCTCGCGGATCTCCGGCCGATGCTCCGGGATGGGCTGCGAATCGCGTGGGCCACCAAGGGCTTCGAGGTCGACACCGGTCTCCTGCCTCACCAGGTGGCGGCCGAGGTTCTTGGCGAGGCCATCCCTACTGCCGTGCTGTCGGGGCCGACTTTTGCGCGCGAGGTCGGTGCCGGATTGCCCACAGCGATGACGGTCGCCTCCCGCGACGAGACGTATGCGCTCTCGCTCGCCCAGGGTCTCTCGGGTCCGAACTTCCGCGCCTACACCTCCTCCGACATGATCGGCGTAGAAGTGGGTGGCGCGACCAAGAACGTGCTCGCCATCGGTGCCGGCATCTCCGACGGGCTCGGCTTTGGCGCCAACACGCGGGTGGCCCTGATCACGCGCGGGCTGGCCGAGATGATGCGGCTCGGCGTGGCGCTTGGTGCGGAGAAGGACACCTTCATGGGTCTGGCCGGCCTTGGCGACCTGGTGCTCACCTGCACCGACGATCAATCGCGAAACCGCCGTCTCGGTCTGATGCTGGCCGCGGGCGGCACGGTGGCTGCGGCGCAGGCGGCCATCGGGCAGGTGGTCGAGGGCGTACTGGCCGCCCGCGCGGTGCGCGCGGTCGCCCGCCGCGCTGGAGTCGAGATGCCCATCACCGAGCAGCTCCATGCGGTCCTCTACGAAGGCGCGCCGCCCAGCGAAGGCGTGGCCGCCCTGATGCGGCGCACCGTGAAATCCGAGGTTCACTGACTGGCGCCGCCGCGTCGCTGGCTTAGAATCGGCGTACGAAAGTCCACGGACCACGGGAAACGACGATGCTGCGCGTGAGGCAACTCCTGGCCGGCAAGGGTCACGACGTCTGGAGCGTCGACGCCGACGAACCCGTGCTCGAGGCCATTCAGATCATGGCGGACCGGCACGTGGGCGCGCTGCCGGTGCTGCGCGGCGGTGAGCTCGCCGGCATCATCTCCGAGCGCGATTACGCGCGGAAGGTCATCCTGCTCGGCCGCTCGTCGGCCGAGACGCCCGTCTGGCAGATCATGAGCGCGCCCGCGATCACGGTAGCGCCTGAGGAAACCGTGCAGCACTGCATGGAAATCATGACCGAGCGACGGATCCGTCACCTGCCGGTCATCGACGACAGTGGCCGCATGGTGGGAATGATCTCCATCGGCGACTGCGTACGTGCCGTCATCGAAGACCAGAAGGACACCATCCAGCAGCTGGAGCGGTTCATCTCCGGCTGACCGGTCGTCGGGCCCGGTCGGGTCGCCTACAATTGCGGCATGACCGCGTCCGCCACTGCGTTGCCTGCATCGATCGCCGTCGACTTCTGTGGCCTGCGACTCGCCTCGCCGATCGTGCTGCTCTCCGGTTGTGTCGGTTTCGGTGAGGAATACACGCGCGTCGAGGGATTTTCCAACCGCGACGCCGGTGCAATCGTGCTCAAGGGGACGACGCGCGAGCCGCGGCTCGGCAATTCGCCACACCGGGTCTACGAGACCCCGATGGGCATGCTGAACGCGATCGGTCTGCAGAACCCGGGTGTCGATCACGTAGTGCGGAAGATCCTCCCGACGCTCGATTTCTCCGAGACGCGTTTCATCGCCAACGTCTGCGGCTCGACTATCGAAGACTATGTCGAGGTCACGCGCAGGTTCGACGATTCACCGATCGACGCGATCGAGATCAACATCTCCTGTCCGAACATCAAGGAAGGCGGAGTGCAGTTCGGCAACTACCCGGAGATGTCGGGCCGCGTGGTCGAGGCCTGCCGCAAGGTGACCTCGAAGCCGCTGATCACCAAGCTGTCGCCCAACCAGACCGACATCCGCGAGAACGCCCGGCGATGCATCGAGGCGGGCAGCGACGGGCTCGCCGTCATCAACACGATCATGGGGATGGCCATCGACGTCCAGGCGCGGCGGCCGGTGATCGGCAACGTGCAGGGTGGCCTGTCCGGCCCCGCGATCAAACCCATCGCGCTCCTCAAAGTCATGCAGGTCGCCGAGGTTGCGCGGCAGCACGGTGTCCCGATCATCGGCCAGGGCGGGATCGCTTCCGCCCAGGACGCGCTCGAGTTCCTGATCGCGGGTGCGGCGACTGTCGGCGTGGGTACCGCGCTTTTCTACGATCCGCTCGTCTCCGGAAAGATCAACGCCGGTCTCGCGGCGTACCTCTCGGCGCACGGCTTGCCGTCGGTCGTCGCGCTCACGGGCGATCTCCACGTCCCGGCGCGCAAGCTCGAGGCAAACTATTGCTGAGCGCCTCTTACTCGACCACCGAGCGAGAAAGCTGTCACCGCTCGTCCAGTCCGAGCTCCTTGAGCTTGCGGGTGAGCGTGTTGCGGCCCCAGCCCAGGAGCCGTGCGGCCTCCTGACGCCCGCCACGCGCCGTGCGCAGGGCCTCGCGTATGAGCGTGCGCTCGAACTCCGGCGTCGCATCGTCGAGCAGCGCGGAGTCACCGGCAGCGAGCCGTGACTGCGCCCAGGCCGCAAGCGCCTGCACCCAGTCCGACGAGACGGCTGCGGTGCTTCCCCCGCCGAGATCCGTCGGGATATCGGCGCGCGTAATCTCGCGACCCGCCGCGACCACGGTCAGACGGCGGCATGCGTTCACGAGCTGGCGCACGTTGCCGGACCAGTGAAACGCGATCAGCGCCGCCTGAGCTTCCTCGGTCAGGGACTTGGGCGCCACGCCGAGCTCGAGCGCTGCAACGTCGAGGTAATGCCGGAGCAGCTCCGGCACGTCCTCGCGTCGCTGGCGGAGCGGGGGCACGTCGATGCGTATCACGTTCAACCGATGAAGCAGGTCTTCGCGGAACTGCCCACCCGCCACACGCGCCTCGAGATCCTGGTGCGTGGCCGCGATCACGCGCACGTCGACTCTGACCGGGAGCTGTCCACCGACCCGGTAGAACTCGCCCTCCGCCAGGACACGCAGCAGCCGCGTCTGCAGCGCGGGCGACATGTCGCCGATCTCGTCGAGAAAGAGCGTGCCGCCGTCGGCCTGCTCGAAGCGCCCGCGGCGGAGCTCGGTTGCGCCCGTAAATGCACCCTTTTCGTGACCGAAGAGCTCGGACTCGAGCAGGTCCGCGGTAAACGCCGAGGTGTTGAGCGCTATGAAAGCCTTGGCGGCGCGCGGGCTGTGACGGTGCAGAGCCCGCGCGACCAGCTCCTTGCCGGTGCCGGATTCACCGGTGATCAGCACCGTCATGCTCGAGCGCGAGAGTCGGCCGATGGCGCGAAACACCTCCTGCATGGCCGGCGCGTGGCCCAGCATCTCCGGGATCCGCCGCGACTCCGCCGCGGTGGGATCGGCGCGCTGCCCGGGCGAGGCCGCGCGCCGCACGAGCTCGATCGCCTGATCGATGTCGAACGGCTTCGGCAGGTATTCGAACGCGCCGCCCTGGTAGGCCGCCACGGCACTGTCGAGATCGGAGTGCGCAGTCATGACGATCACCGGCAGGCGCGGCCGCTTGGCGCGGATCTCCTCCAGGAGCTGTAGGCCGCTGCGGCCCGGCATGCGGATATCGGTCACCAGCACGTCGGGTTCGTCGCGCCGCAATGCGCTGAGCACGGCCTCCGATTCCTCGAACAACGTCGTGCTCATGCCGCCCTGCTTGAGCGCCCGCTCCAGTACCCAGCGGATCGAGGCATCGTCATCGACTACCCAGACGTTAAGCATGTTCGCCGAGCCCGTTGTGGTCGAAGGGCAGCAGGATCGTGAACACGGTGCGCCCGGGCCGACTCTCGAACTCGATCAGTCCGTCGTGGCGACCGACGAGGTCCTGAGCTACGGCGAGGCCAAGGCCGGAGCCGCCCGCGCGCCCCGTCACGAGCGGATAGAAGATCGTGTCCTTGAGCTCCACTGGAACTCCCGGTCCGTCGTCCTCAACCTGGATGCTGGCGACGACGCGGTAGCTGCGGCTGCCGATGCTCGCATTGGTGAGCGCGCGCGTGCGCAGCACGATTCGACCCTTCGCGCCCACGGCCTGCACGGCGTTTCGACCGAGATTCAGGAGCGCCTGGATGACGAGATTCCGGTCAAGACGCAGCCGCGGGAGGCTCGGATCGTAGTCGCGCTCGATCTGCACGGCGCAGGGCGCTTCGGCCGCCAGCAGATGGCCAACATGCTGTACCAGTTCGTGGATGTTGAGCGCCTCCTTGCAGGGCTGCTGTCCCGGACCGAGCAGCGCATCGACGAGACCCGCGAGGCGATCGGCCTCGGCGATGATGATCGATGTGTACTCATGCAGCGCGCGGTCCTTGAGCTCGCGTTCGAGCAGTTGCGCGGCGCCGCGGAGCCCGCCCAGCGGATTGCGGATCTCGTGCGCGAGCTGACGCACCATCGCCCGGCTGCCACCGAGCTGAGTCAGGAGTGCATTCTCGCGCAGGATGCGCTGGTGCTGGGTCACGTCCGCGATCTCGACCAGCACGCCTCCCGGCCGACCCGGTTGATCGAAGGGACTGACCGTCACGTCGATAACGCGCTCGGGCGCGCCCGCATGGCCGGCGATGTGCAGCTCGCGGCGGGAGTATGGCGCCGCGGCGGTGCGTGCCCGCTCGATGAGCGATTGGAGCTCCTCGTTGTTGCGCAGGAGATCCTTGAGCGAGCGTCCGCCGAGCGAGTTCCGGCTGACGCCGAACAGGTCCTCGGCGGGCTCGTTGAGGTGCAGCACGGTACCTTCGCGGTCCAGCCACAGCACGCAGGTGGCGAGTCCGTCGAGGACCTGGCTGAGCTCGGGCGGCGTCGCACGCGTGTGGCCGCGCAGTTCGGCGGCCACCGTCACTCTCCGTCGCCGCGCCGCGGACGGCGCGCTGGCGTTATTTGCCGTTGCCCGGCTTCGGCGTGGGCCTGGGCGGCGGCGGCGGCGGCGGTCGCAGGTTCGGCCCTACCGCGCGCGGTTCGCTCACGGTGGTTTGCCGCATGTGGATCATGCGTGGTTCGCTGAGCATCTTCGCCTTGCCCTGCGCATCGACGATCTGCGCCCTGAGCGAGTGGGCGCCGCGCTCGAGGCCCGGGAGTGTGTATTCGAGCGCCGTTGGGTCGCCCTCGACCAGATTGCCATCGAGGTACAGACGCATCAGGTCGCCGCTGACGAGCTCGGGTTCCGAGCGGATCCGGACGGTGACAACCGCGTCGGCGTTGAAAAACGTCTCGTTCTCGGCCGGCTGGAAGATCTCGAGCAGCTGGTACTGCACAGTCGATTGCGGCGCACGCGCCGTGGTGGTGGACGAGGTCGGCGGCGGTCGAGGCGTGGCAGGCTTCGCGGCCGCCTCGGGCTCCATGGTCGCGATCGAAATGAGCTTGGCGCCGGGGACGGGCCGGTCGGAATAATGAGTAACGCCCTTGGCATCGACCCAAACCCACATCTGGGTTGTTGTGCCGTAGGCCGAAGCCGCGACCGTCAGGAGCAGGCAGCTGAGCGCCAGGAGTCGAGTACACATGGCGCCGGAGGATAGCTCCCGCCACGCTTGCTGACAAAGTCACGGGCTGCGATTCGCGAATTGCGTCATATGCGGGTCGCGGGGTCGGCCGGGAAACGGATCACCCGGCCGCCGCGGCCGCGCATCAGACGCTGTAGTACAGCTCGAATTCGACGGGATGCGTCGACATTCGCAGGCGCGTCACTTCCTGCATCTTGAGCCCGATGTATGCATCGATCACGGTGTCGGTGAAGACGCCACCTTCCTTGAGGAAGCCCCGGTCGTGGTCGAGCGCGTCGAGCGCCATGTCGAGCGAGTGGCAGACCGTTGGTATGTTCTTCGCCTCCTCCGGCTCGAGGTCGTAGAGGTCCTTGTCCGCCGGATCGCCTGGGTGGATCTTGTTCCTGATGCCGTCGAGTCCGGCCATCACCATCCCGGCAAAGCAGAGGTAGGGGTTGGCGGTCGAGTCCGGGAAGCGCACTTCGATGCGTCGCGCCTTCGGGCTCATCACGTGTGGAATGCGGATCGAGGCGGAGCGATTGCGAGCGGAGTAGGCCAGCATCACCGGCGCCTCAAACCCCGGCACCAGCCGCTTGTAGCTGTTGGTGCTCGCGTTGCAGATCGCGTTCAGCGCCTTGGCGTGCTTGATGATCCCGCCGATGTAGTAGAGCGCGAGCTCGGAGAGCCCGCCGTACTTGTCGCCGCCGAAGATGTTCTTGCCGTCCTTCGTCAGCGACTGGTTGACGTGCATCCCGTTGCCGTTGTCGCCGACCAGTGGTTTCGGCATGAAGGTCGCCGTCTTGCCATAGCTCGCCGCCACGTTGTGGATCGCATATTTCAGGATCTGTACCTCGTCGGCCTTCTTGGTCAGCGTGCTCGCGGCGACGTTGATCTCGCCCTGACCGGCGGTGGCGACTTCATGATGATGCACCTCGACCTTGAGACCGAGCTCTTCCATCGCCTGACACATCGCGGTGCGCAGATCCTGATAGGCATCGACAGGCGGCACGGGGAAATATCCGCCCTTGACGCCCGGTCGATGACCGAGATTGCCCCCGTCGACGCTGCGCCCCGAATTCCAGGCGCCCTGCACCGAGTCGACCTCGTAGAACGCGCCCTGCATCGAATTGCCGTGGCGCATGCTGTCGAAGATGAAGAATTCGTTCTCCGGGCCGAAGAGCGCACTGTCGGCGATGCCGGTCGATTTGAGATACGCCTCGCACCGCTTCGCGAGCGAGCGCGGATCGCGCTCGTAACCCTGCATGTTCGACGGCTCGATGACGTCGCAGCGCAGGTCGAGCGTGGTTTCCTCGTAGAACGGGTCGACCACCGCCGTGGCAGGATCCGGCATCAGGATCATGTCGGACTCCTGGATGCCCTTCCAGCCGGCGATCGACGAGCCGTCGAATCCCTTGCCGTCCTCGAAGAAGGTCTCGTCGACCATGCGCGTCGGCACGGTGACGTGCTGCTCCTTGCCCTTTGTGTCGGTGAAGCGCAGGTCGACGAACTTGACTTCCTTTTCCTTGATCAGCTTGAGCACATCGGCAGCGGTCATGAAGACTCCTGGGAATTGGTTGCGCGATAATGGATAGCGACCGGTTGCTCCCCGCGCCCGGCCGTCGGTTGGTGTGCGCGAGAATAATGCAGAAAGCATGCCAGCGCACCTCCGTGGCGCGTATCTGCGATGTACGCCGGGCGCTGGAGACTGCCGGGACGTTCCTGCGCCTGCATATGGTGCAAGAGCCACCCCTCGTGCGCTCTTTTGGAGCGGATTTCGGTCTCAGGTCCGATCGTCATCCGCTCGGCTATACTCTCCCGCCCCTCGCGCCCGTCCCATCCGATGGCGAAAAACCGAGCTCAACCGCCGCGGACCTTCCAGGACCTCATCCTCGCGCTCCAGCAGTACTGGGCCCGGCATGGCTGCGCACTGCTGCAGCCCTACGACATGGAGATGGGTGCGGGCACGTTCCACACGGCCACATTCCTGCGGGCCGTCGGCCCTGAGCCGTGGAGCGCGGCGTACGTTCAACCCTCGCGCCGCCCCACCGATGGGCGCTACGGCGAGAACCCGTTTCGCGTGCAGCGGTACTACCAATACCAGGTGGTGATCAAGCCGTCGCCACCGAATTTCATCGACCTCTACCTGGGATCTCTCGCTGCGGTGGGTATCGACACGCGCGTCCACGACGTGCGGTTCGTCGAAGACAACTGGGAATCGCCGACGCTCGGTGCATGGGGCCTGGGCTGGGAGGTTTGGCTGAACGGCATGGAGGTCACGCAGTTCACGTATTTCCAGCAGGTTGGCGGACTCGACTGCCGGCCAGTGATGGGTGAGATCACCTACGGCCTCGAGCGTCTTGCGATGTATCTGCAGGGCGTCGAGAGTTTCTTCGACCTCGTGTGGACCGACGGTCCGCTGGGGCAGATCACCTATCGGGACGTCTCCCACCAGAACGAAGTGGAGCAGTCGCGGTACAACTTCGAGCTCGCCGACGTAGGGGAACTCTCGCGCCAGTTCGACGCCTGCGAGAAGGATTGCCAGCGGCTCCTCGAAGCCGGCGTGCCGCTGCCCGCATACGAGCGCATGCTTGAGTGCTCGCATACGTTCAACCTGCTCGATGCGCGCAAGGCGATCTCGGTCACCGAGCGGCAGCGATACATCCTGCGCGTGCGCACGCTCGCCCGCGGGGTCGCGGAAGCGTATTACGCCAGCCGCGAAACGCTCGGCTTTCCGATGACCGCATGACGCGCCGCGACTTCCTGGTCGAGCTCGGCACCGAAGAGCTGCCACCCCGGACGCTGCTCCCGCTTGCGGATGCGTTCGCCTTGGGGTTAGGACGCGGCCTCGCGGAGGCGGGGCTCGTCCACGGCGCGGTCGAGCGTTACGCGACACCGCGGCGCCTTGCGGTGCAGGTGCGGCGCGTGGCCGCGCAGCAACCGGACCGTAACACCGAGCGACGGGGGCCGCCCGTCTCCGCGGCCTTCGATGCGCAAGGCGCGCCCACCCAGGCCGCACTCGCCTTCGCTCGCGGTCTCGGTGTCGAGGTCGGCTCACTCGCGCGCGTCGAGACGCCGAAGGGTGTGTGGCTCGTGCATCGCGGCGTGGAAAGCGGCGCCGCCGCCGTGACGCTCCTGCCGGGCATCGTCCGCGCTGCGTTGGAGGCGTTGCCGATCGCCCGGCGCATGCGCTGGGGCGCGGGTGACGCGGAGTTCGTCCGCCCGGTGCACTGGGTAGTAATGCTGTTCGGCAGCGATGTCGTCGACGCGGAGCTCCTTGGCGTACGCGCAGGTCGGATGAGCCGCGGACACCGCTTCATGTCGCCGCGCGAGCTCTCGATCAGGAGTCCCGCGGCGTATCTCGCGACCCTGGAACGACGTGGTCGGGTGCTGGCCGATTTCGAGCGGCGCCGCGAGGTGATCCGTGGACAGGTCACCGAGGCCGCGCGGGCCGTGGGTGGTGAGGCGGTGATCGAGGATCGGCTCCTCGACGAGGTCACCGCCCTGGTCGAATGGCCGGTCGGGCTCGCAGGGCAATTCGAGACGCGCTTCCTCGCGCTGCCGGAAGACGTTCCGATCGCAACGATGCAGGATCATCAGCGCTATTTCCCGGTGCGAGACGCGCAGCGGCGCCTGATGCCATGGTTCGTCACGGTCGCCAATATCGACAGCCCGGATCCCGCGCAGATAGTCGCGGGCAACGAGCGTGTCATTCGACCCCGCCTCGCCGACGCCGCGTTCTTCCACGCCGAGGACCTGAAGCAGACGCTAGCCTCGCGGCGCGAGAGCCTGAAGCGCGTGACCTTCCAGGCACGACTTGGCTCGCTCTACGACAAGGCCGAGCGCGTGCGCGCGCTTGCGGCGCCGATCGCGGCGTCCATCGGGGGCGATGCGCAGCTCGCCAACCGCGCGGCGCAGCTCGCCAAGTGCGATCTGCTTACCTCGATGGTGGGCGAATTTCCGGAGCTTCAGGGCGTGATGGGGCGCTACTACGCCCAGCACGACGGCGAGCCCGGCGAAGTCTGCGAGGCCATGCGGGAGCAGTATCTGCCGCGGTTCGCCGGCGACGCGCTGCCCGACACCCGCACCGGCATGGCGCTCGCGATCGCCGATAAGCTGGACACGATCGCCGGCATCTTTGCCATTGGTCAGCGCCCGACCGGGACGCGCGATCCCTTCGGTCTGCGGCGCGCGGCGCTGGGGCTGCTCCGTATCAGCATCGAGCGCGGTCTCGACCTGGACCTGAGTGCGCTGATCGGCCAGTCGCTAGCCGCGATGCCGTTTGCGGTTCCCGAGGCCTCCGCTCGCGAGGTGTATGACTACGTCGTCGAGCGCCTCCGCGCGTACTACCTCGAGGGCGGCGCCGGCAGCGGCGTGACGACCGAGATGTTCGATGCTGTGCTCGCCACGCAGCCAGCGTCGCCGCTCGATTTCGACGCGCGGCTGAGGGCGCTGGCCGAGTTCCTCGCGCTGCCGGATGCTCCAGGCCTCGCCGCCGCCAACAAGCGCATCGCCAACATCCTGCGCAAGGCGGGCGACCGGCCCGTCGCGGCGATCGACGTCGCGCTGCTCACCGACCCGGCCGAGCAGATCCTGGGGGAACAGGTCCTGGCCGTCGCGCGCAAGGTCGAGCCGATGTTCGCCGAGCGCCAGTACACCGGTGCGCTCAAGCTTCTCGCGGCGCTCCGCAAGGCGGTCGACGATTTCTTCGACGGCGTGATGGTCATGGACGATGACCCGGCGCTGCGGGCGAACCGCCTCGCGCTGCTCGCGCGCATCCAGTCGCTGTTTCTACACGCCGCGGACCTGTCGCGCCTGCCGGGCTAGGCTCCGATGCAGTTCCTGGGCTCGCTCGTCTTCACGCTGCTGCTCTTTCTCACGACAGCCGTTTTTGGCTTGATCGTTCTCGCCTGCGCCTGGCTGCCGATACACGCGCGCTATGCGATCCCGCGTGCATGGGCGCGCGTGCTGTTCGCGATGCTGAAGCTGCTCTGCCGGCTCGACTACACCGTTGAGGGGCGGGAGCACCTGCCGAACGAGCCCTTTATCTCGATCTGGAAACACTCTTCCACCTGGGACACGATCGCCCAGATGCTCGTCGTACCTCCGGCGGCGTGGATCGTGAAACGCGAGGTCATCTGGATCCCGATCGTGGGCTGGGCGGTAGCGACCTTTCGACCGATCGCGATCGACCGGTCGGCCGGCGGCTCGGCGGTGAAGCAGGTCGTCGCCCAGGGACGAAAGCGCTTCGCCGAGGGTCTGGGCGTGCTCATCTACCCGGAAGGCACCCGCATGGCGCCCGGCGAAACACGCAAGTACGGCGTAAGCGGGGCGCTGCTCGCCACGAAAACCGGGCGGCTGGTCGTGCCCATCGCGCACAACTCGGGATACTTCTGGCGGCGTCGCGGGCTAATGAAATACCCCGGAACGATACGGGTCGTCATCGGTCCGCCGATCGACCCCGCGGGGCTCGATCCCCGCGCCGTCAACGAGCGCGCGCAGCAGTGGATCGAGACGACGATCACGGAGATCATCAAGCGCCCCAGCGGCCGCCCGGCCTCACAGCGCGCGTAAAGCTGACCTTCTATTTCGTCCGGTGAAACGCCGGTTTGCAGGGCCGATTCTTCAGATTGCGTTAAAGGACTGACTGCGTCACCCACTTGACGAAATATGTCGGTCCAGACGCTGCGTCACAGCTCCGATATGCGAAGTTTCGGCCGCGTCACAGATCTCCGTTTTGCGCTTGGCCTGCCACCGCGTTGCTGATACACCAGACGGGCGAACGCTGAAAAAGGCAAACCCGCCGCGAGGTGGGGACGCAAAGCCTCCGGTCCCGGGGCGACAGTGCCTGGGATAGCGGGGTTGCCGGCCAGGCCAGGCCCCTCCCGGGGACGCCTGTCGTCACCCTCTATCCCCTCCACTCCCAGGATCGCCGCTCGCCGGACCCAAGGGTCCGTTCGGTCAGGCGCATCGGCTGCGGCCGGTGTCTCTCGGGTGAGCCCGAAGGAGTGGTGGCGATGGTCAAAGAGTCCGGCATTTCGCACTGGCAGGAAATCCTCGCCGTTCTTGCCCTGTCGATCCTCGGACTCGGCAACGCGTCATCAGCGGAGACGGATCGGGGTCGGCCCGAGCGTCCAAACCAAAGCCCCGTGATCTCGGGAACGCCACCCACCAGCATCATCGCCGGTCAGTCGTACAGCTTCCGACCCGACGCGACCGACGCCGACGGCGACCGCCTGACGTTCTACATTCGCAACCAGCCGCGGTGGGCCAAGTTCGATTCGCGGTCAGGTGAGCTGCGCGGTGCATCCAGCCAGCCTGGAACATACGCCGATATCGTGATCGGCGTCAGCGACCGGCGCGCAAACGCCGAGTTGCCGCCATTCACCCTCACGATCAGCGCGGCGACGCAGCCGGTCGATATGCCGCCCGTCATCAGCGGCTCACCGCCCGCAGTAGTCCTCGCCGAGCAGACGTATGGGTTCCAGCCCAGCGCCTCGGATCCGGAAGGCGCCCGGCTGTCCTTTGCCGTCCAGAACCGTCCGGTCTGGGCAAACTTCGATGCATCGACCGGTCGGCTATCCGGGACGCCGGCATCCACGCAGGTGGGTACCTACAACAACATCGTCATCAGCGCCACCGATGGCACGAGCTTTGCCTCCCTTGCGCCCTTCGCAGTCGAAGTGGACCCTGCGCCAAACGCCACTCCGGTTATTTCAGGATCACCGGCCACGCAGGTCACCGCGGGACAGTCGTACGCATTTACACCCTCGGCCAGCGATGTCGACGGCGACAGTTTGAGCTTCAGCGTATCGAATAAGCCCGCGTGGGCCAGCTTCGACGCCGCCAGCGGTCGCCTGAGCGGCACGCCGGGTTCGACCCATGTCGGCACGACGAGCAACATCGTGATCAGCGTGTCCGACGGCCAGGCGTCCGCGGCGCTGCCGGGGTTCAGCATCGAAGTCACCGCGGTACCGAACCGTGCGCCGTCGATCAGCGGATCACCTTCGACGAGTGTGACTGAGGGACAGGGTTACGCGTTCTCGCCGTCGGCTACCGATCCGGATGGCGATGCATTGGTGTTCAGTATCCAGAACCGCCCCGTATGGGCAACGTTCAGCAGCTCGACCGGACGCCTGGCGGGTACGCCCGGCAGCACACATACCGGCAGCTACGGGAATATCGTGATCAGCGTGTCCGACAGCCAGGCCTCCGCCTCGCTCGCGCCGTTCGCGATCGAAGTCGAGGCCACGCCCAATCGTGCACCGCTTATCGGCGGCCAACCTGCGACGACGGTGGTGGCTGGCCAGTCGTATTCGTTCACACCAAGTGCGAGCGATCCGGACGGGGACGTGCTTAGCTTTGCGGTGGCCGGAAAGCCAGCATGGGCGAATTTCGACGCCTCGACCGGCCGCCTGAGTGGCACGCCATCGGCAGCCCAGGTCGGAACGTATTCAGGCATCGTTATCAGCGTGACCGACGGGACGACGTTCAGCGAGCTCGCTCCGTTCGGCATTGCCGTAACCGAGGCACCGAACCGCGCCCCGACGATCACCGGCTCGCCCGCCTCGAGCGTCGTCGCCGGGCAGTCGTACTCGTACACGCCATACGCCAACGACGCGGATGGCGATCCGCTTACGTTCAGCATTCAGAATCGCCCGGTTTGGGCGACATTCTCGTCCTCCACTGGCCGGCTGTCGGGCACACCGACCAGCACACAGGTTGGCAGCTACGGGAATATCGTGATCAGCGTGTCAGACGGCAAGGCTTCCGCATCCCTTGCGCCGTTCTCCATCCAGGTGACCGCGCCACCGAATCGCGCGCCCACGATCATGGGGCAGCCGTTGACCACGGTCACGGCCGGCCAGCCGTACTCGTTCACTCCGACGGCAAGCGACCCCGACGGCGACGTGCTGACGTTCACTATCCAGAATCGCCCCGCATGGGCGACGTTCTCACCGACCACCGGGCGTCTGTCCGGCACACCCACGGCCGCGGGCACACACACGAATATTCTCATCGCCGTGTCCGATGGGAAGGTGAGCGCGAGCCTGCCGGCGTTTACGATAAGCGTCGATCAGCCCGCCACCGGGTCGGTAACGCTCTCCTGGCAGGCGCCAACACTGAACGAGGATGGCACGCCGATCACCAACCTCACCGGATACGTGGTGCACTACGGTCAATCGCCGGGTCAGTATTCCGAGACGCTGTCGCTGCCGAGCGCAACCCTCACGAGCGTCGCGATCGAGGATCTCACGCCCGCAACGTGGTATTTCGCGGTCAAGGCCGTGAATGCCGCCGGCGCGCAGAGCAGCTTCTCGAACGAGGCCTGGAAGACGATCCCGTAGGACAGACTCTCTATATTTTCTGAATGACGCCCGCGTCCTCGGGGCGTCGATGCCGGGGATAGAGAACTCTTCCTCTATACGTCGAGGTAGGTCACCGACAGCGCGTTGCGCTCGATGAACTCGCGACGCGGCTCGACCTGGTCACCCATCAGCGTGGAGAAAATCTCGTTCGCGCCGTGCGCGTCGTCGATCCGCACCTGCACAAGACGTCGCGTCGCCGGGTTTATGGTCGTGTCCCAGAGCTGGCCCGGATTCATTTCACCGAGGCCCTTGTAACGCTGGATCGACTGGCCGCGACGCGCCTGATCGAGCAGCCAGTGCAGTGCCTCGCGAAAGCTCGCCACTTCCTGGCTTGCCTCGCCCTTCCTGACGTAGCTGCCCGGGCCAAGCAACCCCGACAGCGAGCGCGCGAGCTCACTGATCCGCCGGTACTCACTCGAGCTGAAAAACTCCCGGTGCAGGTGCTTCTCGGTCGTGCTGCCGTGCTCGATACGGGCGATCAGCAGATGGTGTGAGGGTCCGGGCTGCAACGTCACGCGGTAGCTGCGGCCGGCGACGTCGCCGCTGTTGAGCAGGCGCTCGAGTTCTCGGCCCCATTCGCCGAGTCGCCGAGGATCCTCGGCCTCAGCGGCGCTTAGTTCCGGGAGCTGCAGCATCTGCTCGAGGACACGCTGGTCGTAGCGCCGTGCCGCGCGGCGTGCCGCCGCCTGGAACTCCATGTAGCGGCGAGCGAGTGTGTCGAGGACCGACGCCGGCATCGCGGGCGCGCCTGCGCTCGCGTGCAGCTCGGCGTCCTCGAGCGCGGATCTGAGCAGCATCTGGTTGAGCTCGGCGTCGTCCTTCACGTACTGCTCGCTCTTGCCCTTCTTGACCTTGTATAGCGGCGGCTGTGCGATGTAGATGTGCCCGCGCTCGAGCAGCTCCGGGATCTGCCGGTAGAAGAAGGTCAGCAACAGCGTGCGGATGTGCGAGCCGTCGACGTCCGCGTCGGTCATGATGATGATGCGGTGATAACGCAGCTTCGCGAGATCGAATTCTTCCTTGCCGATGCCGCAGCCGAGCGCCGTGATCAGCGTACCGACCTCAGCAGACGAGAGCATCTTGTCGAAGCGCGCGCGCTCGACGTTCAGGATCTTGCCTTTCAGCGGCAGGATCGCCTGCGTGCGCCGGTCGCGGCCCTGCTTCGCGGAGCCGCCGGCCGAGTCTCCCTCGACGATGAAGAGCTCGGACAGCGCCGGATCCTTCTCCTGGCAGTCGGCGAGCTTGCCTGGCAGCCCCGCGATGTCGAGCGCACCTTTCCGTCGTGTGAGCTCGCGCGCCTTGCGCGCGGCTTCGCGCGCGCGTGCAGCGTCGATGATCTTCGCCACCACGGCCTTGGCCTGGGTCGGCGTTTCGAGCAGGAACTCCGAGAGCTTCTCGGCGACGAGCGACTCGACGACGCCCTTCACTTCCGAGGAAACCAGCTTGTCCTTGGTCTGCGAGGAGAATTTCGGATCCGCCAGCTTGACGGAGAGGACCGCTGTCAGGCCTTCCCGGGCGTCGTCACCCGTCGTCGGTACACGGTCCTTTCGGTTGGCGAGTTCACGCTCGATGTAGTCGTTCAGCGTCCGGGTCAACCCGCCACGAAAACCCGCCAGATGGGTGCCCCCGTCCTTCTGGGGGATGTTGTTCGTGTAGCAGTACATCGTTTCCTGGTAGGAATCGTTCCACTGCATGGCAAGTTCGACGCCGATGCCGTCACGTTCGCTGCGAAACCAGATGCAGGACTCGTGGATCGGCGTCTTGCTGCGGTTGAGATAGCGCACGAACTCACGGATCCCGCCCTCGTGGTGGAAGGTCTCGCGCTGCTCGTCGCGCTCGTCGATCAGCTCGATTCTTACACCTGAGTTTAGAAACGAGAGTTCCCGCAAGCGTTTCTGCAGGATTTCATAGTTAAACTCAATATTTGTGAAGATCGTGTCACTGGGCTTGAAACGAATAACGGTACCGCGGCGGTCGCTCGGGCCGATGACCGCCAGAGGAGCCAGAGGCACGCCGAGGCCGTACTCCTGGCGGTGCTCCTTTCCGTCACGGTAGATCGTCACGAGCAGCGTCTCTGAAAGCGCGTTGACGACCGAGACACCGACCCCGTGCAGACCTCCGGAGACTTTGTAAGAGGAGTCATCGAACTTACCCCCGGAATGCAGCATGGTCATAATGACCTCGGCAGCCGAGCGGCCTTCCTCCGGGTGGATGTCCACAGGAATTCCACGGCCGTCGTCCGCCACGGTGACGGACTGATCCGCATGGATGGTGACCGTAACGTCAGTGCAATGACCGGCCAGCGCTTCGTCGACAGAGTTGTCGACGACCTCAAAGACCATGTGATGCAGACCGGTCCCGTCATCGGTGTCGCCGATGTACATTCCAGGGCGTTTTCTGACCGCGTCAAGGCCTTTTAAGACTTTGATTTTGCTGGAGTCGTAGACGTCGGTGCCGCTCATGGGATGCCTGCTCTGGGGGACATAAAATTATATCAGACGGGTCAAATTTCCGTGTTCCACGTGGAACCTTGCGGCAGCTCCGAGGCGCTCCAGAGCGGCATGACCGTGGTCAAGCGCCGTGATGAATAGTTGCAGCGGCAGGGCGAGAATCTCCGCCAGCAGCTTATCCAGGCTTGCCGCATCGAGTTCCGCGGCAGGATCATCCACAAGAAGGGCGGCAGTCGAAGATCCTTGTTCCGAGTCGCAGCGAAGCTGACCTAGTAGCATCGCTGCCGCAACCAGTTTTTGCTGGCCACGAGAAACTCGCTCCCGGGCCAACTGGCCATCAACCCTGATCTGAAGATCGGCGCGGTGTGGACCGACCTGGGTGATGCCGCGCTCGTTGTCGCGAGTCCAGGAGCGATCCAGCGCATCCTGTAGCGATCGCTCGGCAGCCCAGCCCTGCGCCAGATGAAGGTCGACCGGATGGCCCAAGAGCCGTTCTCCCATTGAGCGGACTTGGGGATTGAGGATTTCAAGGTATCGCTGGCGCGCTGCTGCGATGCGTGTTCCCGCCTCGATCAGTTCCCCATCCCAGACCCGCACGAGGTCTGCCGGCGATCGGGCTCGCAACGCAGCATTGCGCTGCCGAAGCGTGCGTTGAAACCGCTGCCAGGTGTCAACGAAGCTTGGTTCCACGTGGAACACACCCCAGTCAAGGAATCGGCGGCGCTGCTGTGGGCCCTCCTCGATGAGCTGATGGAGCTCCGGATCGATAGCCTGCACGGGAAAAATGGTCGCAAGCTCCGCTGCCCCCGCGACTGCCCGACCGTCCACTCGCGCCTCCAGGCCAGCCCGGCCGTACCCGACACCAAGAACGCTTTGCCGGTGTGGCCGCCTCAAGTGCCCGGTCGTAATTAGGCGGTCCGCCCCCGCACGAATCAGCGTCTCGCCTTTGGCTGCCCGAAACGAACGGGCGCGCCCTAGAAAATAGATCGCTTCGAGCAGACTCGTCTTTCCCGACGCATTTGCTCCGTAAATCAGGTTACGTCGTGCGTCGAGCACCAGGTCCGCAGCTTGGATGCACCGGACATTTTCAAGTTGAAGCCGTTCGAGCGCCATCCGGCTCTTGGGCCTAGAGCCTCATCGGCATCACGACAAAGCTCGTCGTAGTGTCACCGGCCGCTCGAATCAGGCAACTGCTGTTGCCATCCGTCAACCCGACCTGCACTTCTTGGGCATCGATCGCAGCCAGTGCATCGAGCAGGTAATTCACATTGAAACCGATCTCGAGCTCTTCCCCCTCATAGCCCACTTCCAGCTCCTCCTCAGCCTCTTCCTGCTCTGGGTTGTGCGATTGAATGACCAAGGCGTTGGGTTTAAGTGCGAACCGAATGCCGCGGTACTTTTCATTCGATAGGATGGCCGCCCGCTGCAAGGCATGCCGGAGATCGTCCCGCACGGCTGAGACGACACGCGGTGGTTTAGCGGGAATGACGCGGCCGTAATCTGGAAAGCGTCCGTCGATCAACTTGGATGTGAACCGAACATCGCCGATCTGGACGCGAACGTGATTCGATCCAATCCCAACTTCGAGGATCTGCTCCCCGGTGCCCAGGATTCTCTGCAGCTCAAGCACGCCCTTCCTCGGAACGATGACCTGCTGGCCGGCCTTTCCGCCTTCCGGCAGATCAATCTCTGCCATTGCTAGGCGATGGCCGTCAGTCGCAACAGTTCGCAGCGCTTTCGCCGATGTTTCAAGCAATAATCCGTTCAGGTAATAGCGAACGTCCTGCTGGGCCATGGAGAAATGGGTCTTATCAAGCAGGTGCTTGAGGTCCTTCTCCGCCACCCTGAGCGTCTGCTGGGCATTGATCTCGTCCACCGTTGGAAACTCACCAGCGGGGAGGGTCGACAGCGTGAAGCGGCTGCGTTTTGCACGCAGCAGCAGACGTTCGCCCTCCAGGGTAATGGTGATCTCTGAACCCTCGGGCAACGCGCGGCAGATGTCGAGCAACTTGCGGCCGGGAACCGTGACTTCGCCATTGCGTTGCACGTCGACCTGCGAGCTCGCGACAAGCTCGACTTCGAGATCGGTAGCCGTCACCGCAAGCTGGCCGCCTTTCGCGGCAAGCAGCACGTTGGCGAGTATCGGCATCGTCTGTCTGCGTTCCACGACCCCGATCACCGCCTGCAGCGGTGCAAGAATCACTTCGCGCTTCGCAATGATCTTCATCTTTGCTGATTCCAAGTCTTGTATTTATCTATATTGATTACTGTAGTTTCTAGCACAGCACGAACCTGTGCAGAACCGAATTTTCCCGAGCGCTCACGCGCAATTACCAGAGGCGTAACCGAGCTCATAACGACGAAATGTCCTGTCGGCGGCCTGTGGATGAAATGTGGACCAGCGTACAACACGAATCATCCACAGCTTTGCAACATCATCCAGTCAGGGTTCTCAACAGGTTCAGATAATCCTCGTTCATCCGCGTCTGCGTCTCGCGCAGTTCCTTGATCACGCGGCACGCATGCAGCACGGTCGTGTGGTCGCGACCACCGAATGCATCGCCGATTTCCGGCAGGCTGTGATTGGTGAGTTCCTTCGACAACGCCATCGCAACCTGACGCGGTCGCGTGATGGAACGACTGCGACGCTTCGAGAGCAGGTCCGCCACGCGGATCTTGAAATACTCGGCGACCGTTTTCTGGATGTTCTCGATCGTCACCAGCCGTTCCTGCAGGGCGAGCAGGTCGCGAAGCGCTTCTTTCGCAAAATCCAGTGTTATCGGCCGGCCGGTGAACTGTGAGTTGGCTACTACGCGCCGCATTGCGCCTTCGAGCTCGCGGACGTTGGAGCGGATGCGCTTGGCGACGAAGAACGCTACTTCCTCGGGAAGCTCGACACCGCCGGCGGCGGACTTGCTCATGAGGATCGCGACGCAGGTTTCGAGCTCGGGCGGCTCGATCGACACCGTCAGGCCCCAGCCGAAGCGCGACTTGAGGCGCTCCTCGAGACCCTGGACTTCTTTCGGATAGCGATCGCAGGTGAGGATCACCTGCTGCTGTCCCTCGAGCAGCGCGTTGAAGGTGTGGAAGAACTCTTCCTGTGAGCGTTCTTTGCCGGCGAAGAACTGGATGTCGTCGATCAGCAGCGCGTCGAGCGTGCGATAAGCGTTCTTGAATTCGCTGATGGTGTTGTGCTGCAGCGCGCGGACCATGTCGCCGACGAAGCGCTCCGAATGCACATACGCGATGCGTGCATCCTTGTTTCGTGCGCGGATGTGATTGCCGACGGCGTGCATGAGGTGCGTCTTGCCCAGGCCGACGCCGCCGTAGATGAAGAGCGGGTTGTAGGCGCGACCGGGATTCTCGGCCACTTGCACCGCCGCGGCGCGCGCGAGCTGATTGCTCTTGCCCTCGACGAAATTTACAAACGTGAATTCGGGGTTGAGACGACCGCCGATCTGCGGCAACGTTTCGACCCGCCGCGGGCGCAGATCCGTGCGCGGGACGGGGCCGGGCGCCACGGTCATGCGTGAGCCGATTTCGAAAATCACTGCCGGCGCCGGCGGCGGCACGAGCTCGACAACGATCTCACCGATGCGGTCGGCGCAGTTCTGGCTTACCCAGTCGATGACATAGCGGTTCGGAGCGAGCAGACGCAGGAATCCTTCGTCCTCGATCGCCTGCAACGGCCGGATCCAGGTGTTGAAGTGCTGCTCAGGCAGCTCGGCTTCGAGCCGGCGGAGGCATTGATTCCAGAGTGAAGTCGCCACGACCGGCTTGGCTTTAGCGTAAGACGGGTGAGGGAGCGGACGGGAAAGGGCGGGGAGTTTATACCGCGCAAGCTCCTGTGGATATCTCGGACGCGAGCACTCCACGGGTTGACGCCGCGGCGGTGGGTACGTATCCTTCCGCGCCCCTTTTCCGGGCCACTCATCTACCTGTTTCTGGTCCGATTTTCGGGCAATACGGAGCCGCCATGAAGCGCCCATTTCAGCCGAGCAATCTGCACCGCAAGCGCACCCACGGCTTCCGCGCCCGCATGGCCACCAAGGGCGGCCGCCTCGTGCTCAGCCGCCGTCGCGCCAAAGGGCGCAAGCGGCTCGCGGTCTGACCTGACCGCGCCCGTCGCAACCGATCTGCATCCGGCGCGGGGCCTGCCGCGCGCGCACCGGTTACTCGCGAAGTCACAATTCGATGCCGTCCACCGTTCGGGGCTGCGGTCGTCGGACGCGCTCTTCCTCGTGAGCGCGAAGTTGAACGATCTTGGCCACCCGCGGCTCGGGCTCGCGGTCGGTGTTCGCGCCGCCGGCGGCGCGGTATCGCGTAACCGCGTCAAGCGTCGGGTTCGCGAATATTTCCGGCAACACCGGCATCTTCTGCCGGCGGTCGATCTCGTGGTTAATGCGCGAGCGGCTGCCGCGGCAGCCTCGCACGCGGAGACCTCGGCCAGTCTTGCGGTTCACTGGCGGCGGGTAAACGAGCGATGCGCGCGATCCTGATCGGGCTTATCGCCGTCTATCGCTTCTGCGTGAGCCCGCTGCTGGGGCCCAGCTGCCGCTTTCATCCGAGCTGCTCCTGTTACGCGCGTGAAGCGATCGAGCGGCATGGGGCGCTGCGCGGCCTTGTGCTCGCGCTGCGCCGGATCGGGCGCTGCCATCCCTGGAATCCCGGCGGCTACGACCCCGTCCCGGACACATCGTCCGCTCCGCTAAACCGGATCCCGCATGGCTAACCCGCGTATTTATCTTTGGATCGCTCTAGCGCTGCTGCTCTGGATGAACCTGGTGCAGTGGAACCGGGATTACAGCGGCCGCGCCGCGCCTGCCGCACCCGCCGCGACCACGCCGGTGGCCGCGCAGCCCGAGACAGGCTCGGCGGCGCCCGCGGATGCGTCCCTGCCCGAGCTGCCTGCGCTGCCTTCGGCGCAGACCCCAACCGCGGCGGCGCCATCGGACGTTCCGAACCCAGCCGCTCCGGCCGAGACAGCCGCGTCCCGGGTGCGCGTGATCACCGACGTGCTCGACGTCGATATCAGCTTGTCCGGCGGCAACCTGGTGCGCGCGGACCTGCTCGCGTACCCACACGACAAGCAGCCCAGCAGCCCGCCCGTGCGACTGCTCGATACCCACGAGGTGACCTATAACGTCGACCGCACCGGCCTGCGCGCCCTGAATGCCGAGAGCGAGCCCAACCATCTCGCAAAGTTCACCACCCCGGCTCAGGAGTTCCGGCTTGCGCCCGGCGCGTCCGAGCTGCGCGTGCCGCTCATCTGGACCGACGGCGCGGGCATCACAGTGACGAAGACCTTCGTGTTCCGCCGGGGTCGCTACGACGTCGAGCTCGCCTACCAGGTCGACAACCGCTCGGAGGCCGAGTGGTCTGGCGCGTCCTACGTGCAGCTGGTGCGTCATATCGTCAAGCAGAAGCGCTCGATGTTTGACGTCGAGAGCTATGCCTACCGTGGTCCAGCGGTGTTCGACGGCAGGAGCTATCGCAAGCTCAACATCGAGGATGAGGACGACGCTGCATTCGCGCAAGGCGTCACCGACGGCTGGATCGCGTCGCTGCAGCATCACTTCGTGAGTGCCGCCGTACCGCCCAAGGGCGAGGAGTACCACTTCACGCTGACACGCGAAGGCGAGCACTCCGTGCTCAGCTACCGCGGTCCGCTGAAGGCGGTGCCAGCCGGTACCACCGGCCGGCTCAACGAGACCCTCTTCGTTGGCCCCAAGCTCCAGGATCAACTGCGGGCGGTAGGTCCGAAGCTCGAGCGGACCGCCGACTACGGAAAACTCACGATCCTCGCCGAGCCGCTTTTCTGGTTATTACAGAAAGTCCACGGAATCATCGGAAACTGGGGTTGGGCGATCATCATTGTCACGTTTTTATTGAAGCTGCTCTTCTACAAGCTAACCGCGACCAGCGGTCGCTCGATGGCCAAGATGCGCACCATCGCTCCCCGGATCAAGAGCATCCAGGAACGATACAAGGACGACCGCGAGCAGCTCGCCCGCCAGACGATGGAGCTCTACAAGCGCGAGAAGGTTAACCCCGTCGCCGGATGCCTGCCGATCCTCGTGCAGATCCCGGTTTTCCTTGCGTTCTACTGGGTGCTGCTTGAAAGCGTCGAGATGCGGCAAGCGCCGTTTCTCGGCTGGATCCAGGACCTGTCCTCGAAGGACCCCTACTTCGTGCTGCCCATTCTGATGGGTGCGGCGATGTTCGGGCAGTTCAAGCTCAACCCGGCGCCCCCTGATCCGATGCAGGCCCGGATCTTCGCGTTCATGCCGGTGGTCATGACCGTGATGATGGCCTGGTTCCCGGCGGGGCTGGTTCTCTACTGGATAACCAATACGCTGTTATCGATCGCCCAGCAGTGGCGGATCAACAAGGTCGTCGAAGCCGAGGCCGCCAAATCCCGGTCCTGAAATAGGCTCTTCGGGAGTTGGCTCCCATTCCGCTGACGGATTCGTCTGGGGCACGCACTGACATCCGTTGCATTTGCTGCAAATAAGCCTAGAATGTGCCACAGGCACACCGACTATGGACAGCAATCTCGCCCAACTTCCAGACCCCGGTCGCGTGCTGGCCGCGGCCCTGATCAGCGCCGGCAAGGAGCTGGGGCTCACCCAGACCGCGCTTGGTGCGGTGATCGGGCGGGACCGAACGGCCTTGAGCCGCGGTCAACTCGACCCCGCCAGCAAGTCAGGCGAGCTTGCGCTGCTCCTGATCCGCGCCTATCGGGCGCTTTTCGTGCTGGTGGGTGGTGACCGGGCCGTGATGCGGCACTGGATGCAGACCGAAAACCTGCACACAGGCGGTATCCCCGCCGAACAGATCCGGAGTGTCCAGGGCCTGACGCGGGTCGTCGAGTACCTCGATGCGATCCGCGGCAAGCCCTGATGACCGACATCTGGGCGGCCGTCGGCGCGCAGGCGCAACCCCGACCGCTGACGGGAGAAATACTTCGCCTGGTCGAGAGCCAGGAACAGGTCGCCACGAACCAGCTGGTCTCCACGCTCGCCGAGCAGGATCTCCTGGAGTCGATGCTTGAAGCCAGCAAGCCCCCGTTGCCCCAGGGCACGGCCCGGTTGGATTACCTGCTTGCCACCCCGTTTCGCTATCCACCCCTGCCGCACGGATCGCGCTTCGGCGGCCGGTACGAGCCCAGCCTGTTCTACGCCGCACGCGGCGTTACCACCGTGCTCGCCGAATCCGCGTACTACCGCTTCGTGTTCTGGCAGGGGATGCGCGAGCCTCCGTCCGTGCCACTGCGCACGCAGCACACGCTGTTCGGTGCGCGGCTGCGCGCCCGGCGCGGCTACTCGCTGCAGCTCCCGCCGTTCGCCACTTTCCGCGAGGTGCTGGCGAGCCGCGACGACTACGAGTCCACGCAGCAGCTCGGCCGAGCCTTACGTGATGCGGGCTCCGACGCCGTCGAATACGTATCGGCACGCGACGTGGAGGGCGGTCTCAACGTCGCGCTCTACACGCCTGCGGCCTTTGGTCAGCCGCGTCCGACCTTCAAGGAAGAATGGCTCTGCGAGACGCGCGCCCAGGAAGTGAGCTTCTACGCGCGAGGCGATGCCGGCCTGCGCGCGTTTTCGCTCTCGCAGTTCACGATCGACGGTCGGCTGCCGGCGCCGGCGGTGTGATCTCGCTTTGCGGCGGCGCGGGCTGCTAGCGGGGCAGCTTCGCCTGAATTGTTCGCTGGACCCGCGCATCGTTCTTGAGCAGCCGCCATAGCGGATCGACGGAAACGAAGCGGGGAATGACGCCAAACGCACCCAGCAGCCGCTCGAGCTCGCGATAGCCTTCCTCCGCGCGCGAGCCGGAATGAATCAGGATCCACGCTCGCAGCATCGCGACCGACGGGCCGGCGGCGGCGTCCTGGGATTCGGGCACGCGCCGCACTGCCTCGTCGATGGCGCTGATGGCGGCCGCGTGTTCACCCAACAGCTCGAGCGCCACGGCCCCCTCAGCGTTCGAGCTGGCGCTTGTCGGCTCCCGCGCGGCCGCGGCAACCACCTCCAAATGAGGTCGCGCCCTCTTCGGGTCTCCGATGGCGGCATGGGCTACACCGAGTGTGTAGTCGCGCGATCCGGCCAGCTCGTCCGGCGCCGCGCGCTCATACCACGCAATCAGACCCGCGAGGTCGTCGGTACAGGTGTAGGTCACGTAGGCGATGATGGCGCGGTCGGACTTGTCCATCGTTGGGGCCAGTCGGTCCCACTCCGCCCGCCAGCCTTTCGTTTCCCCGGTGCCCGCGAATCGAATCCAGTACCGGCCAAGCAGCGGCCAGGTCAGCGTGGGATGCCCCTCGATCATCGAATCCCAGGCGCGCAAGGCCTCGTCGTAGCGTCGCAGCCCGAGCAGGGTGAATGCGCGGTCGTACTGATAGCCGATCAGGCCGGGCGCCAGCTGCTCGGCCTGCTCGAACTCCTCGAGTGCCTCGTCGAAGCGGCCGAGACGGCGCAGGGCAAGAGCCGCGGTGTGGTGCGTGTCGGCATCGTTTGGTGCCATCGCGAGCGCGCGCATGAGATCGTCGAGTCCGCGCGCCGCGTCCTGGGTCACCCACGTGCGATAGAGACCGCGCGCAACCAGGGCTTCCGGCAGCTCGGGGTGCAAGGTCAGCGCCTGCTCGATGTCGGCCCGTGCTCGCTCGGCGAGACCCGGCGAGCCCCAGCCGCTGTGCTGGATCCGGACACGCGCCTTGGCCCGAAGCGCATACGCGACCGCGAACTTCGGATCCCGATCGATCGCCTCGCTGAGCAGGCGCTCAACGTTGCGCAGCTCCATCTCCTCGAAATCCTGCCGGCCGAACAGGGCAAGCGCCTGCAGGTAGCGCTCGTACGCTTCGGGATTCGACGTCGGCGCGCGCGCGATCAGCCGCTGCTCGGCGGGCGTGAGCTTGGCACCGATCTCCGCCACGACCTGTTCGGCGACGGTGCGCTGCAGTTGCAAGGCGTCCTCGAACTTTCTGTCGTAGGTCTCCGCCCAGAGATGCTCGTCGGTGCGGCCGTCGATGAGCTGCAGCGTGAGCCGCAGATCGTCGCCGTCGCGACGTACCGATCCCTCGAGTATCAGCGTTACGTCCAGGGAGTCGGCGATCTCCCGCAGATTGCGGTCCGTGTCTCGATAGGCCTGCACCGAGGTGCGGGAGATCACGCGCAGGCCACCGGCGCGCGCCAGCGTGGCGAGGATCTCCTCGTGCAGGCCGTCGGCGAAGTAGGCGTTCTCGGGATCGGGACTCAGGTTGGCAAAGGGCAGCACGGCAAGCCCGGGCCGCTCGCCGAACGCGGGCCGGATCAGTCGCTGCCAAGCCTGCTGCGCGCTTGCCGCGAGGACGGCGCCAAGCGCGAGCGCGATCCAGAACGACGGGATGCGCCAGAGCGGCGCGGCGAGGGTCGGCGTGGCGATCGCCAACCCGTCCGACGGATCGCGAGGCGCGGTGACCTCGCGGCGCAGGCCCAGAGCGGACAGGTCGAAGAGCCACGCGAGCGCCAGCGCGACCGGCAGGCCGAACACGGCGGCGACGATGACGGCGCGCACCGACCAATCCGGGAGGCCGAACTGCGGAACGATGGTGCTGGCGACCTGGATTGCCACCCATGCGGCCGCGGCGTACCACGCCGCGGCCCGGAACACCTGCCGCCGGCGCAGCTCAGTAACCAAGGACATTCAAATTCGCTCACCCGATTCGCAAGCTGCGCAGCATCTGGCTTGCCCATATATTCCGTCAATGAGCCCGCCCGTTGGCGACACCATTGCCGCGCTTGCGACCGCCCCGGGGCGCGGAGGCATCGGCATCGTGCGAGTTTCCGGGCCCGGCTGCGCGAGAGTTGCCATCGGCGTTGTTGGCCGGGCGCCGGTACCGCGTCAGGCAGAGCTGCATTCCTTCCGTGACGCGGGCGGCAGCATCATCGACTTCGGCCTGGCGCTCTTTTTCCCGGCACCGCACTCGTACACCGGTGAGGACGTGCTCGAGCTGCACGGTCACGGTGGTCCGGTAGTGATGGACCTGGTGCTTGCGCGCGTACTGGAACTCGGGGCGCGGGCAGCCTCGCCCGGTGAATTCACACAGCGCGCGTTCCTCAACGACAAGCTCGATCTCGCGCAGGCCGAGGCGGTCGCCGACCTGATCGACAGCGGCTCAGCGCAGGCGGCGCGCGCGGCCGTCCGATCGCTGGAGGGCGGGTTTTCCACGCAGGTCCGGGAACTCGCCGAAGCGGTGCTGCAGCTTCGGCTCTGGGTCGAGGCGGCCATCGACTTTCCCGAGGAGGAGATCGACTTTCTCGCCGACAGCGGCCTCCGGGGCCGCATGGCCGACCTGCGCGCGCGCTTCGTGCAGCTCGACGCGGCGGCACGCCAGGGCGCGCTGCTTCGCGACGGACTGACGCTCGTCATCGCGGGCCGGCCAAATGCCGGCAAGTCGAGCCTGCTCAACCGCCTGGCGGGTTACGACGCCGCGATCGTCACGGCGGCGCCCGGAACGACGCGCGACGTGCTGCGCGAGCGTATCGAGATCGACGGTCTGCCGGTGCATGTTCTCGATACCGCAGGGCTCCGCGCGAGCGCAGACGAGATCGAACGGGAAGGCATCCGGCGAGCCGAGCGCGAGATCGCTCGCGCCGACCGGGTCCTGTTCGTGGTCGATGCCGCCGATCCGGACGCCGTCGCCGCGATTGCGACCGATCTTGCGGCACTGCCCGGAGCTACACCGGCAACCGTGGTGTTCAACAAGATCGATCGTAGCAATGCCAGCGACCACCTCGAACCCGCCGACCCGCCACGGCTCTTCCTGTCAGCGCTGACAGGCGAAGGTCTCGATCTGCTGCGCCGACACCTCAAGGAATGCGTGAGCTATGCAACGCCGGGCGAGGGAACACTGTCCGCCCGGCGGCGGCATCTCGAAGCACTACGCCGGGCTCGCGAGCATGTGGAAGAAGCCGAGCGGCTGCTGCTCGAGCGCGGGGGCGGAGAACTCGTCGCGCAGGAGCTCTCGGACGCGCAGCAGGCGCTCGGCGAGATCACGGGCGAGATCAGCTCCGACGAGCTGCTTGGCCGGATTTTCGCGAGCTTCTGCATCGGAAAGTGACTCCAACATGCATGGTCCGATCGATCGCATCTGCATTTTCGGTGCCGGAAGCATCGGCTGCTATGTCGGCGGGCGGCTCGCGGCCGGTGGCGCGCCAGTGACCCTGATCGGACGCGGACGCATCGGAAGCGAGATCGCACAGCACGGCCTGCATCTCACCGACTGGCAGGGCGCGACGCTCGATGTGTCACCGAACGGACTGCGCTTTGCGACCACAGCCGAGGCGGCCGCGGATGCCGCGTTGGTGCTCGTCACAGTCAAGTCGGCGGACACGGATACCGCGGGACAGTCGCTGGCGCGAGTGCTGCGGGACGAAACCGTGGTCCTCAGCTTTCAGAACGGGCTCGGCAACGCGGAGCAACTGAAGGGCCACCTCATCCGCCAGGTCGTGCTCGCCGGCATGGTGCCCTTCAACGTCGTAAATCGGGGGCGGGGCGCGTTTCACCAGGGTACGGAGGGCGCGCTCGAGGTCGAGCGAAACGTGGTACTCGCAGGGTTCGAGTCCTCGTTCGTTGCCGCCGGATTGCCGCTCGTCCAGCGGTCCGACCTGCTCCCGGTGCAATGGGCGAAACTGCTCCTCAATCTCAACAACTCCATCAACGCGCTGTCAGGCCTGCCGCTCAAGGAGCAGCTGTCGCAACGCGACTACCGGCGCTGCGTATCGCTTGCGCAGCAAGAAGCGCTGGCGCTGCTCGAGCGCGCCGGGATCCGGCCCGCGCGTCTCACGCCGCTGCCGACCGGCTGGATCCCGACGCTGCTCTCGTCGCCGGACTGGCTGTTTGCGCGGCTCGCCAATCGGATGCTGGCGATCGATCCGCTTGCGCGATCCTCGATGTGGGAGGATCTCGAGGCCGGACGCAGGACCGAAGTCGACCGGCTGAACGGCGAGATCGTGCGCCTCGCCCGGGCCCAGGGCCGCGCGGCGCCGGTCAACGCGCGGCTCCTCGACCTGGTGCGTGCGGCCGAGGCGGGCGGCGAGCGCCACTGGCGGGGCGCCGCGCTGCTTGCCGATCTGCGCCAGTCATCCGGCCAGTCATCGCGTCACTCAACCTGATCGGGGGCTCACTTGCTTGCCGCACACAAGAATAATATGGTGCTTCCAGGCGCGGGTAGGCGGGCGGAGTCGCGGGCGGAGCTTATGGCTGGCAGGCAGGTCGGACGATGACGGAGCTGCAGAAGGAGACATCCGGCTCCGGCCCGCTCGCGGGCGTCCGCGTGGTCGAAGTCGCGGGCATCGGCCCGGGACCCTATGCCTGCATGATGCTCGCCGACATGGGCGCGGAGGTAATCCGCATCGAGCGCCCAGGCGGACAGACGCGCAACGATGCTGCGGACCCCACGCTCCGCAGCCGCCGCCGCGTGACGCTCGACCTTAAACAGCCCGTGAGCGTGGATGTGCTGCTGCGGCTCGCGGATCGCAGTGACGTGTTGATCGAGGGCTTTCGACCCGGGGTGGCGGAGCGCCTCGGGTTCGGGCCCGACGTGTGCCGCCGGCGCAACCCGCGTCTCGTGTATGGACGCATGACCGGCTGGGGGCAGGACGGTCCGCTCGCGCGAGCGGCCGGGCACGACATCAACTATCTCGCCCTCAGCGGGCTGCTGCACCAGATCGGCCGGCGGGGCGCCCCCCCTGTGCCACCGCTTAACGCGCTGGGCG
>Ga0207648_10000542_pt1 | contig 42144 bp, 44 predicted proteins | sample KBSMisM32_FD_184310 | JGI IMG/M metagenome (GOLD analysis project Ga0207648, IMG submission 184310) | Miscanthus rhizosphere microbial communities from Kellogg Biological Station, Michigan, USA - KBS Miscanthus M3-2 (SPAdes) (version 2) | ecosystem: Host-associated > Plants > Roots >... | reverse complement strand
GATCGCGGTGCAGAACATGGCCAACGCGATCAAGCGCATCTCGGTGGCGCGCGGCTACGACGTCACGCAGTACACGCTGCAGTGCTTCGGCGGCGCCGGTGGCCAGCACGCCTGTGGCGTGGCCGACGCGCTCGGCATGACGCGGGTGTTCGTGCACCCGCTGGCCGGCGTGCTCAGCGCCTATGGCATGGGCCTGGCCGACCAGATCGCGATGCGCGAATCCGCGGTCGAGCGCTCGCTCGACGAGGCCGGTCTCGCTGCGGCGCGCAGCAAGCTCGCCGAGCTCGGCGAGGCGGCGCGGCGCGAGGTCGTGAGCCAGGGCGTCGCGACGGAGGTGGTGGAGTTGCGCCAACGGGTTCACCTGCGCTACCAAGGCACCGACACCGCGCTGGTGGTCGGCGCGGGCACGATGGCCGAGTTGCGCAGCGCGTTCGAGGACGGCTACCGGCAGCGCTTCGCGTTCCTGATGCCCGATCGCCCGCTGGTGATCGAAGCGGTGTCGGTCGAGGCGGTGGGCCCGGGCGAGCGCCACGAAACGCCGGCAAGCGGCGGCGCAGGGCAGCGCCACACGCCGCGTGCCGACGCGCAGGTGCGCATGTACCACGACGGCTGGCTCGACGCCGGATTGTTCGTGCGCGAAAGCCTGGCGCCCGGCGCGACCCTCGATGGGCCCGCGATCATCGCGGAGAAGAACGCGACCACCGTGGTCGATCCCGGTTGGCAAGCGGTGTTGAACGCGGCCGGGCCGATCGAGCTCACGCGCGTGAAGGCGCGCGCCACGCAACACGCGATCGGCACCGAGGCCGATCCGGTGATGCTCGAGGTGTTCAACAACCTCTTCATGAACATCGCCGAGCAGATGGGCCTGCGCCTGCAGAACACCGCCTATTCGGTCAACATCAAGGAGCGGCTCGACTTCTCGTGCGCGCTGTTCGACGCGCACGGGCAGCTGATCGCCAACGCGCCGCACATGCCGGTGCACCTGGGGTCGATGAGCGAGAGCATCAAGACAGTGATCGCGCGCAATCCGCAGATGCGCGAGGGTGACGTCTACGTGCTGAACGATCCCTATCACGGCGGCACGCACCTGCCCGACGTGACGGTGGTGACGCCCGTGTACCTGGAGCCCCCGGCCGACGCCGTACCGTCGGGCGCCGGCCCCGCGCTCGCCGAACGGGGACCGAGCTTCTACGTCGCCTCGCGCGGCCACCACGCCGACATCGGTGGCAGCACGCCGGGCTCGATGCCACCATTCTCGAAGACGATCGACGAAGAGGGCGTGCTGTTCGACAACTTCCTGCTGGTGCGCGACGGCCAGCTGCGCGAGCCCGAGCTGCGCGCGCAACTGAAGACGACGAGCTGGCCGGCACGCAACCCCGACCAGACGATCGCCGACCTGCGCGCGCAGATCGCAGCCAACGAGAAGGGCGTGCAGGAGATGCGCGCGATGGTCGCGCAGTTCGGGCGCGAGACGGTGGCTGCCTACATGCGCCACGTGCAGGACAACGCCGAAGAGTCGGTGCGCCGCGTGATCACCGCGTTGAGGGACGGCCAATTCGAGCTCGAGCTCGACAATCGCGCGCGCATTGTCGTGAAGGTCGCGGTGCACGCGAAGCAGCGCGAGGCGACGATCGACTTCACCGGCACCAGCGCGCAGCTGCCCAACAACTTCAACGCGCCCAAGGCGGTGACGATCGCGGCCGTGCTGTACGTGTTCCGCACCTTGGTCGACGACGACATCCCGCTCAACGCCGGGTGCCTCAAGCCGCTGCACGTGATCGTCCCAGAGGGCTGCATGCTGAACCCGTCGTTCCCGGCCGCGGTGGTGGCCGGCAACGTCGAGACCTCGCAGTCGGTGACCAATGCGCTGTTCGGTGCGCTCGGCGTGATGGCCTCGAGCCCGTGCACGATGAGCAACTTCACCTTCGGCAACCAGCGCCACCAGTACTACGAGACGATCTCCGGCGGCTCCGGCGCGGGCCCCGACTTCGACGGCACCAGCGTCGTGCAGACGCACATGACCAACTCCCGCCTCACCGACCCCGAAGTGCTGGAGTTCCGCTTTCCGGTGCGGCTGGACAGCTACGCGATTCGCAGCGGCTCCGGCGGACGCGGGCGGCATCGTGGCGGCGACGGCGGCGTGCGGCGCGTGCGCTTCCTCGAGGCGATGACCGCATCGATCCTCAGCAACGGCCGGCGCATCGCGCCGTTCGGCATGGCAGGCGGCGAGCCGGGCGCCCTCGGCATCAACCGCGTCGAGCGCCGCGACGGCACGCTGCAGGCACTGCAGCACATCGGCTCGGCCGAGATGCAGCCGGGCGATGTGTTCGTCATCGAGACCACCGGCGGCGGCGGCTACGGCCGCGCGGGCGCGTAACGCCGGCTGCGCCGCGAGTCACCAACTCGGGCGCTCCGCGTGGCGGCTCACACGCGCACGGACGCGAGCATGTTCGGCGCCGGTCCGAGCTGGCGCAGGCCGCGCGCGGTGCTGCCAGGTGCCTGGCCCTGCGTTGCCGGAGCTGAAGTCGCACAGCCGGTCTGGCGGGTCGCAGCGCGCCGTCTGCGGCCCGCGCGCACGATCGCGGCGCAGACACTACGATCCTGGCTGGCGTCGCGTCGGCACCCACCTGTGTAAGGATTGCGGATCGCCACGCGACAGACGGCGCGTCAGCGGCACCGCAGTCGGTGACACGCCAGAATCACCCCCACGACCCAAGGAGCACACCCATGAACCAACGTCTGATCGTCTCGTCGGCTCTCGCTTCGGTGCTGGCGCTCGGCATGGCGGGCCAAGCCGCCGCGCAGGGCAAGGAAAAGGAAAAGTGCTACGGCATCGCCAAGGCGGGGCAGAACGACTGCGCGAACCTGTCGGGCACGCACACCTGCGCGGGTCAGAACAAGGTCGACAACGACCCGGGCGAGTGGAAGTACGTCGCCAAGGGCACCTGCAAGGAGATGAAGGGCATGAACGAGGCGGAAGCCAAGGACAAGAAGTAAGCCCGTCCGCGCCTGGGCGCCGGAGCGCAACGTGACCGCCGTGGGCATCGGGTGGCGCCAGCCTCACTACGGTGAGCTGCTCGAACGCCGCCCCGCGCTCGGCTTCGTCGAAGTGCATTCGGAAAACTTCTTCGGCGACGGTGGCGCGGCGCTGGCGGTGCTCGAGCAGGGGCGCACGCACTATCCGGTGAGCCTGCACGGCGTCGGGCTGGCGCTCGGCTCGGCGATGGGTCTCGACGCCTGGCACCTCGATCGGCTGAGCGAGCTGACGCGGCGCGTCGACCCGGTTCGCGTCAGTGACCACGCATCGTTCGCGCGCGCGCCGCTGGCCGACGATCGACCGCCAGTGCACGGCGCCGACCTGCTGCCGATCGCGTTCACGTCGGCCGCGCTCGACATCCTGGTGCGCAACATCGGGCAGGTGCAGCAGCGGCTGAGCCGATCGATCGCGGTGGAGAACCTGTCGGCCTACCTGCGCTGGGCCGACGACACCTTGGCCGAGGCGCAGTTCTTCAACGAGCTGGCGCGCCGCAGCGGTTGCGAGCTGCTGCTCGATCTGAACAACCTGGTGGTCAACGCGCTCAACCGCGGCGAGGAGCCTGTGGCCAGCGCATGCCGTTTCGTCGATGCGATCGATGCGCGCCACGTCGCCGAGATTCATCTCGCCGGCTTCGATGCGCATGGCCCGGTGGTGATCGACGACCACGGCAGCCGCGTGCACGAGCCGGTGTGGCAGGTGTTCCGCCACGCGCTGACGCGGCTCGGCGCGAGGCCGACGCTGATCGAGTGGGACACCGACATCCCGGCGCTGGACGTGCTGTTGACCGAGGCGCAGCATGCGCACACGCTGATGCAGGCGGCGCCTGTGGAGCACGCCGCATGAGCGACCTGCAAGACGCACAGCGAGAGCTGCTGCGCCAGCAGCAGTTGCTGCGCGCGCTGTGGCAGCCCGGCGCCGAAGCCTCGCTGGCCCCGTGGCTGCGCGAGCGAGGGGAGCGTGCGCAGCAGGGCCTGTCGGCGTACCGCGGCAACGCCGCGGCCATTGCCGAGCGCACGCTGGCGGCGGCGCATCCCACCGTGCAGCAACTGCTGGGCGACGAGTCGTTCGGACAACTGGCGCGCCTGCACTGGCATCGTGCGCCACCGCGCTGCGGCGACCTCGCGCGCTACGGCGAGACGTTGGCCGACTGGATCGCCGACGACCCGCAACTCGCGTCCGAGCCTTACCTGGCCGATGTGGCACGCGTCGACTGGGCGGTGCACGCGATCGAGCGCGCGGCCGACGTGGCGGATGCGCCGCCCGGTCTCGCGCTGCTCGGCGAGCGCGACCCGTCGCAGCTGCGGCTGGTGCTGCGGCCGCAGCTCGCGATCGTCGTGTCGCACCATCCTGTGGTGACGATCTGGCACGCGCATCGTCGCAGCGAGGTCGACCGTTTCGCGTCCGTGCGCCGGGCGTTCGCCGACGGCGTGGCCGAGACCGCGCTGGTGGCGCGGCCGCAGTGGCGTGCCACCGTCAGCGCCATCGACGACGACAGCGCGCGCTTCTTCGATGCGCTGCAGCGCGGCGGCTCCCTGGCGCAGGCGCTCGACGCCGCCGGCACGGCGTTCGAGTTCGAGCGCTGGCTGCACGAGGCCGTGCGCCAGCGCTGGCTGCAGGGGGTCGAGGGGGTGGCCTGTCCGGCCGCAGGACCGATGCGATGACTTCGCCGGCACGTCCAATGGCCGATGACGCCGATCACGCCGTGCGCGCACTCGAATCGCTGCAAGCGCCGGCCCTGCTGGCGACGCGCCCGTCCATCGCCAAGGGGTCCATGCTGTCGGGCCTGACCAAGATTCGGGATGGGGACACCACGCTCGCCCTGTTCATGGACGAGTACCACGTGCCGCTGCTGCCGCCGCACGTGGTGGCGCCGCCCGACGCATGCTCGATCGCGCATTGATCGCGGTGCTGGAGCCGGCGCTGGTGCGCGGCGCGCGCTGGCTGAAGGCGCGCGGCGCGCACGCCGATCTCGTCACCTGGGTTGGCTTCGCGCTCGGGTTGCTGGCGGCCGCGGCGATCGTGGCTGCCGCCTATGGCTGGGGCCTCGCGCTGATGCTGGCGAGCCGCCTGTGCGACGGTCTCGATGGCGCGCTGGCGCGGCTGACGCGGCCCACCGATCGTGGCGCGTTCCTCGACATCGCGCTCGACTTCCTGTTCTACGCCAGTATCCCGTTGGCGTTCGCGCTCGCCGACCCCGTGCAGCGCGCGCTGCCGGCGGCCGTGCTGCTGGCCTCGTTCATCGGCACCGGCTCGACCTTTCTCGCGTTTGCGGTGTTCGCCGAGCGGCGCGCGCTGACGCACGAGGCTTACCCGCACAAGGGCCTGTACTACCTGGGTGGACTCACCGAGGCGAGCGAGACCCTGATCTGCTTTGGGTTGATGTGCCTGTGGCCGCAACATTTCGCGCTGCTGAGCTACGGCTTCGCGCTGCTGTGCGGGTTGACGATCGTGACGCGGCTGGCCTTCGGCTGGCACGCGCTGGCCGACTCCGGGAGTGTGCTGCGATGAACAAGAACAAGCTCGCGCTGGTGGTCGCGCTGGCCGCGCTGATCGTGGCCTTCTTCGTGTTCGACCTCGGGCGTTTCTTCAGCCTGCAGTACCTGAAGGACAGTCAGGCAGGTTTCGCGGCGCTGTTCGCGCAGCGACCGGCCACAGTGATCGGCGTGTTCTTCGCGATCTACGTGGCGTTGACCGCACTGTCGTTCCCCGGTGCCGCCGTGATGACCCTGGCGGCCGGCGCGATCTTCGGCCTGGTCATGGGCACCGTGATCGTGTCGTTCGCATCCAGCATCGGCGCCACGCTGGCGTTTCTGGCTGCGCGCTTCGTGCTGCGCGACAGCGTGCAGGCGCGCCTGGGGGCGCGGCTCGCCGAGATCGACAAGGGCGTGGCGAAGGAGGGCGCGTTCTACCTGTTCACGCTGCGCCTGGTGCCGCTGGTGCCGTTCTTCGTGATCAACCTGCTGATGGGGTTGACTGCGATGAAGACGCGCACCTTCTACTGGGTGAGCCAGCTCGGCATGCTGCTGGGCACCATCGTCTACGTCAATGCCGGCACGCAGCTGGCGAAGATCGATTCGCTCAAAGGCATCCTCTCGCCCGGGTTGATCGGCTCGTTCGTGCTGCTGGGCGTGTTTCCGCTGATCGCCAAGAAGATCCTCGACGCAATCCGTGCGCGCCGCGTCTATGCGCGCTGGCGCGATCGCAAGCCCAAGGCCTACGACCGCAACCTGGTGGTGATCGGCGCCGGCGCCTCGGGGCTGGTCAGCAGCTACATCGCCGCCGCGGTCAAGGCCAAGGTGACGCTGATCGAGGGCCACAAGATGGGCGGCGATTGCCTCAACTACGGCTGCGTACCCAGCAAGGCGTTGATCAAGAGCGCCAAGCTGATGCACCAGATGCGGCACAGCGCCACCTATGGCATCGCGCGCGCGCAAGCGCAGATGTCGTTCGCCGACGTGATGGAGCGCGTGCAAGCCGTGGTGCGCGACGTCGAGCCGCACGATTCGGTCGAGCGCTACGCCGGGCTGGGTGTCGATGTGATCCTGGGCCATGCCAAGATCGTCGATCCCTGGCATGTGCAGGTGACCAAGCCTGACGGCGCCGTGCAGACCTTGTCGACGCGCGCGATCGTGGTGGCCACCGGCGCCGAGCCGTTCGTGCCGCCGCTGCCGGGCTTGAAGGAAGCCGGCGTGCTGACCAGCGACACGCTGTGGACGCTGCGCGAGCAGCCGCAGCGCCTGGTCGTGCTCGGCGGCGGGCCGATCGGTTGCGAGCTGGCGCAAGCCTTCGCGCGCCTGGGCTCGCAGGTGACGCAGATCGAGATGCTCGATCGCATCATGGTGCGCGAGGACACCGAGGTGTCGGCCTATGCCAGGCTGGCGCTGGAGAAGGACGGCGTCACGGTGCTCACCGGCCACAAGGCGCTGCGCTGCGAGACCTCAGCGACCGGCAAGGCGATCGTGGTGCAGGCGGCGGGTCAGGACAAGCGCATCGAGTTCGACGCGCTGGTCTGCGCGGTCGGTCGCGTCGCGCGCCTCAAGGGCTATGGCCTCGAAGAGCTCGGCATCCCGGCCCAGCGCACGATCGAGACCAACGAGTACCTGCAGACGATCTATCCCAACATCTATGCGTGCGGCGACGTCGCCGGGCCGTTCCAGTTCACGCACACCGGCGCGCACCAGGCGTGGTATGCCGCGGTCAATGCGCTGTTCGGCTTCCTCAGGATGTTCAAGGCCGACTACTCGGTGATCCCGTGGGCCACCTTCATCGACCCGGAGGTGGCGCGCGTGGGCCTCAACGAGCAGGAGGCCCAGGAAAAGGGAATCGCCTACGAGGTCACGCGCTACGGCATCGACGACCTCGACCGCGCGATCGCGGACTCCGCGGCCCATGGCTGGGTCAAGGTGCTCAGCGTGCCCGGCAAGGACAAAATCCTCGGCGTCACGATCGTCGGCGAGCATGCCGGCGACCTCCTGGCCGAGTACGTGCTGGCGATGAAGCACGGCCTGGGGTTGAACAAGATCCTCGGCACCATCCACACCTATCCGACGTTGGCGGAGGCCAACAAGTACGCGGCCGGCCAGTGGAAGCGGGCGCACCAGCCGCTGGGCCTGCTGCGTTGGGTCGAGCGGCTGCATGCCTGGCGCCGCTGAGGGGCGTGTCTTCGCGTTATCCTGGGGCCGATGAAGCAGCAACGGGTCGCGTGGGCCGCGGTGGGGCTGGGTTTGGTCATCGGTACGGCGCTGGCCGTCGATGGCCCCAATCTGCTGACCGATTTCAACGGCAGCCTGGGCACCCCGCCGGCACCCTGGCGCTTCGTCGGCCTGCCCTATGGGTCCAAGCCGATGACGCTCTTTCGCGTCGTCGCCCAGGAAAACGCGCACGTGCTCGAGGTCAAGGCCGACGAGTCCTACGGCACCTTGGTGCACGACCTCACCGGGCCGGCGAGCAATGGCCAGACCTTGTCGTGGCGCTGGCGCATCGAGCTCGACAACCCGTCCGGCGATCCGCGCCAGCGCTCTGGCGACGATCACGCTCTGGCGGTGTGCGCGATGTTCGACCTGCCGCTGTCGGCGATCCCGTTCACCGAACGGCAGGCGCTGCGCGCAGCGCGTGTTGCCAGCGGCGAGCCGGTGCCATCGGCCACGATGTGCTACACGTGGGACGAGCGCCAGCCTCCAGGCACCGTGCTCGAAAGCCCTTTCACGCGCCGCGTGCGTTACCTGGTGCTGCGCGGCGCCGGCGAGCCGCTGCAGCAGTGGCGTCGCGAACAGCGCGACCTGCGCGCCGACTTCCTGCGTCTGTTCGCTGGCGAAGCGAGCACGGTGCCGCCGCTGCTGGGGGTGATGGTATCGGCCGATGCCGACAACACGCACGGCCACAGCCTCGCGCTGGTGGGCGACATGGTGCTGCAGTGAGGGCTCGACAGCCGAGGTGCGCGCGGCGATGAAGCGGCTGATCCTGCTGGGCGGTGGCCACGCCCACGTGCACGTGCTGACCGAGATGGCGCGCGAGCCGATGCCCGGCGTGCAGGCGGTGCTCGCCACGCCGTATGCGCGCCAGATCTACAGCGGCATGCTGCCCGGCTGGGTGGCCGGCCACTACACGCTCGAGCAGTGCTCGATCGCGCTCGAACCGCTGGCGCACGCGGCCAAGGTGGAGCTCGCACTCTCGCCCGCGGTGGCGATCGACGCGGTCGAACGCACTGTCACGCTGGCCGACGGCCGCGTGGCCGAATACGACGCGCTGTCGATCGACACCGGCGCGCTGCTCGATCGCGATGCCATCAAGGGCGCACGCGAGCATGGCCTGTTCCTGCGGCCGCTCGAGCACTTCGTGCAGCTGTACGAGCGGCTGCTGACGCTGGGCACTGACCGCCTGTTGAACCTGGTGGTGATCGGCGGTGGCGCGGCCGGCTTCGAGGTGTCGCTGGCGATCCACCACCGCTTCAACGGTGCCGGCACCGAGCGCGCACGCGTGTGCCTGGTCACGGGCGACAGCAGCGTGCTGCCGGGCTTCAACGCAGCTGTGCGCGAACGCGCGCAGCGCGTGCTGCGACGCGCCCGCGTCACCGTGCTGAACCAGCGTTGCATCGAGATCGGCGCGGGCCAGGTGCAGCTCGATAACGGCGCACGCCTGGTGTGCGACGTGCCGCTGCTGGCGCTGCCCACGGTGGCGCCGCCGTGGCTGCAAGGCAGCGGGCTGGCGCTCGATGAACACGGCTTCGTCAGCACCAATGAGACGCTGCAGAGCACATCGCACGGCGAGGTGTTCGCCGCCGGCGACGCGGCCGCGCGGCAGGACCGTGAGCTGCCGCGCAGCGGCGTGTTCGCGGTGCGCGCCGCGCCGACGCTGGCCATGAACCTGCGTCGCAGGCTGGCCGGCGGCCCGCTGCAGCCCTGGCAGCCGAAACAACGCTCGTTGTACCTGCTCTCGTGCGGAGAGCGCCGCGCCATCGCGTCGTGGGGCAACCTGAGCGCGCAAGGGCGCTGGGCGTGGGCGTGGAAGGACTGGATCGATCGCGGCTTCGTGGCACGCTATGCCGAGCCGGCGGCATCGCCCGACGCCGCCCACCCGGTGCACGCCACCGAGCGCGGCCCGACCCCGCGCCCTGACGGCGAATCGACGTGACGCGCTATTCGCGCGGCCGGAACGCGATCACCATGTTCGGTGGCACGCGGCCGTCGGTGTCGCGCGGCAACACCCCGGTGCGGTCGAGCGCTCGCAGCACCGCCTCGTCCCACTCCCTGTTGCCGCTGCTCTTGACGATGCTGCGTCCGACGATCGCGCCGTCAGGTGCGCAGCGGACCTCGACATCGGCGCTCGGATTGCCGGGCACCTCGTCGGTCAGGACGATGTTGGGTTTGACGCGCGCGACGATGCGACCGGCATAGCTGGCCGACGGCCCGGCCTCGCGCGCCGCGGTGCCGGGCGAATTCGGGGCACCGGTGCCGGCCGCCTGGCCGAGCATGCGCTTGAGGTTCTCCTCGCGCAGCTTGGCCTGGCGGATCTCTTCGTCTTTCTGGCGCTTGATCTCGAGCTCGCGTTGCTTCTGCGCGGCCAGCTTCTCGGCCTTCTCGCGCTCGAGGCGCTCCTGCTCTTTGCGCGCCAGCTCCTGGCGTTCCTGCTCTTTGCGCACCAGCTCCTGACGCTCGCGCTCCTGCTGCTCGACCAGCTCGCGCTGCTTGCGCTCCTTTTCCTTTTCGATCGCGATCTGCGCCTCGTTGACCGTTGGCTTGGGCGGCTCCTCCACCTTCGGCGCCGGTGCCGGCGGTGGGGGCGGCTTCGGCGCCGGCGCGGGCTTGGATTCAACCGCGGGCGGCGCCGCCACCTGCGGCGTCACGGCCCACAGCTCGGCGCTGACGCCGGCCGGCGTCTGGCTGCGCCATGAGACGCCGAAGGCCAGAGCAATCAGCAGGCCCACATGCACCAACAAAGCCATCGCCGTGCCGCGACCCATGCCACCTGTGCGCTGCGGCATCAGGTTATCCTGGCGGGTGAGGGTGCTGTCCATCGCCATGACTGGCAATCAACCTGCCTGCTTGACAGCCAGGCCGACTCGTTGCACGCCGGCTCGCTGCAAGACGTCCATCACCTTGACCACCTGTTCGTACTTGACGTTGCGGTCGGCTGCGATCACCACCGGCGTGTCGGCCACGCCGGCCTGCAGCTCGCTGACGCGCGCCGCAAGCTGAGCCAGAGCGACCACTTTGGCATCGCCCTGGTCGATGCGCACCTTCAGGCGCTCGTCGGCGCCGACTACCACCTCGATCACGTGCTGGGCGCGCTGGCGCGCCTTGCCCACCGACGGCAGGTCGACCACTCCGGTGGTGATCAGCGGCGCACTGACCATGAAGATGATCAACAGCACCAGCATCACGTCGATGAACGGCACCATGTTGATCTCGCTCATGGAGCGGCGCCGTCGGCTGCTGTGGGCTATGACGGCAGGCATCGTGAGGCCTCAGCGGGTGGCTGGCGCGGGTGCCACGCCGACCGGCGCACTGGCGTTGCGCTGCAGGATGTTGAGGAACTCCTCGATAAAAGTCTCGAGCTGCGTGGCCAGGCGGTCGATCTCGCGCGCGAAGCGGTTGTAGGCCACCACCGCTGGGATCGCCGCGAACAGGCCGATCGCGGTGGCCACCAGTGCCTCGGCGATGCCCGGTGCCACGGTGGCCAGGGTGACCTGCTGCAGGTTCGACAGACCAACGAACGCGTGCATGATGCCCCACACGGTTCCGAACAGGCCGACGTACGGGCTGACCGAGCCCACCGACGCCAGGAAGCCGAGATTGCCTTCGATGACGTCGAGCTCGCGCTGGAAGCTGGCGCGCATGGCGCGACGCGCGCCGTCGAGCTGGGCCACGGCGTCGAGGCGGCGCTCGCGCAGCTTGAGGAACTCGCGCATGCCGGAGGCGAAGATGCGCTCCATCGGGGCACTGGCGTGCTTGGCACCAGCGGCTTGGTTGAGCTCCGCCAGGTTCTTGCCGGACCAGAACTCACGCTCGAAGCTGTCGTTGAGCGTGCGCACGCGCTTCAGGCCGAACACCTTGCCGAAGATCATCGACCAGCTGACCACCGACACCGCCAGCAGGCCGACCATCACCGCCTGCACCACGAAGCTCGCGTGCAGCACCAGCTGGAAGATCGACAGGTCCTGGTTCATGGCAGGCGGCTCAACACCTCGTCGGGGATGCGGCGCGGGCGCAACGTGGGGGCATCGACACAGGCGATTCGGACATCACCTTCGGCCAGCAGTTCCGTGCCGCGCAGGGCCTGCTGCTCGAGTTGCAGGCTGACGCGGGCGCGATCGCGCACCGCAACGGTGACTTCCAGCAGGTCATCCAGGCGAGCCGGACGCAGATAGCGCATCGCCGTGCGGCTCACGATGAACATCGCGCCCAGTCGCTCGCGCAGCGCGCCCTGCTCGATGCCGAGGCCGCGCAGCCACTCGGTGCGCGCGCGCTCGAAGTACTTCAAGTAGTTCGCGTAGTAGACGATGCCGCCGGCATCGGTGTCTTCCCAATAGACCCGCGTCGTGTGGCGAAAGGGCGGGGCTGTGGTGGCTTGCATGGGCTCACGCGATGATACGTGAGCCCCAGGGGTGCTCTCAGGGCACCACTCGGCGATACACCGGTCCCCACAACGGATGCCCCGATTCCGAACGCGTCAGTGCAAAGGCCGGGTCGGCCTCGCGGGCGGCGCGGAACGACGCCTCGCAGTCGGACACACGGCTGCTGGTGCAGTAGATGAATGCCAGCAGCTTGTATGCACTGGCGCGGTCTTTCGGACTCGACAAGCCGGTGTACAGCGCGGTCTGCAGTGCCCGCTCGGCCTGGGCGTACTGCGCGTCGTCGTAGGCGCGCATGCCGGTCAGCAGCGCGCGCTCGGCCGGGCGCTCGATCACGTCGGACAGGCCCACTGATGGCGCGGGTGTCGTGGCGCAACCGGCCAAAGCCAGCAACAGCGCCCACACGAACCACGTAATGCGTTGCATCGTCGCTCTCCCTCTACGATCCGAAGCGGTGTCGCACGACCACCGGTTGATCAGGCAGCACCCGCACGGTGATGGTGTGCGGCGCGAAATCCGCGTTTCGCACCGTGATCACGTGCTCGCCGACCGACAACGTCAATTGCGTGAGCGGCGGGGCGACGCCGGCGCTCTTGCCGTCGACTTCGATCTGCCCCCACGGAGCGACCGCGAGTTGCACCAAACCGTTGACCGGTGCAGCGGCCTTGATCGGGCGGGGCGTGGCTTCGCGCGTCTCGCGCGGTGCTTGTCTTTCGGCGTTGCGAGGCCGCGGCACCGGAGGCGCCACGACGGGAGGCGGAGCGGGCGCGTCGGCGACCGCTCCGGCGGAAGAAAGGCTGTCATCGCCCGCTGCAGCCGCTGCCGCCACGGTGACGCCGATGATGGATTGCAGCGGCGCAGTCAGCGGTGCAGTGCTCGGCGTCGCCGCCGCGTCGGCGTTGCGCGAGGCGTCGCCGTCGCCCGGGCCCAGCAGCTGCCAGCCGGCCATTGCGCCGATGGCCACGCCGACCACCAGCGCGCCGACGATCAGGCGACGCTTGCCGCGCGCCTGCGCACCCTCCTCGGTGCCGATCTCGGCCTCGGCTTCGAGCCACTGCTTGAGCGCCTGGCTCATCTGGCGCGACGAGCGGAAGCGCTGCGACAGGTCGTGCGCGATCGCGCGCATCGTGATGTCCGACAGCGCACGCGGCACCTCGGGGCGCAGCTCGTGCGGCGAGGGCGGCCGCGTGTGCTCGACCGCGTGCACGATCTCGGGCAGCGACTTGCCATCGAACGCCTTGCGGTGCGTCAGCAGCTCGTACATCACGACGCCCAGCGAGTAGACATCGCAGCGGCGGTCGATCGTCTCGCCGCGCAGTTGCTCGGGCGCCAGGTAGTGCGGCGACCCTGCCACCACCCCTTCGAGCGCGGGAATGTCCTGGCCATGCGCGACGCGCGCAATGCCGAAGTCCACCACCTTGGGCAGCGTGCGGCCGACCATGAAGATATTGGCCGGCTTGATGTCGCAGTGGATCACGCCCTTGGAGTGCGCATAACTCAGCGCATCGGAGACGCGGCGCATGATCTGCGCGGTCTGCACGATGTCGGGCCGCCAGCCGTTGGCCATCAGTTGCCGCAGGTCGCGCCCACGCAGACGTTCCATCGCGATGTAGACGCCTTGCTCCGACAACCCGGCGTCGTAGACGGTGACGATGTTGGGATGGTTCAGTCCCGCTGCCGCGCGGGCCTCGTTGAGGAACAGCGCGTCGAGCGTCGCGCGGTCGCCTTCCGCCACGCTCAAGTGCAGCGTCTTGACCGCGATGGTGCGCGACAGGATCGGGTCGTAGGCCGCATACACGGTGCCCAGGCCACCTTCGCCGAGCTGCTGCTTCAGCGCGTAGCGGCCGATGTGGCCGATGGTCAGCCCCTGGCCCCCTGCAGCCGCGTCGCCCTCGGTGGGCGGCGATTCGGAGGCGGTGGGGTCCAGGTCGACCGGTGGCTCGGCCGGCGTACCGGTCGCAGGCGAGGTGCCCGGCTTGTCGCGATGGGATTGGTCTTGCACAGCACCGCAGCTTAGGCGGGGTGCACTTGAAAGAGGCGACAAAAAGCGTGGCTCGCTTCCTGCGGGTAACGCTTTGTCACCCTGGCGGGCAACGCCAATGGGAAAAGGTCACAGGCTGCGTTGCAGCCGCTGCACCGCCTCTTCGAGCTCGGCCATCGAACTCGCATACGACACCCGGACGAAGCGGTCGGGTGCACTGCGGCCGAAGTCGCGTCCCGGCGTCAGTGCTACCTGCGCGCGGCGCATCAGGTCGAAGCAGAAGTCCCAGCTGCTCGGGCTGTGGCGCGAGCAATCGGCGTAGGCATAGAACGCACCATCGGGGGCGACCGGCGTGGGCATCTGCAGCCGCCGCAGCGCATCGACCACGAAGTCACGGCGGCGCTTGAACTCGATGCGGCGGCGCTCGAATTCGGCAATCGATTCGTCGGTGAAGCACGCCAGCGCAGCGTGCTGCGCGACGGTGGAAGGGCAGATGTACAGGTTCTGCGCCAGCCGTTCCACCGGCGCCACCAGCGACTCGGGCAGCACCAGCCAGCCGAGCCGCCAGCCGGTCATGCCGAAATACTTGGAGAAGCTGTTCACCGAGACGACGTGGTCACCGTGCTCGGCCACTGACAAGACGCTGTGCGCATAGCGCGCGTCATAGCTGAGGCCGAGGTAGATCTCGTCGACCACGCAGGCCGCTTCATGCCGGTGGGTGAGGTCGACGATGCGCCCCATCTCCTCGGGGTCGATCGAGGTGCCGGTGGGGTTCGACGGCGTCGCCAGCAGCACGCCGCGAGTGCGCGCACCCCAGGCGGCGGCCACGGTCCGCGCGTCGAGTTGGAAGCGCGTGTCGGCATCGGTGGGCAGCAGCACCGCGTTGGCATCGGCGGCGGCGACGAAGTGGCGGTTGCATGGATAGCACGGGTCGGGCATCAGCACGTCGTCGCCGGACTCGAACAGCACCGCGCACGCCAACTGCAACGCCGCCGATGCGCCGGCGGTGACGACGATTCGACGCGCCGCGATGTTCACGCCGAAACGCCGCTCGTACCACTGCGCGATCTGCTCGCGCAACGCTGGCAGCCCGGTGGCCTGGGTGTATTGCGTGCGACCATCGCGGATCGCGCGCTGTGCCGCCTCGCGCACCAGCGGTGCGGCTCCAAAGTCGGGCTCGCCGATGTTCAGGTAGATCATCGGCCGCCCGCCACGCGCCGGGTCGCACAGCGCGCTGGCTGCAATCTCGTGCGCTGCCTTGGCGCACTCCATCACGTAGAACGGTTCGATGTGGTCGAGCCGGGCGGCGATCTTCATCGTCGGCTCAGGCGCGCGGTGCTCGCGCCGCCGCCACCTCCACAGGCCGCAGGTCCAGCGCGGCCTTGTCGAGCACGCCATTGACGTACTTGTGACCGTCGGTTCCGCCGAACGTCTTGGCCAGCTCGACCGCCTCGTTGATCGCCACCTTGTACGGGATGTCGGCGCAATGGGCGAGCTCGTAGGCGCCGATCAACAGCACCGCGTGCTCCACTGGGGACATCTCGCTGGTCTTGCGGTCGGCATGGCGCGCCAACGCCGTGTCGAGCGCCGCAAGCTCGCGCGCGCAGCCATGCAGCAACGTGTCGAAGTGCTGGCTGTCGGCACGCTCGAACCCTTCCTGCTCGCGCATGTGTGCGTCGATCGCCATCAACTCGCCGCGGCCAACCAGCCATTCGTACAGGCCTTGCAGCGCGAGTTCGCGGGCACGGCGCCGCGCCGACTTGCCACTGCTGGAACGGGACTTGGCAGCCATGCTCACAGCTCGCTCATCAGGTTGGCCATCTCGACCGCCACGCGCGCTGCGTCGCGACCTTTGTCTTCGACGCGCTCCCAGGCCTGCGCCTCGGTGTCCACCGTGAGGATGGCGTTGGCGACTGGGATCTGATGGTCCAGCGCGACCCGCGTCACACCGGCGCCGCTCTGGTTGGCGACCAGTTCGAAGTGGTAGGTCTCACCGCGGATCACGCAGCCGATCGCGATCAGCGCGTCGAAGTCGTCGCTGTCGGCCATCGCCTTCAGGGCGACCGGAATCTCCAGTGCGCCGGGCACGGTAACCTGCGTGACGTGGCGTTCGGCCACGCCAAGGGCGGCCAGCTCGTAGCGGCAGGCCTGCGCGATCTTGTCGGTCAGCGCGGCGTTGAAGCGGGCCTGCACGATGCCGATCACCAGCCCTGCGCCGTTGAGCTTGTCGGCTTGCCCCTTGTCGGCGGATTGCATGCGCACCCCTCAGTCGCTGTGCGTCACGAAGCCGGTCACCTCGAGGCCGTGGCCGGCCATGCTCGGCATGCGGCGCGGGCTGCCCAGCACACGCAGGCGCGTCACGCCGAGGTCGCGCAGAATCTGCGCCCCGATGCCGTGGGTGCGCAGATCCATCGCCGACTGCCCGGCTCGTTGGGGTGTCGACGCCTGCGCCTGGCATTGCACGAGCAGCGTGGACCAGTCAGTGGTGCAGTTCAGCAACACAGCAACGCCGCGCGGGCTGCGCTGCAGCGCCTGCAGCGCGCGCGCCAGCGGCCACGAATGGCCGCCTGCCGAGACGTCGAGCAGATCGATCGCGGTGAACGGCTCGTGCACGCGCACCAGCACCTCGTCGCTGGCCTGCCAGCGCCCGTGCGTCAGCGCGAGATGCAGCCCGCGTCCGCGATCGCGGTAGGTGATGCAGCGAAAGCTGCCGTACGGCGTGAGCAACTCGCGCTCGCCGCAACGCTCGATCAAGCTCTCGTTGTGACTGCGGAACGCGATCAGGTCGGCGATCGTGCCGATCTTCAGGCCATGCGTCTGCGCAAAGACCTCGAGCTCGGGCAGGCGCGCCATGCTGCCGTCATCGTTCATGATCTCGCAGATCACGGCAGCCGCCGTCAAGCCGGCCATGCCGGCCAGGTCGCAGCCCGCCTCGGTGTGACCGGCGCGCATCAGCACGCCGCCGTCTTGCGCCTGCAGCGGGAACACATGCCCGGGCTGCACCAGATCGCTGGCGCGGGCTTCGCGCGCGACGGCGGTGCGGATGGTGTGAGCGCGGTCTGCAGCCGAGATGCCGGTGCTGACGCCGCTGGCGGCCTCGATCGACACAGTGAACGCGGTACCGTGCTTGGTGCCGTTGTGCGCCGCCATCGGCGGCAGGCGCAGCCTTTCGCAACGCTCGCGCGTCAGCGTCAGGCAGATCAGCCCGCGGCCATGCTTGGCCATGAAGTTGATGCCGTCGGCGCTGACGTGGTCGGCGGCCAGGATCAGATCGCCTTCGTTCTCGCGGTCTTCCTCGTCGATCAGGATGACCATGCGGCCAGCTGCAAGGTCGGCCACCAGGTCGGGAATCGGGGCGGTCGGCATGCGCCGATTGTAGGTGGCAGCCCCATGCCGCCCGGATCGGGCAAGCCGCGCAGCGCCGCCGTCAGCGGCTCTTCTTGATCCAGGACAACCAGCCGCTGGCGTGCGTGGTCGGCTCTTTGCGCGCCGCCGGATGCATGCGCAGCACCATCAGCCCGGACAGCAGGTACAGACCGTTGAGCATCCGCACTGCGCGGTCGATGTTCATGCCTGGCCAACGCGAGATTGCGCGCAGCGAGGCGGTTTCGCGGCGCAACCGGTGGAGGGCCGGACCGATGGCGCCCGACAGCGGCAGCGAGCCCAGATGGAAGTCGGGCGACACACGGTAGGCTGCGCTGCCGCCGATCTCGTTCATCAACGTGCCGCGCGGCCCGTGCAGGCCGATGGCCCACAGCAGCGGGTCAAGTGGCCGATAGTGGCGCTCTTCGGCGATGCGCTCGGTCATGAAGTGACCCGGGGCGCGCACGCCAGGCGGCTCGACGCTGTGCACGGTGAGCGCGCGAACGCCTTTTTCGACCTCGCTGGTCAGGTCACGCGGCGAGTGATACACCCGTTCGCGCGGGAACACGGTGATGGGCCACACCAGTTCGTTGTGCAGCACGTAGATCAGTGCCGGCTCGCGATGGCGCATGCACGCCGCAATGACTTCCATCGCGTCGGTGCCATTGGCCGAGTATTCGAGGCGCGATAGCTCACTGACGAGGGTGGTGGGTAGAACGGTGGGGCCATTCAGCTTGGCGTATCCGCTGTTGCCCGTTTCGATCCTGACGCGCTCGAATTCGCTGATCCGCCACAAGGTGGAATCGTCAAAGTCCTGCATGCGATGCCGGCTCTGGTGGAGCCCTACCTCCCCGACGGGTGCTTCGACTCAATGTTAAGCGAGCGGTGCGGCGCACGGGTGTATCCGATTGCATTACTCGCGATTCGGATGTAGGGATGCGGTGAGGCGGCGTCCCGCCACGCGCCCGTTCGTCAGGCCTTGGTTGCCAGCTGGCGCTCGATGTAGCGAGCGATCAGGTCCACCTCGAGGTTCACCGCCGAACCGGTCCGCAAATCGCCCAACGTGGTGTGCGCCATCGTGTGCGGGATCAGGTTGATCGAGCAGATGCATCCATCCGAGGCATCGACGACGGTGTTGACGGTGAGGCTGACGCCGTTGACCACCAGCGAGCCCTTGACCGCAATCAGGTGCGCCAGCTCGCGCGGGCAGCGCAGCTGCAGCTCGGTGGATTCGCCGGCAGCACGGATGTTCGAGACCGAACCGATGCCGTCGACGTGTCCGCTGACGAGATGGCCGCCCAGTCGATCGCCGACGCGCAAGGCCAGTTCCAGGTTGACGCGGCCGGGCTCGGCAAGCCCCGCCGTGCATGCCAGGCTTTCGGCCGACACGTCGACCTCGAAGCGGCCGTGCGCGGCGTCGAGACGGGTCACCGTCATGCATGCGCCATTGAGGGCGACGCTGTCGCCCAGCACCACGCCGTCGAGGTACCCCTGCGGCACAGCGATCGTCAGCCGTACGCCGTGTGCCGCGCTGGCGCCGAGCGGTTGCACGTCGGCGACGGTGCCGATCGCGGTGACAATGCCTGTGAACATGGGTGGATTGTCTCTGCGGCGCTGCCGTTGTGCGATCAGTCGAGCCAATCGAGCGCGTGGGGCGGGCGCGCGCTGATGCGCAGGTCGTCTCCGACACGCTGCGCGGCGTCGAACTGAAATCCCCACGCCCGCTCGAGGTTGGCCAGCGGCGCAGCCTCGATCATGCCGCGACCGCTGCCAATCAGCTTGGGCGCCAAATAGACCAGCAGCTCGTCGATCAGGCCGGCCTGCAGCAGCGCACCGTTGAGCGTCGGGCCGGCCTCGATGTGCAGCTCGTTGACGCCGCGCGCGGCCAGATCATCGAGGACCGACGGGAGGTCGACCGAGCCGTCGGCGTTCGGGCGTTCGACCACTTCGACCCGTTGCGCGCGCAACGCGGCCGCAATGCGCGGCTCGGCGCGGGCGCAGTACACCAGCGCGCTGCCCGGCGCTTCGAACATGCGCGCCGCGGCGGGCACGCGCAAGCGCGAGTCGACCAAGACGCGCAGTGGCTGCACCTCGGTGGGCACATGGCGGACATCGAGCCGGGGGTCATCGGCCACGACGGTGCCCGCGCCGGTCAGCACAGCGCCGGCGCGCCGGCGCCACGCATGGCCATCCGCGCGTGCGGCCTCTCCGGTGATCCATTGGCTGCGTCCGTCGGCGAGCGCCGTGCGGCCGTCGAGCGAGGCGGCCACTTTGCAACGCGCCCATGGCCTGGCGCGTCGCATGCGTGAGAAGAAGCCGATGTTCAGCTCGCGAGCCTGCCGAGTCACCTCGCCATCGGCCAGATCCACCGCGATGCCGGCGTCGCGCAGCTGCTGCGCCCCAGCGCCCGCCACGAGCGGATTGGGATCGATGGTCGCGATGACCACGCGCCGCAGTCGGGCTGCGATCAGCGCGTCAGTGCACGGCGGCGTGCGACCATGGTGCGAGCACGGCTCGAGCGAGACCCAGGCCGTACCGTCTTGCACGGACGCGCCGCCGGCCTGCGCTGCGCGCAGCGCCATCACTTCTGCGTGTGCATGGCCTGCGCGTTGCGTCGAGCCCTCACCGACCGTGCGGCCCGAGCGGTCTGCCAGCACGCAGCCGACCCGGGGGTTGGGGTCGGAGCGACCGACCGCGCCTTGCGCCAGATCCAGCGCGCGATGCAACTGGCGCAGGTCGTGCTCGTCGATCGCCATCTCGGGCGCAGTCTACGCCGCGCGCGCGCTCAGGGCCTGGGCTGATGCTGCAGGGTGTTGCTGTTGACCAGATCGCCGTTGGCAGGGTCGGCCGGCACGTCCGTCGGACAGTGCTTGCGCGCGGAGATCACGACGAAGTTCTGGTTGGTCAGATTGCCGCTCACGCTGCTGTAGCGCCGTGGGTGCTCCGCGTTCGGGATGCTCTGGCCATCGCTCGTGCCGGTGGTATAGCGACACACCCGGTGCGCTTCTGGGTCGGAGCCGTCGCTCGAAATGTTCCAGGCGACACCGTCCATTGATTCGATCGTGCTGATGCCCGACCACAGCAACGCACTGTTCGAGAAGATCACGCAATAGTAGGTGGCAAAAGGCTTGCTGCCGTCCGCAGCATTCGTCCCTGTCATGTCGTCGTAGCACTGCGGATCCTGCGGGTGCCCGTTGCTGGTCAGCTGCACCACCATGTGCAGGTTCAGCGCGGGTCCCGGGGGGTTCTCGACATCAGCCGCCGTGAGATCTGAACCGCCGATCGATCGCTCGAAGCGAACAAAGCCCGTGAGCAGTTGCCCCTGCGTGTCCGCGCATGACTCGATGTCAGTGGGCGTGATGTCTTCGTTGGACGAGCTGTGCGGGAGGGTGCAGAGGCTGGTCACCATGCCCGTGACGTTGTTGAACACGATGGCCAGCCAGGGTTTATTGGGAATGACGAATGCGCTCGATGAGCCGAGGTCGCGCGCTTGAACGGGGATTGTCGGATGCCGCTTGAAGGGCCTGCGCACCGGGGCGACCGCCGCAATGCCCGGTCGGACAGCCAGTGTTCCTGACAGGCCTGGGGCCGCCGCCGCGATCGACGTGGCCAGCATCACGCTCTGGTTTTTGTCATTGGCGTCGGCGGCCGCGCGATCGGCCCAACGCACTGTCACGCGAATCACCTTGGCCGGGGGATCCACCGTGGTGATCACTTCGCGAGTCACTTCGTAGGGCGCGTTGGCGCCATTAATGGTGCGGGTGTCGTTGACAATGCCGGACCACGCCGTCTGACCGGGCACCGCGTCGATGGTCGTGAACGACCGCAATTCGTCGAGCTGCTCCTGACCGATGCGGGTCGCCTCCGAGCGCTGCCGAGCGATGTCGGCGTTGAGCCGGAGCGTCGATTGCACGCCCACGATCGCCAGCATGCCGAAAGCCATCACGGCCAATGCCACCATCGCCTCGACGAGCGAGACGCCCCGAGAAAACCGTTGTTGTTGCCTGAGCATGTCAGCTCCCCGTGGCGAAATCGCGCCAGCTGCCCGGTATGCGCACCATCGAACCTTGCTTGAGGTTGATCGTGCGCAGAACGCTCGGGTTGAACACGAGGGTGGGAGCGCCGTTCACCGAGAGATTCCCTTCGGCCACCACCGCACCGAAGATCGAGGTGGATCCGACCGTCGTCGTCCAAGCATTGGAACCGCCGCCGCCGTGCAGATACAGCACGCCGAACAACTGCAGGTTGGCCTGGACGCTGAGGTCGCCCTGTACCACCAGCATCACCGGGTCCGCCTCGGTACCCCACACCTGGGCTGATGAAATCGTGGCCGGGCCTTGCACCCAGATCACGCGTCCCGGGTTGCGCGCCACCGCGATGCCGATGTCGGTGCCGCAATCGGCGGAGCAGGTCACCTGCACGGCGGCCGGCTGCGACCGATACGTGTCGCGGTCCATGCCGAACAACGAGACGAACATGCGGTCACCGTTGACGAGCTCCGCCAGCGACGGGTCCGAAGCGAGCACCGAGGCGGACCCCGGGGTGCCCGGCACGCTGGACAGTTGTGCATTGCCAGAGTTGCTGACCGTTCCTCCCGCGTCGATGGTGATGCCGCGCGTGGGAACATCGGCATTGACGATGCGCACCGCCTGGTTGTTGAGGTTGAGGGTGTTGCGCACGGTCAGCGCGGCCGATGGCGGCGTCGCCAGCGCGGAGTTCAAACCCAGCAGCACTGAGACTTCGGCCACCGCATCGGCCGGGTTGGGCGCGTCGGCATAGCATGCCGTGCCGATGCTGCTGCACCCCTTGGAGACCGCCCGCACCACACCGGGCTGCCCGATGGTGCCTTCGAAATGCACCTGAAAGGCCGGCGTCGTGCTCCCCACGGGAAGAATCAGCGCGGGCGGTCCGGCGCCTGGACAACTGCACTGAGCGCCGTCCTGCAGCAGCATGCAGGTGGGCAGGCGGGTGGCCTGCGCGCCCGGTGTCGTGATGAGGCCGGTGACGTCGCTCACCGTCAGATGCCGCTGACGGAACGTGTCCATGGCCATGTCGTTGGTCGACACGCACTCCGCGGTGATGCGGCCGCCAGCCAACAAGCCGATCGCGAAATCAAGACCCGATTCGGCGGCCTCGAACGCCTGCGCCGCGCGTTGGTTGTTGACGGATGTGCGCTGTTCGAAGATCAGGTTGCGCCCGGCATAGGCGGTAACCATGGCCAGGATGAAGAACAGAACGACGACCACCAGCAGCGCAGCCGCGCCCGTCTGGTGGATGCGTGTCGAACCAAGGTGTTTCATGCTGCGATTCCCTCAAGCCGGGCAGGCGCCGTTGATCACGTCATTGCGCAGGCGCACGTTGGTGCGCGCCTTGCGTTGCACCAACGGGTCGTGCACTGCGGTGCCGGTGATTTCGATCGCGACGTCGCGCACCGACTGCGTCGGTGGGCATGCGGGCGTGCCCGGCGGGCAAGCGTTGAAGCACGACAGCGGCACGTCGTGGCTGGTGAGCTGAACGCGCAGATCGGTCACCCTGAGCGTGGTGCTGTCGGTCAGCGCCTGCCACTGGCCGCCGCTGCGCATCTCGATGCCGCCCGTGTTGTTGAGCCGGAAGCCTGCTTCGTCGGTGGCATCCAGGACGTTGTTCTCGACCGGGCCGCGGGAATAGCCAAAATGCACCTCGGACGCCACGCCGCTGGCCGGGTCCACCGCGGTGTAGGGATTGCTGACCACGGCAACAGCTCCCGCGTGCCAGACGCCGCTCTGGGCACTGGCCCAATACCCTGAGCGACGCATGTCGCGCGCAATCACGTCGGCCGCTGCGCGCAGGTCTTGTTGAATCTGCGTTTCCAGCGTCACGCGGCGGTTGTCGGCCAGTTGGTTGGACACCGCCAGCGTTGCGCCGGCAACGATAAACAGCCCGACCGCCACGCCGACCAGCAACTCGACCATTGACAGCCCGGCCTGGTGAAACGGGAGCGCGGGCCTATGCTTCGAGCAAGAACTCAACATGGTGTGGCCACTCCTCGAATCGAACCATCCGGTGAGCAGACGCTCGGCACGCCGGTCCCGCTCACGGTCGTGCGCAACTGTCCGCTGGTGGCGTCCTGCACGTCGATCACCAGCCCCGCCGGCGTCGCCAGGCCCTGCGGTGGCGCGAAGACGATCTTCGAACCGCCCGGACTCGACGCCGCGACGGATACCCCGGCAACGCGGGGAAACTGCATCGTCTTGATCTCGACCGATGATGCGGCGGCCCCTGAGCAGGCATTCCCCGGCGCCAATGTGCAATTGCACGACGGGATCCCGCTGGCAGCCGTATGAATCACGTAGCAGGTGAGATCGGCGTTGCCCCCGAAAGTGATTTGCACTGGCATCGCAGCGCCTGAGCGCTGAGCCTGCTCCGAACGAGCCAATTGCAGGTCACCGAGCAGTTCGGCCTGCACACCCTGCACGCGCTGGCGTCCGGCCATGCCTCGCACGGCGGGCACGACGACGACCGTGATCAAGATGCCAAGCACGATCAGCACGGTCATCAATTCGATGATCGTGAAGCCGCTGTGCGATCCACGGCAGCCGCCATGACGGGCACGATCGTGAGATGAAGCAGGGGACACGGGGCGCGTCATTGGGGCCAGCACCGATTGGCGTTGGTGTTGTCCACCGCGCCGGTCGAATCGACGGACGAATGGGTGATTGCGCCGCGATTCATCACGACGCGCAATGCGCGGCACTTGATGTCGCCGTACTGCGGCGAGCTGGCGCTCGCGGTGGCGGTCATCGTGTAGCCGACCGCACTCGCATCGTCGACCGTCAGGGTGTAGTGCTTTTGCGGCGACACGCTGGATGGCGAGCCTGGCATCGAGGCCACCGACGACGCGTAGAGCGGCTGCTGGCTGCGAAAACGCTCTTGAGTCTGCTGCAGCTGCGTCAGCGCAGCCATCGCGTCGCTGCGCCGGCTCTTGCGCAGCGTGTCTTGGAACGTCGGCATCGCCACGGTGGCCAACAACCCGACCACGGCAACCACGATCACCAGCTCGGTGAGCGTGAAACCCGCCGATCGTGCTCTGCTGTGCGAAGCGTGACGCATGTCACGATTATCCGAGCCGACCGCGCGCTGTGTTACCGGGCGTTGACCGCTCATCGGGTTGCGCTGACCGCTCGTCTGCCGAGCCCGACGAGCCCGGACATTCAGCACCGACGTTCGTCGACCACCCGGCCGTTCGGTGTGCAGCTCCGTACCCGCCCCAGCACGTTGACGATCTCGTGGATGGCGCGTCCGTCGCGTCCCTCGACGCGCAGCGTGGCGGTCGGCGTGACCGTGCCACGCACCGGATCGAAGGTGACCGACTTGGAGGCCGAACGGACCTGCACCTGGGCTTGCGGGCCGAACGACATCGCGCGCAGCAGCTCGGAATCGCCAGCGCACGCGGCGGTGCCAGGAGCGGAGCCGCTGCACGAGCAGTCCGCAGCCGGGCCCGTGTGGACGATATAGCAGGTGGATCCGTTGGCTTCGCGCAGCGTGAGCTGCACCGTGCGGTTCAACGCCAGGGCCTGGCTGCGCGCGAACTGCACGTCGGTCTCGACCTGGGCAGCCGCGCCGGAGAGCTCCGCCTTCTGGCGCATCGACGACAAGCCCGGAAGGGCGGTGCCGACGGCCAGCGACATGACGACGAGCACCGTCATGGTCTCGACCAGCGTGAGTCCTTGTTGCGCGAAGCGGGCGGGTTGCGGTGTTGCCATGAGTCCTCCTGGGTGTGCGTGGATCGATGCACGCACTCTAGGAAGACGCCACGTTCGGCGCGTCGCCCACGGGAGGGTTGGCTCCGCACGCTGAAGGGTTCGTCGGGATGGGTGCCCCCTTTCGGGGGCCGCCAGGCTGCGCGCGATCTGAGGCGCCTCAGCGCCTCAGATGTCGCGAATCAGGCGTCGGAACTCGTCGACGTCCTCGAAGCTGCGGTAGACCGACGCAAAGCGCACGTAGGCCACCTTGTCGATGCGCTTGAGCTCGCGCATCACCAGCTCGCCGAGGCGGCTGCTCGGCACTTCGCGCGCGCCACTGGCAAGCAGTCGTTCCTGGATGCGGTCGAGCGCGCTGTCAACTTGCTCCATGCTCACGGGCCGCTTGCGCAGCGCCAGCAGCATCGAGGCGCGCAGCTTCGCGGCGTCAAAGTCGGCGCGCGTGCCATCCTTCTTGGCGACCGCGGGCAACGCGATCTCCGCCCGCTCATACGTGGTGAAGCGCTTGTCGCACTTCAGGCACCGGCGGCGGCGTCGGATCACGTCGCCTTCGTCCGATTCGCGCGTCTCCACCACCTGGGTGTCGTCGTGGCTGCAATAGGGGCATCGCATGGTGGATCACCCTCGCTGGCGACAGCGAGGGGCGGCGAGCTAACGGTAGACCGGAAAGTCGCGCGTCAGACGCGACACCTGATCGCGCGCGCGCGCGATCACCGCGTCATCCTGCGGTGCCTCGAGCACGTCAGCGATCAGGTGCGCGGTGCGCTCGGCTTCGGCCTCGCGAAAGCCACGCGTGGTCATGGCCGGCGAGCCCAGTCGCACCCCGCTGGTCACCATCGGTTTTTGGGGATCGTTCGGGATCGCATTCTTGTTGCAGGTGATGTGAGCGCGCTGAAGCACCGTTTCGGCGTCCTTTCCGGTGATGCCCTTCGGTCGCAGGTCCACAAGCATCAGGTGGCTCTCGGTGCGCCCCGACACGATGCGCAGACCGCGCTTGACCAGCGTGGTGGCGAGCACCGTGGCGTTGGTCAGCACCTGCTGCTGGTATTGCTTGAATGAAGGTTCGAGCGCTTCTTTGAAGGCCACTGCTTTGGCCGCAATCACGTGCATCAGCGGGCCGCCCTGGATGCCAGGAAAGACGGCGCTATTGATCGCCTTGGCCACCGGTTCCTTCATCAGGATCAGCCCACCGCGCGGGCCCCGCAGGGTCTTGTGGGTGGTGGAGGTCACCACGTCGGCGTGCGGCATCGGGTTGGGGTACAAACCGGCCGCGATCAGCCCTGCGTAGTGCGCCATGTCGACCATCAGATGGGCGCCAACCTCGCGTGCCACGTGACCGAAGCGCTCGAAGTCGATGCGCAAGGAGTACGCCGAGGCGCCCGCGATGATCAGCTTCGGTTTTTCGTGCAGCGCCAGGACCCGCATCGCGTCGTAGTCAATCTCCTCGCGCTCGTTCAAGCCGTAGCTCACGACCCGGAACCACTTGCCGCTCATGTTGAGCGGCATGCCGTGCGTCAGATGCCCGCCTTCGGCCAGGCTCATGCCCATGATCGTGTCGCCGGGCTTCAGCAGCGCGAACAGGGCTGCCTGATTCGCCTGCGAGCCGGAATTCGGCTGCACATTGGCGTGCTCCGCGCCGAACAACTGCTTCAGTCGCTCGAGGGCGAGCTCCTCGACCTGGTCGACGAACTCGCAGCCGCCGTAGTAGCGCTTGCCCGGATAGCCCTCGGCGTACTTGTTGGTGAGCTGGCTGCCTTGCGCCGCCATGACCGCCGGAGATGCATAGTTCTCCGAGGCGATCAGCTCGATGTGCTGTTCCTGGCGCCGATTTTCGGCCTCGATGCTGGCCCACAGTTGCGGGTCCACCGCGTCCACGGTGTGCGTCGAACGATCAAACATGGCAGTTTCTCCGTCGCTGAGCCGCGGACGATGGCAGACGCCGATGCGATCCGACAGCTGCCCAGGCGAACGGCGAACCCCGCAGGTCGATGGCACTGCGGGCCGCGCTTCCCGGTGGTTGTCCACCTTGAGCCCGCGGGCCCTATCGCCAGTCGCGCGTCGCCGGGAGTCTAAAGGAACCCACGCACGCGGTGTCAGCGCAGCGGAATCACCCAGGCGACGCGATTGGCGCCGGTGTTTGGCGCCTCGTCGTCGGACTGGACCGGCGCATCAGACGTCTTCGTGGTCGGGGCGGTAGCACTCGGGGATGGCAGCACGGCCGTCACGGAAACCCACTTGCCCTCGGCCACCCGCTTCAGATTGGCCTGCTCGGCCAGCACCTTGGTCACGTAGCCACCGTCGTCACTCAGATTGGCGGCTCCGACATAGAACTTGAGGCCGGCCTCCAAGCTGCCCGCACGGCCAATGCATTCCTTCAGCACCTGCACACCGACACGCAGGTTGGTCACGGGGTCGAACGCCGCGCGTACGCCGCCGTAGGGTTCGTACTTGTCGTCGTGAACCCGGGTCATCACCTGCATCAGGCCCTGAGCACCCACGGAGCTCTGCGCGAATGGATTGAAGCTCGACTCGATGGCCATCACGGCTAGGATGAGCGTCGGATCCAATCCGGAGCGACGGCCGCTTTCCCACGCTTCCTGCACCAGGCGGCTGACCGGTTCGATCGCCACGCGGTAGCGCCGCGACAGCCAATTGGCCACCGAGGCCTGTTGCTTCGACAGGGTTGTCGGATCCGCTGCCGTCACGCGGGCGACCGCATCGGGGATCGGTGGCTCCGGCGTGGCCTCGCTGGCCAGACGAGCTTCCTGGCGGGCTAACAGCCATCCGAGTGCACGCTGCTCAGCGCCGTCGCGCAAATCGGGATGTGCGGCGGAAAAGAGAACAACGCCACACACCACGGACAGCCCCAGCAACGCCAACGTGTTGTGGCTGACCTCGAGCATCCCGATGCCCACGTCGCGCACGAACGTCGCGGCCGAATGCGCCGAGGCACGGTAGATTGCGGTGAGGGGGTTGATTGGAGTCATGCGCAGACTGCCTCGGGTTTCCCCTCGGCGCCTAGAGCGGATGGATTCTAGGTATGCTGCAAATAACCAGTCAATTATAAAGATGAGATTCCAAATATCAGAATCATGCAATACACCGACTTGAGAGGCTTCCTTCTGGGTTTGGAAAAAGCCGGCGAGTTGCTGCGGGTCGCCGAACCGGTCTCGCCCCGGCTCGAAATCACCGCAATTGCAGACACGGCGCTGCGTCGAGCGGGCCCGGCCCTGCTTTTCGAGCGGCCAACCGGCTTCGATGCCAAAGTTCTCGCAAACCTCTTTGGCACGCCCAAGCGAGTGGCCCTGGGAATGGGCGCCCCCGATGCGGGCGACCTGCGGCGCCTCGGGGTGCTGCTGGCCAGCCTGCGCGAGCCCGAGCCGCCGCGCGGTGTGGGCGACGCTGGACGCTTGGTCGACATGGCCAAGGCTCTGTGGAACATGAGGCCCGCACTGCGTTCGACCGGCCCGTGCCGCGAAGTCGCTCTCGAGGGCGATGCGGTGGATCTTGGACGCTGGCCGATCCAGACCTGCTGGCCCGGCGATGTCGGGCCGCTGATCACTTGGGGACTCGTCATCACGCGCGGTCCGCAGAGTGGACCCAAGCCGCGGCAGAGGCAGAACCTCGGCATCTACCGCCAGCAGGTGATCGGACGACGCGAAACCATCCTGCGGTGGTTGCCGCACCGCGGCGGCGCACAGGACTTTCGCGATTTCGCCAGGGCGAAGCCGGGCCAGCCTTTTCCCGTCGCCGTGGCGTTGGGCGCCGACCCCGCCACCACGTTGGGCGCCGTGACGCCAGTGCCGGATACGCTGTCGGAATATCAGTTTGCCGGCCTGCTGCGCGGATCACCGACCGAACTGGTAAATGCCGGCGTGGGCGACGCCGGCAGGGCGCTGCAAGTGCCCGCGCGTGCCGAGGTGGTGCTCGAAGGCCACATCCCGCCGGCCGAGCCGGGCCCTGTGGACACCAGCGACTTGGGCGTGCCGCGCAAATCGATCGATGGCTACCTGCACGCGCTCGAAGGCCCGTTCGGCGATCACACCGGCTACTACAACGAGCAGGAGTGGTTCCCCGTCCTTCGCATCGAGCGCATCACGCATCGGCGCGAACCGATCTATCACACCACCCACACCGGTAAGCCGCCCGACGAGCCCGCTGTGCTCGGCGTCGCGCTCAACGAAGTGTTCGTGCCGATCCTGCAACGCCAGTTTCCCGAGATCGTCGACTTCTATCTGCCGCCCGAGGGGTGCAGCTACCGCATCGCCGTGATTTCGATCCGCAAGGCCTATGCCGGGCACGCCAAGCGCGTGATGTTCGGCTTGTGGAGCTTCCTTCGCCAGTTCATGTATACCAAATTCATCGTCGTCACCGACGACGATGTCGACGTCCGCGAGTGGAAGGAGGTGGTGTGGGCCATCACCACACGATGTGACCCGGTGCGCGACACGACATTGGTCGACCACACACCGATCGACTACCTCGACTTCGCGTCGCCCACGTCGGGTCTGGGTGGCAAGATGGGTCTCGACGCAACGTCCAAGTGGCCGGCCGAAACCACACGCCAGTGGGGTCAGCCGATCGCCCGAGACGGCGAGGTGCATCGCCGCATGACACAGCTGTACGAACGACTGATCACTGCACGAGAAGCTTGAACTGCGATGCCCCTCGGTGTATCGTTGCCTTGCCTGTTCGCAGGCATTGAAGACGATGCGCAGTCGCTGCGCAACAGAGGCCCTGGACTCGAAAATCTCTGGAGCCTCGCCCGGTGACCTGAGTCACCCACCCCTCCCGTCCTCGTGGCGCGGAGGGGTTTCGCATCTTGTGGCCCGAGCACGCGGCCCAATGCGGATCAAGCGCCCATCAACAAGCCAGCAAGTTCGTGCAGCACGAAACGCACGCGTCGGAAGCCTTCGCTCGATGGCAGCCATCGCATCACGGGGTGCTCGCCGGGTGTGGCCAAGCCCATCGGTGCCGGCCAGACGCGCATCGGCATTTCCGCCCGCAGGGCCTCCAACTGGAACGCCCGCGTCGCGCGCGGCATGTGAAAGCCGTGCGTGACCAGCACGATGTCGGTGATGCCGATGGGCTTCAGCAACGCAATGCTGCGCGCGGCGTTCTCGCGCGTGTCGCGCGACTCGCCTTCACTGTAGGTCAGCGGCCGCCCGTAGTCGCGTTCGGCGATGCGCCCGGCCGCCTCGGCTTCGGTGGTGCCGATGCCGTCGCCATGCCCGACGCCGCCCGAGAACATCAGGGGTGCTCCGGTCTGTTTGGACAACCACACGCCGTAAGCCAGCCGCTGCAGCGAGATGTCCTTCAAATTGGATGCACCGTACTCCGGTGCCATCGCCTCGCGACCGCCCCCGAGCACGACGACCACCACCTTCTGCGGAGTGGAAGCTGCCAGCTTCTTGATTTCGGCGACGCGCTCCTGGGCGAGCGGCGCGGGGGGCTTGAGTGCGGCATGCTCGAGCCAATAGCCCAGCCCGCTGGTGCAACAAAGCCAAACGCCGGTGGCGCCAGTCAAGATCACCAGCCATGACACCGTGCGGCGCCAGTACATCATGCGCGCGCCCACCAGCATCAGCAGCAGCAACGGGACCGGCGGCAACAGGAGCGCTGACAGGATCGGCTTCCACGACTGCAGGCCAAGCATCGCGAACAGGTCGTTCATACGTGGCAGATTCTGCGCTGGGGTCCTTGCAGGGGCTCGTGCAATATGCCCGTCGCGACACCCGCTGTTACCGCTGGTGCCGGCGGCTGCGCGCTCGCAGGTCATTGACGTCATCCGAAGCGCGCGGTCCGAGCGCCGGCACAATGAGCGCGTCTGTCAGCAAAGACGCGGGCTGACCGACAAAAGGGTTTGCAGACTGGAGGCATGTCGTGGCGACCGAAACCATCACGCTGGCCGGGGGCTGTTTCTGGTGCCTCGAAGCCGTCTATGAGCAGGTCGAGGGTGTGCAGTCGGTGGAATCCGGCTACAGCAACGGCCACGTTCGTCAGCCCAGCTACCAGCAGGTGTGCGACGGTGACACCGGCCATGCCGAGGTCGTGAAGGTCCAGTTCGACCCTGCGACGATCACACTGCGCGAAGTGCTGGAGATCTTCTTCTCGATCCACGATCCCACCACGCTGAATCGCCAGGGCAGTGATGCAGGGCCGCAGTACCGCTCGGGGATTTACTACCACGACGAATCGCAGCGTGCGGTGGCGCAGGCGGTGGTCGACGATGTTAACCGCGAGCTCAAGGGTCGCGTGGTCACCGAGCTGAAGCCGGTCGACAACTACTGGCGCGCCGAGGACTACCACCAGCACTACTTCGAGCGCAATCCCAATCAGGGTTACTGCGCGTTCGTCGTGGCGCCGAAAGTTGCCAAGTTCCGCAAGACCTTCGCGACGCGCCTGCGCCGCAGCTAGCAACCCCGGCGGCACAATCGGTGCCACGTTCACAACGCGCGGAGGCGGAATGCAACGGCGAACCGTCTTGACGAAGTTCGGCAGCGTGGCCTTCAGCGCACTGACCGTCGGTGCACTCCCAACCGCACGGGCCCAGCGTCCGGCGAACCCCATCGCGCGGCCACCGGGCCAACGACCGGACCGGCCGCTCAGGCCCGGGCGCTTCGATCCGAGCGATGGCGTGCCGTCGGGGCCGTTGCCGGGCGTGTTCGTCGTGATTGCCGTCAACATGCAGGCCGAAACGCTTCAACTGCGCGACCAAGGCGGTCGCACCGGCATCGTCCACGTCAATGCGGACATGTTCGACCTCGAATCGCTGAAGCCGGGTGACGAGGTGGAGGTCGACTTCCTGGTGCCGGAGGCCGGCAGCACCAAGCTCGAAGCGGGCGGCCTTTGGAAGGTGCAGCGCTGACCTGCTGCATCGCGGCGGCTCAGTGACCAGGGCGCGAGCCCCCTCGGTCAGGGCGCCAGTCGCTGGCGCATCCAGCGTCCTGCGTCCAACTGATAGCGCACGCGGTCGTGCAGGCGACTGCGTCGGCCCTGCCAGAACTCCCAGCGGTCCGGCAGCAGGCGATAACCGCCCCAGTGCGGCGGCCGTGCCGGTCTGAGTCCGTGGCGTGCTGCAGCTTTCGCGGCGTTGGCCACCAGCACCGCGCGAGAGGTGATCGGCTGACTTTGCGGGGACGCCCAGGCCCCGATGCGCGAGTCGAGTGGACGCGTCGCGTAGTAGGCGTCGGACTCCTCGGCAGACACCTTCTCGACCAGCCCCTCGATGCGCACCACGCGCTCGAGCTCGACCCAATGAAATTGCAGCGCGGCGTGCGGCTCGTGCGACAGCTCGCGGCCCTTGCGGCTGTCGTAGTTGGTGTACCAGACCAGGCCGCGCGCGTCGAGCCCCTTGATCAGCACGATGCGCGTCGACGGTCGCCCGTCGACACCCACGGTGGCCAGCGTCATCGCGTTGGGCTCGGGCAACTGGGCCTTGATCGCCTGCTCCAGCCAGACCTCGAATTGCCGCAGCGGGTCATCGGCGCACGAAGCCTCATCGAGCTCGTCGCGCTCGTAGCTCTTGCGCAGATCGGCCAGGGTCTGCTTGTCCACGCAGCGAGTATGCACGTTGGCGACACCTCGGGACTGGACCCTACGTGGAACGCCCTAAGTGAAGCTCCCACTGTTTCGTTGGCGGTGCCGACACGATGCTAGATTGGTCTGCAGACTGCGGGAGCCACGGTGGGGAAGGCGCTGCGCAGAGGCAAGGCGACGCCCATGAAGAAACCCCCAACCGTCATCGTGCTGGCCGCGGGCCGCGGCAGCCGATTCAAGGCGCCTGAACACAAGCTGCTGCAAGCGTTCGGTTCGTCGACGGTACTGGGCGCAACGCTCGAGCACGCGATCGAGACAGGGCTCGAGTTGCGCGTGGTGACGACCGCGGCGGTCAGCGCCGAGGCGCTGCGTCACGTGGCCCAGCGCGACATCGTTGAACTGCCCATCGTCACCGGGCACAGCGGCGAAACCCTCGGCATGGGCTTCTCGATCGCGAGCGGGGTGGCGGCGAGCGCCGACGCCGGTGGCTGGCTCATCCTCCCGGCCGACATGCCGTCGTTGCGGCCGGCGACTGTGCTGGCGGTAGCCAACGAGCTGCCACAGCATGCGGTGGTCTACGCACAGCACATCGGCCGCCGGGGCCATCCGGTTGGCTTCGCTGCCGAGCTCTATTCCGAACTCGTGCAGCTGTCAGGCGACGAGGGTGCGCGTCGCCTGGTGGCGCGTTATCCGTCGTTCGGCGTGGAGGTCGACGATCCGGGCGTGCTGATCGACATCGACACGCTCGACGACCTGGCGGCGCTGCACGCGCGCGCCTCGGCGGGCGCGCTCAACACCTGGCGCGCCCGGCACTAGACCATTCAGCTCAGGTTCATTCGGCGGCGCTGCTGCCACTGGGCAAGCCGAACAGCGAATGCATCGCGTCGCGCACTTGGTCGCTGACCATCGCTTGCGCGTTGTGGTGGGTGCCGTTCTCGGCCAGGATGAAGCGTTTGGGCTCGCGCGCCTGCTCGTACAGCGCGCGGCCGAGGGCGGGCTGGATCATGCGATCCTGCGCGCCGTGCACCACCAGCACCGGTGAGCCGACTTCGGCGATGCGCTGCGCCGCATCGAAACGCTGCGTGATCAGGGGTTTCAGCGGTAGCCAGCCGAAGCGCATCGTCGAGAAGACGTCGGGCACCGAGGTGAAGCCACCCTCGACCACCACGCCAGCCTCGTCGTCCACCTCGGCCGCCAGATGGATCGCGATCGCGCTGCCCAGCGAGTGGCCGTAGATCAGGCGCTGCCGGCGCGGGTACTGAGCGCGCAGCCAATCCCACGCGGCGCGTGCGTCCTGGTAGGCGGTGGTCTCTGAAGGCAGCGCATCGGTGCTGAGGCCGAAGCCGCGGTAGTCGACGCCGAGCACCGAGACTCCCAGCGCGTGCAGCCGGCGCATGCGAAAAGAGCTGCTGGTGACGCCCCAGCGTGCGCCGTGCAGGTACAGCATCACTGGCGCATCGGCGTTGGCTTGCGGCATCCACAGCGCATGCAGCTTCACCGGTGCCTCGGCGCCCGGCGGCGTGAACTCGATCCAGCGGTCCTGCATGCCGTCGGCCGAAGTGCCGCCCCAGTTGTCCTTGCTGGGTTGGAAAATCCACTTGCGCTGCTGCTCGTCGAGCGTCGCGCACCCACCCAGCACCAGCACCGCCGCGGCCAGCAAGCCGCCGATCCAACGCACCTGTTTCGCCTGCACTGCAACCTCCGGGTCACCGGCCACGCAAGAAAAGCGTGTCCAGCTCCTTCAACGTCACTTGGCGCCAGGTCGGACGTCCGTGGTTGCACTGATCAGACCGCTCCGTGGCCTCCATCTGGCGCAGCAGCGCGTTCATCTCGTCGATCGTCAGCCGGCGATTGGCGCGCACCGCGGCGTGGCACGCCATCGTCGCCAGCAGGTCGTCGCGCGCGCGCTGGACCACCCGGCTGGACTCGGTCTGCTCGAGCTCGGCCAGCACGGCGCGTGTCAACTCGACCAGGTCGGCGTCGGGCAGAGCCGCCGGACGGCTGCGAACGGCCAGCGTTTGGGCGGTCAGCGGCGAGACGTCGAGGCCGAGTGCACTCAATGCGTCGGCGCGCGCTTGCGCGGTGGCCATCTCGGCGGGCGCCGCGGTGAAGGTCACCGGCACCAGCAACGGCTGCGCCTGCAGCGCGGCCGCACCGCTCGACTTCAGTCGCTCATAGACGATGCGCTCGTGCGCGGCGTGCATGTCGACGATCACCAGCCCGTGCAGGTTCTCGGCCAGCACGTAGGCGCCACCGAGCTGCGCCAGCGCGCGCCCGAGCGGCCATGCGTGCCCATCGGTCTGGGTGCCCGCATCGGGCTGGGCGCCCGCGTTCGGTTGCCACGGCGGCAGTGGCTCGAAGGCCTGCAGCCGCGTGGCCAGCGGCAGCGACAGCGCGGCTTGTGCATAGCTGAACGGCTGCTGCGATGGTGGTGGGGCGTCGAGTCGCTCGACAGGCTCCTGCAAAGCCTGCGCACTCGCGGCGCCGCTGCGCGGCAACGCGAGTGTCGATTCCACGGCATGCAGCACCGCCTGGTGCAAGGCACGACCGTCACGAAAGCGCACTTCGATCTTGGTCGGGTGCACGTTCACGTCGACCAGCGAGGGGGCGATGCGCAGGAAGAGGGCATACGCCGGCTGGCGTTGGCCATGCAGCACGTCGTCGTAGGCGCTTCGCACCGCGTGTGCCACGAGCCGATCGCGCACGTGACGACCGTTGACGAACAGGTACTGCAGATCGGCGCGCGCACGCGCAGCATCGGGCAGGCCGACGCGGCCGTGCAGCGCCAGCGGGCCGACCTCGCTGGCGAGCACGCGGCTGTTCGCAATGAAACTTTCGCCGAGCACGTCGCTCAGGCGCTGTTCCGGCGGTGCCGCGCGCCACTGCTGCAACGGCCGCCCGTCGTGCCACAGCGCGAACCCGACGTCGGGGCGCGCCAGCGCGTGACGTCGCAGCGCCTCGAGGCAGTGCGCCAGTTCGGTGGGCTCGCTCTTCAGGAACTTGCGGCGCGCCGGCGTGTTGAAGAACAGCTCGTTCACTTCCACCGTCGTGCCGCGGCTGCGCGCAGCCGGGCTCAACTCGCCGGAGGCAGCTTGCAGGCGGCAGGCCTGGGGTGCGTCATCGGCGCGGCTGGTCAGCGTGAGCTCGGCCACCGACGCGATGGCGGCGAGGGCCTCGCCGCGAAAGCCCATCGTCGCGACCTCTTCGAGATCGTCGAGCGAAGCGATCTTGCTGGTGGCATGGCGGCGTACCGCGAGCACCAGCTCGTCTGCGGCGATGCCCAGGCCGTCGTCTTCGACCACCACCGAGCGCACGCCGCCGCCGCGCAGGCGCACGACGACCTGGCTGGCACCGGCATCGAGCGCGTTGTCGAGCAGCTCGCGCACCACCGACGCGGGCCGCTCCACCACCTCGCCGGCAGCGATCTGGCTGATCAGCTCGCCAGGCAACTCGCGGATCGGCCGCCGCGCAACGCTGTCCAACGTGGCCTGCATGGTCGCGCGATTGTAGAAGGGCGCGCTTCAGGTGGCCCTGGATAATGGCCCGTGTGGAGATCGCGACTTTCCTGCTCGACTTCGTGCTGCACGTCGACGTGCACCTGCGCGAGTTCGTCGAGCAGTACGGCGCCTGGGTGTACGCGCTGCTGTTCCTGATCGTGTTCGTCGAGACCGGCCTGGTGGTGATGCCGTTCCTGCCGGGCGATTCGCTGCTGTTCATCGTCGGTGCGCTGTGCGGAGCCGGCCTGATGAACTATTCGCTCGCCGTGCCGCTGCTGATCGCCGCCGCCGTGCTCGGCAACCAGACCAACTACACGATCGGGTCGCTGATCGGGCCGCGCGTGTTCCTCTGGGAGCAATCACGGCTGTTCAACAAGCACGCGTTCGAGCGCGCCCACGCGTTCTACGAGGAGTACGGAGGCATCACGCTGGTGGCGGCGCGCTTCCTGCCGTTCTTGCGCACGTTCGCGCCCTTCGTCGCGGGCGTGGCGCAGATGACGCGCCCGAAGTTCACGATGTACGACGTGACCGGCGGCTCGCTGTGGGTGGTGTCGATCGTGACGGCCGGCTACCTGTTCGGCAACCTCGAATGGGTGCAGACCCACATGAGCACGATCATCTGGGCGATGATCGTCCTGCCGGGGCTGCTGGCGCTGTTCGGTGCCTGGCGCGCCAAGCGCGGCAAGGGCGGCGTCCCTGCCGAGGACGCAGACCGTGCGAGCGCCGACGCGTGACGCGCGCTGCGCGCAGGTTACAGCACGCGCTGGCGCACCTGCGGCGGGTTCTTCGTGAAGTAGCGGCGCACGCCGGTGACCAGCGCATCGACCAGCCTGTCCTGGTACTTCGCCGTGCGCAGCAGGGTTTCCTCCTCCGGATTGGAGATGAAAGCCGTCTCCACCAGGATCGACGGGATGTCGGGCGCCTTCAGCACCGCGAAGCCCGCCTGCTCGACCTTGCCTTTGTGCAGGTGCCCGATGCGCCCGATGTGCTGCAGCACCTCGTCGCCGACGCGCAGGCTGTCCTTGATCTGCGCCGCGGTGCTCATCTCGACCATCGCGCGCAGCACCTGGGCGTCCTTCACCGCGCGCTGGTTGACGCCACCCACCAGATCGGCCTCGTTCTCCTTGTCCGCGATCCAGCGTGCGGCGGCGCTGGTGGCGGCGCCCGACGACAGCGCGAACACAGAGGCGCCGCGTGCGTGCGGCGTCATGAACGCATCGGCGTGGATCGACACGAACAGGTCCGCCTGCACGCGCCGCGCCTTGCGCACGCGGTCGTACAGCGGCACGAAAAAGTCGCCGTCGCGCGTCAGCATGGCGCGCAATCCGGGCAGTGCATTGAGGCGCTCACGCAAGCGCAGCGCAACGGCCAGCACGACGTCTTTCTCGCGCAGTCCGCTCGGGCCGATCGCACCGGGGTCTTCGCCACCGTGGCCAGGATCGATCGCCACGATGGTCAGCCGCTCGACTTCGCGCTTGGCGCGCGCGCTCGGTTGCGACTCTGGCGCCGGGCTGGGAGCCGAGGCGCGCGCGCTCGCGGTGGGTGCTGACGCGCGTGCGGCGGGCGCGGAAGCCGACGCCGGTCCCTCGATGCGGCCGATCAGCTCGCCGAGCGAGTCGCGCACCGCTTGATCGGCGCGTTTGTCGGCGCGATCCTTGTCGCGCACGATCTCCAGCAGCGGGTCGCGCTCCTGCAACGGGTACAGGTCGAACACCAGCCGATGTCCGTATGCGGCCACCGGATCGAGCGTGAACTGCTGGGGTCGCACCACCTGCTTCAGGTCGACCACCAGGCGCACTAGGCGCGGTTGGTTCTGCCCGACCCGCACGCCAGCGATGTACGGGTCGTCGGACCGCACTTTGCCCACCAACTCGCGCAGCGTCGGGCTCAACTCGAGTTGCTCGATGTCCACCACCAGACGCGGCGGGTTGTCGGTCATGAAGTGCTTGGCCGCGAGCGGTTGGTCCGATTCGATCGTCACGCGGGTGTAGTCGGCCGCCGGCCAGACGCGGACCGCAACGATGGTGGCGCCGAAGGCCAGTTGGCGGGTCGACAGCAGCAGCACGAGTGAGCCACTTTGTTTCAGCCAGGTGCGGCGGTCGATGGTCGATGGCGTCATGCGAGCAACTCAACGCCGCGCAGCGTCTGCGCGTGCACCGACACGTCGCGCACATCGTCGTGGCGCGGCGTGATGCACACGCGCAGGTCGGCGGCCGGCAGCAGCCCTGCCGCCTTGTCGGGCCATTCCACCAGCTTGAGCCCCGGCTGCTCGAACACCTCGCGCAGGCCGGCATCGAGCCACTCGCGCGGGTCGTCGAAGCGGTAGAAGTCCAGGTGCGAGGCGCGCAGCCCGGGCAGCTCGTACGGCTCGAGCAGCGCGTAGGTCGGGCTCTTGATGCGTCCTGTCACGCCGAGCGAGCGCAACAGGTGGCGTGCGAACGTGGTCTTGCCCGCGCCGAGCGGACCCTCCAACGCGATGAAGGCGTCGTCAATGGCGGGCTTGTGGGCCAGCGACTCGGCGAAGGCGGCGCAATCGGACTCTGTGGTCCAGGTGGTCGAGCGGCTTTCTAGAATCGGCGGATGGGTCACGAGGTCGGTTCTGGCTTGCCTGCGGTCGACGGGGCTGACGTCCTCGATCGATTGCGCGCCTGGGCGCTTGAGCTCGGATTTTCACAGATCGGCGTGGCCGACGTCGACCTGCGCGACGCCGAGCCCGGCCTGCGCGCCTGGCTCGAAGCCGGCTTCCACGGCAGCATGCGCTACATGGCCGCGCATGGCATGCGGCGTGCCCGTCCGGCCGAGCTGGTGCCCGGCACGGTGCGCGTGATCACGGCGCGCATGGACTATCTGCCACGCGACACCGCTGCAGCGTGGCAGAGCCTCGAAGCGCAGCGCCTCGTGCAGACCGGGCATGCGGTGGTGTCGGTGTACGCACGGGGCCGCGACTATCACAAGGTGCTGCGCCAGCGGCTGCAGCAACTGGCCGATCGGCTGGCCGACGCGATCGGGCCGTTCGGGCACCGGGTGTTCACCGACTCGGCGCCGGTCCTCGAGGTGGAATTGGCGCAGCGCAGCGGCATCGGCTGGCGCGGCAAGCACACGCTGACGCTGTCGCGCGAGGCTGGGTCGATGTTCTTTCTCGGCGAGATCTACGTCGATCTGCCGCTGCCGCTCACCGAACCCACCGCGGCGCACTGCGGCAGCTGCAGTGCCTGTCTCGACGTGTGTCCGACGCGCGCGATCGTCGCGCCGTACAGGCTCGATGCACGACGCTGCATTTCCTACCTGACGATCGAGCACGACGGCCCGATCCCGCGCGAGCTGCGGCCATCGATTGGCAACCGCATCTTCGGCTGCGACGACTGCCAGCTCGTGTGCCCGTGGAACAAGTACGCGCAACGCGCCACGCTACCCGACTTTGACGCACGCAGCCCGTGGCGCGACCCCGAGCTGACCGCGTTGTGGCAGTGGGACGAGGCCACCTTCCTGCGCCATACCGAGGGCAGCGCGCTGCGCCGCATCGGCTTTGCGCGCTGGCGGCGCAACCTCGCGGTGGCGATGGGCAATGCGCTGCGCGCGGCACCGAACGGGGCCATCGAGCAGCTGCTGCGCGCGGCATTGCCCGACGCCGACGAACTGCTGCGCGAGCACCTGCAGTGGGCGCTCGAACAGACCTCAACGCAGCATTGACAGCGCGGCGAGCGCGAGCGGCAACCCGGGCATCGCGAGCAGCGTCGACACCGTGATCAAGCCGGCCACATAGGGGCCGTGGCCGCCCATGCGCACCGCCAGCACGTAGGCGCTGGCCGACGTCGGCAGTGCGGCGAAGACCACCACCACGGCCTGCTGCTCGGCTGGCAACGCGAGCCACAGCACGAGCCCGATCGCCCACGCCGGCAGGATCAGATGACGGATCGCGAGCAAGGCCGCGGCCAGGCCCGGTCCTTCGCGCAAGGCGCCGAAGCGCAGCCCTGCGCCCACCGCCATCAACCCGAGCGGCAACGCCGCATTGCCGATGCGTTGCAGCGTGGTGGCCGCAAAGTCGGGCAGGCGCAGGGACACCGCGTTGCTCACCAGCCCGGCCACGGTGGCGATGATCAACGGGTTGCGGGCCAGCTCACGCCAATAGCCCTGGCCACCGTGGCGCGCCAGCGGCCATACCGCCGCCACGTTGCACAGCGGCACGCACACCGCGATCAGTACAGCGGTCCACGCCAGGCCCTGCGCACCGGCCAACCGCTCCGACAACGCCAGCGCCACGTACGAGTTGAAGCGGTAGGCGATCTGCTGCCCCGAAGCGTGCAGGCTCGGGTCGGGTTGCGGCCATGCGCGCAAGGCCGCAGCCAGCACGATGCCGAGGCCGACCACCGCCAACCCGACCCCGCCGAGGTGCAGCAACGCATCGGGCGGCGTCGGGTTGCGCACGATCGAGCCGAACAGGAGCACCGGGAACAGCACGACGTACACCAGCCGTTCCACCGCATCCCACAGCGAGCGATCGAGCGGCGTGTAGCGGCACAACACCCAGCCCAGCGCGATCAGGCTGAAGTCGGGCAGCAGCACCAGGGCGTCGATCAAGCGGCCAGTGTGCCAAAGGCCACTGCAGGCCTCCCTCTTTTGGGCGATGCGCGGCACGCCAGGCGTGCGCGTGTCGACGCACATCGTGCCTGCTGCGTTGAGCACCGCATGAATCGAGCCTCGCACTTGCACGATCCCGCACGTCGTCGCCATGCGCTGACGTTGCTGTCTTTGGCCGCGATCGCGCTGGCGCCGAAGGCGCGCGCCGACTCCAGCGGCATGAGCATCGGCGGCGTGTCGTTCGCGCCCCGCGCCGAGGTGGGCGGGCAGCAGCTGTGGCTCAACGGCGTCGGCATGCGCGCCTCGGCGGTGATCAAGGGGTTTGCGGCGGCGTTGTACCTGCCCGAGCCCGCGCGCAGCGGCGAGCAGGCGTTGCGCGCCCCCGGCGCCAAGCGGCTGCGCATGCGCATGATGCTCGACGTGCCCACCGAAGTGTTCGTGCATGCGATCCACAAGTACATGCAGCGCAACCTGCCCGAGCCGCAGCAGGCCGCACTCAACGATCGGCTCAGCACCCTCGACGCCCGGCTGCGCGCCCTCGGCCAAGTGGCTGACGGTGACGTGATCGACCTCGACTTCGTGCCCGCCAGCGGCCTGCTGATCGCGATCAACGGCCGCATCAGGGTGGCGCCGATCTCCGGCGCCGACCTCTACGAAGCCGTGATGCAGGTGTTCCTCGGCGAGCGGCCCGTCGATGCCAAGCTGAAGGCCGGCTTGCTGGGGACAAACGCTGGCTGAAGGGTGACTCGGCGCGCCGCGGCCGGGCGCGCGACGCGGACGCGGCACAATGCCGCGTCCGAATTGGCGATTCAGTCTTCAGGAGATGTTCGAGATGCTGCGACGCAGGCGATTCGCCCTGGCTGCGCTGGCCATGGTGGTGCCGCTCGGGGCCGTGGCCCAGGCCTATCCGACCAAACCGGTGCGTCTGATCGTGCCCTTCGCCCCCGGTGGCACCACCGACATCGTCGCGCGCATCGTCGGTGAACGCATGACCGCCGCCCTCGGGCAGCAGGTGCTGGTGGAGAACAAGGCCGGTGCCGGGGGCTCGGTGGGTGCGCTCGAGGTGGCCAAGGCGGCGCCAGACGGCTACGTGCTCGGCATGGCCACGGTGTCGACCACCGCGGCCAACCCGGCGATCAATCCGCGCATCGGCTACAACCCGCTGACCGACTTCGTGCCGATCATCAATCTGGCGGCCACGCCAAACGTGATCGCGGTGCATCCGTCGTTTCCGGCCAAGGACTACAAAGGCTTCATCGCCGAACTGAAGAGCAAGCCTGGAAAGTACAGCTACGCGAGCTCGGGCACCGGCGGCATCGGCCACCTGCAGACCGAGCTGT
>Ga0207648_10000540_pt1 | contig 42191 bp, 42 predicted proteins | sample KBSMisM32_FD_184310 | JGI IMG/M metagenome (GOLD analysis project Ga0207648, IMG submission 184310) | Miscanthus rhizosphere microbial communities from Kellogg Biological Station, Michigan, USA - KBS Miscanthus M3-2 (SPAdes) (version 2) | ecosystem: Host-associated > Plants > Roots >... | reverse complement strand
TTGGAGATGCCGCCCGTTGCCGCCGTATACGTGAAGGTGAGCGTGTTCCCAGTCGAGGCGAACGGGACCGACGTCGTCGGTGTCGTGAGCGTGCCCGAGCCGTCGGCGGCGTTGACGGTGATGCTGGGCGAGGCGCCGAGGTTGGTGAGTGAGCCGGCGGACGTAGATTTCTCCTGCGCTTGCCAGGTCTGCGCGCCGGTGCTCGACGTTGCCGTCGCCCCGGGCCCGCCGCCCGCCGTCGAGCCGTAGGTGACCGTGAATGTGCTCCCGCCCGCGAGCGTGAGCGAGGAGACAGTGATCGTCTGCGAGGCGACAGCGAGTGTGCCGGCGCTCGAGGTGGAGTAGCCGGCGCTTGCGCCGGTGGTCGACGGTGCGCTCCAGCCGACGGGGACGACGAGCGTGACGGAGCCGTTGTTGATGCCGCCGGTCGCGGCCGTGTACGTGAAGGTGACCGTACGGCCGGTCTGGCTTGCAGAGACGTTCGTCGTCGGAGTGGTCAGCGTGCCGGAGCCGTCGCCGGCATAGACGGTGATGCTCGGCGACGAGCCCAGGTTTGCGAGTGAGCCACCGCCAGTCGACTTCGACTGCGCCTGCCACGTCTGGGCGCCGGTCGTGGCCGTTGCCGTCGCACCGGTCCCACCGCCACTCGTGTCGCCGTAGGTAATCGTGAAAGTCGAGCCGCCGGCGATCGTGAGCGAGGAGACCGTGATCGTCTGGCTCGCGACGGAGACGGTGCCCGCGCTGGCGGTCGTGTAGCCGGCGTTGTTGCTCGTGGTACTCGGCGCGGTCCAGCCGCTCGGCACGGCGAGCGTGACCGTCCCGTTGTTGATCCCTCCCGCCGCGGCCGTGTAGGTGAAGGTGATCGTGCGGCCGGTCTGCGACGCGCTCACCACCGAGGTCGGCGTCGTCAGGGTGCCCGAGCCGTTGGCGGCGTTGACCGTGATGCTCGGCGAGGAGCCGAGGTTCGTCAGCGCTCCCGCGCTTCGCGCCTTCTGCTGAGCCTGCCAGGTCTGCGTTCCGGTCGTTGCGGTTGCTGTGGCACCCGGGCCGCTGCCGCTCGTGGCGCCGTACGTGATCGTCGCCGTCGCACCGCCGGCCAGCGTGAGGCTGGAGACGGTGATCGTCTGAGCGGCGACAGAGACCGTGCCCGTGCTCGAAGTCGTGTAGCCCGCGTTGTTGCTCGTGATGCTCGGTGCGGTCCAGCCGCTCGGGACGACGATCGTTAGCGACCCGTTGTTCATTCCTCCGGCTGCCGCCGTGTACGTGAACGTGATGGTGTTGCCTGTCTGGCTCGCAGAGGCATTTGTCGTCGTGGTCGTCAGCGTGCCGGCGCCGTCGACGGCCAACGGAGGCTGGAGTGCGACAAGATGGGCGACCCACGGCGTTGAGGTGGAGAGCGTTGCGGTCTTGTTCCCTGTGGCTGCAGCACTTGCTTGCGTGCCGTCGGCGCCGGTCGACCGAGCCCTACTTGCAGGGGCGCTCCCGGACGCGATCGTGTACTCCTGGGTCATTCCCTGCGCGGCGTCCTGCGTGGCCGTCACGGCCGGTCCGGATTGGCCCTGCACGCCGTAGAAAGCGTCGAGCATGTCGTTCGTCTGAGTCGTGGTCAGACCGGTGGCCGTGGCCGTCGTCCCGGTGCCGGCGTTGTCCGTCGCCGCGACGTCGATCGGGTTCGACGCATCCGTTCCGGAGTAGGCGAGGATCGCCGCCGCGCCGTCCGAGCTCGTTGTCCACGACCACTGGTATGTCGTTCCAGCCGTGTCTGCCGCGGTTGCGATGCGGTAGTAGATGCGCTGCTCGAGAAGGGCCCCTGACGTGCGCAGGTTCCCGGTGGTCGTCCAGCCGGCAGGCGCGGTGATGGCATCGTTGTTCCGCAACGTGACGTGGGCGAGCATGAGCGAGCCGGTTGCGACCGAGGCAGGGCGTGTCACCGTGACCGACGTCGCGCTCGTGGCCGTCGAGTTGGCGCAGCCGCCGCCCGGGCAGGCCGCGACGAGTGCGATGGGATCAATGACGTACGGCAGCGGAAGCTCCGCGTCGTTCAGTCGCAGTTGCAACCATCGTGTCGTGCCGGCTCGTTCGAGGGACCAGCGCAGTCCCCGCGGAGTGATGTCCTTGCCACGCGCGTCGAAGACGACGACCGGGAGGATCCGCAACCCCGAGTCCTTCTTTCCGTAGGCGAACCGAACGGTGCCGTCGGCCGTGAGCCGCGGAGCGAGCTTGGCCGCATCGAGGCGCCAGCGCCAGGTGCGGGTGCCCTGACGCTCGTCGACGGTCAGCGACTGCTCGACGCGGTTCAGTCCGAGCACGATCGCCTCGCGGCCGAACGACAGCTTTCGCTGGATACCGTGCTGGTGCCCGCGCCAGGAGCCCCGGGCCTTGCCGAAGCGAAGCGAGACACTGGCGTGACCAGACGTGACCTTGAGGCCGCCGTCGCGGATCTCGAGCTTCCCGCCGAGGGCCGGCTTGACGAACCTGGGTGTTGCGTGCGCCGGCGTCCTGACGAGGGGCCGGTCCAGCGGCGGACCAAGCTCCCTCGTCAGGAAGACCGATGCGTCGTGTGCCCTCGCGCCGCGGAGAGTGGCGAGCTCGGAGACGGCGAGAGAGGCGGTGAGAAGGAGCGCAGTGGAGACTGCGAGGAGCAGACGAGCTTTGTTCCCAGGCGCGGCCGTGCTCTCGGCTTTCGCCAAGCGCCGGTTAGGCCGCAGGTCCGGGAAGCTCGCCATGTTTTCTCCATCCACGCGCGGATCGCACGTGGCTCCGATGGAGGAATCGGCCTTCTGGAACGAACTCCTGAGCTTTTTGCGGTCAAAACGGGTGGAGATGCTCTGCGAATCACCCTTCAGGGGTACGCAAAACTGCACCTTCTTGCTGCGGTCTTTCGCCAGGGCGGCCCGATCGCGCGGACCGCTTTGACCTAAAGCTCGACTTGAGGCTTAGCCCTGGGCGAGAATCGCGGCCGCGACCGAGTCAGACCCCGGTCCACTCGCCAGGACCGCCCTGTCGCCGAGCGAGCCCGTGGCCACGCTCCACGCCGACGACCAGCATCGGTCGAGCGGCGGGCAGTCGCGGGCGATTGCGCCGGAGAACGCGGCGGCCGCGTACGCGGGAACCGCGTTCCGCCATTCGGCAGCGTCCTCGAGCGTGTCCCAGCGCAACGCAAGCGCGGCGACGGTCTCCCCTGACGGCGACGTGTAGAGCGCGAGCCGGCCGCCGCCCCAACCCTCGGCAACGCCCGCTGAGTCTCCGACGCGAAACGCCCGAAGGAGGCTGCGCAGGTCGAGCTCGCCGAACGTCTCGGCGGTGGTCAGGCGAAGGTTTCCGATCTGCTTTGGCAGGTGCACCGGCAGCGCACGCTCGCGCTCCAGGAATTTGTCGACGTGCAGCAGCTGCTCGGTCGTCTGCGGGAATGCGCGCAGCGCGCTCGCGAGTGCGGACGCACCACCGAGGTAACGCAACTGGGCTGCGAGCTGTCGACCGCCTGTCAGGCGCTCAGCGCTCTCCAGGGAGAGGAAGCGTTCGAGTTGCGTGCCGCTCACCGGGCTCGCGCGAAGTCCAGACGCGAGAGCAGCGGTCCCGTCGACGATGCCGTGTGCGGCGAGCGCACGGTCCCGATCGCGCGAGTACAGCCCGGCGAGCCGGCGGAGGTTGAAGTTCTGGTCGACGAGCGCACGCACGAGCTCGTTCAGGACCGCGCTGCGTTGCGCGGCGGGCGTACGCCGAAGCAGAAGCTTGCGAGCACTCGGGTCATACCAGGCGCGCGATGGCGTCTTGGTGAGCGGGAGCGTCGCGTGTTCGCTGCGCTGCGTCAGCCCGAGCCGTGCGTACAGAACCGAGTCGCTGCTTCTGAGCGCAGGCGGGTAGTCGCGGTTGCCGGCGCGTCGCAAGAGCTGGTCGTAGCGCCCGGCCGGAAGGGTCGCAGTGGGAACCCCGTGCCGAACCTGCAGACCCGACAACCGCGCCGCACGCTGCAGCAACCCGCCGGCATGAGGCGAGTTCGAAGCCCCCGATGCCGGAGCGGTCAGGAGCGCACAAATGACAACTGCAACGAACTTCTCCACGGAACGAGTTATCGGCAGAGAAGGCTGAAGGCAGGAGTCGGAATCACGCCCGTACAATCGTCAAGAACATGGCCACGACCGAGGATCCACGCGCGCGGTCCGACTCGACCGCCGAGTGGAAGCGTGAGCTCTACGAGGCGAAACCCGAGCGGGACGGGGAGCTCTTCTCGACGATCTCCGGGCTCGAGAACGAGCCGCTCTACACGCCCGACAACGTCGAGGTCGACCACGACCGGGACCTCGGCTTCCCAGGGGTCTATCCGTACACGCGCGGGGTCTATCCCTCGATGTATCGCGGCAGGCTCTGGACGATGCGGCAGTTCGCCGGCTTCGGCGGCGCGGAGGAGACGAACGCCCGCTTTCGCTACCTCCTGGAGCACGGCCAGACAGGCCTCTCGACCGCGTTCGACATGCCGACGTTGATGGGCCTCGACTCCGACCACGCGCGTTCTCTCGGCGAGGTTGGGCGCGAGGGTGTTGCGGTCGATTCGCTCGATGACATGGAGACCCTCTTCGCGGGGATTCCGCTCGACGAGGTCTCGACGTCCATGACGATCAACTCGCCCGCGGCGATGCTGCTCGCGTTCTATCTCTGCGTCGGCGAGGAGCAAGGCGTGCCGCGCGAGAAGCTGCGCGGGACGATCCAGACCGACATCCTCAAGGAGTACATCGCGCAGAAGGAGTGGATCTTTCCGCCCGAGCCGTCGATGCGGCTCGTCATCGACATGATCGAGTTTTGTGCACGGGAGATGCCGCTCTGGCATCCGATCTCGATCTCCGGCTACCACATCCGCGAGGCGGGGTCGACTGCCGCGCAGGAGCTTGCGTTCACACTCGCAGACGGGTTCGCGTACGTCGAGGCGGCAACGGAGCGCGGGCTCGACATCGACGAGTTCGCGCCTCGGCTCTCGTTCTTCTTCAATGCGCATCTCGACTTCTTCGAGGAGATCGCGAAGTACCGCGCGGCGCGGCGGATCTGGGCGCGTGAGCTGAAGGAGCGCTACGGCGCACGCAACCCACGCTCGTGGCTCATGCGGTTCCACACGCAGACGGCGGGCGTATCGCTGACGGCGCAACAGCCCGAGGTCAACATCATTCGTACAGCGCTCGAAGCGATGGCTGCTGTGTTGGGCGGGACCCAGTCACTGCACACGAACTCCTTCGACGAGGCGCTCGCCCTGCCGACCGAGAACGCAGTCCGCCTCGCCTTACGGACGCAGCAGGTGATTGCGCACGAGACTGGTGTCGTCAACACGATCGACCCGCTCGGTGGGTCCTATTACGTCGAGGACCTGACGAACCGACTCGAGGCGGAGGCCTACGAGTACTTCGACCGCATCCGAAAGCTCGGTGGAGTCATTCCGGCGATCAAGGAGAACTTCTTCCAGCGGGAGATCGCGGATGCCTCGTTCCGCTATCAGCACGAGGTGGAGCAGAAGCAGCGGATCGTCGTCGGGGTCAACCGCTACCAGCACGAGGACGAGCAACCGCTCGAGATCCTCAAGATCGACCCCGAGGTCGAGGAGCAGCAGATCGCCCGCGTACAGGCAGTCCGTAGGCGCCGGGACTCCCGAACGGTCGAGGCGGCCCTTGGCCGGCTCAAGGAAGACGCCGCGCACGAGGGTCGAAACCTGATGCCCCCGATCGTCGACGCCTCGAAGGCGTACGTCACGATGGGCGAGATGTGCGACGCCCTGAGGGACGTCTGGGGCATCTGGCGCGAGACCCCCGTCTTTTAGCCAAACCAGAAATGTGCAACGCTTCGCGTGGCAGCGTGGGGCATCTGCGGCGAAACCTCGGTCTTCTAGGCCTAGTCGGCGTTGCGTGCGTCGTGGCTGCGCATAGCTCCGCAGCCGCGCCCGCGCCGACGCTCTTTCGGTTGACGATCAGCGGAACGGCGCACCAGGAGTGGTCCTACACGGCCTCCCCCGTCGTCGAGGGTGACTGTCAGCGGACCGAAACATCGGAGGGAGAGCGCACCGCGAAATTCGGCACGAGATCGCCTGTCCTCGTTCGCTTCTCGGGCGGTCGGGTGCTGCCGGTTACGGTCGTCGGCATCAAGGGCACCGTCACGCTGGCGGGCGCCAACACCACCGACAAGTCGTGCGGCGGTCCCGGGACGAGCAAGGTCGCCGACTGCGCACACACCACGCGCTCGTTCGCGGGCGCGAAGTTGCGAGCCCTGAGCCCCCGGCGGGGTGTCCTGGCTCTTGGACATGTGACGAACGTTCGCCTCAGGCAGGCCGTCTGTCCGCTGGAGCCCGCGGACGTGCGAATCAGCCCGCTCGGGCCACTGACCAATCTGCTTCGTCTTCCCAAGGAGGCGCTCCGGGAGCGGAAGGCGGCGCGGATCACGTTGAACGCCAGGCAAGTTCAGCGCAAGACGTACGGCTCACCCGAGAACGGGCGCCTGGAAGGCACCGCCGAATGGACTTTCACCTTCGTTCGCGTTCCGGGCTGAGCGCGGGCTCCCCGTAAACTCCGGCTCGTGTCACGGAAGATCAGAGTCGTCATCGCGAAGCCGGGTCTCGACGGGCATGACCGCGGCGCGAAGATCATCGCGCGCGCGCTGCGAGACGCCGGCATGGAGGTGATCTACACCGGGCTGCACCAGACGCCGGAGCAGATCGTCGAGACCGCGATCCAGGAGGACGCCGACGCCGTCGGGATCTCGATCCTCTCGGGCGCGCACATGACGCTCGTGCCGCGCATCCTCGATGGGTTGAAGGCGAACGGCGCCGAAGACGTTCTAGTGGTCGTCGGCGGCACGATCCCGCGCGAGGATTCCGAGGAGCTGAAGCAGCGCGGTGTCGCGGAGGTCTTCACCCCGGGTGCGCCGACGAGTGAGATCGTCGATTTTCTTCGAGGCAAAGTTCCCGCCTGATGACCGTTCGGCGCAGCCGGGGTGTGGGGAAGGGGCTAGGGGGAAACCGGGAGGTTCCCCCCTACCTGCTCCGCGGCAGGCGCGGCGATCTCAGCGGCGCGCAGGCCGCGACGCACCTTGAAGAAGGGGGCGCTCGGGGGAAACATGGTTTCCCCCGAGGGAGTGAGCCGGAGGCGAGCGACACGCGGGGTGCGCCGACGACTGAGATCGTCGATTTTCTCAAGGGCAAAGTCCCCGTTTGATCCACGTCGAGCGGGAAGACGCGGTCGCGCTCGTCACGATCGACCGTCCAGAGGCCATGAACGCGCTTGACGTGGCGACGCTCACCGAGTTGCGCGACGGGCTACGCGAGCTCGCCGGTGACGAGTCGGCGCGCGCGGTGATCGTGACCGGCGCGGGGGAGAAGGCATTCGTCGCCGGAGCGGACATCAAGTACATGAGCGGCCTCGACGTCGACGAGGCGAAGGAGTGGGGCGCTCTCGGGCACGAGGCCGGACGCCTGCTCGAGACGATGCCGAAGCCGACGATCGCGGCCATCAACGGGTTTGCGCTCGGCGGGGGGTGCGAGCTGGCGCTCGCGTGCGACATCCGTTACGCCGCAACGAGCGCGAAGCTCGGCCAGCCCGAGGTGAACCTCGGAATCATTCCGGGTTGGGGCGGGACGCAGCGACTCGCGCGCGTCTGCGGGCTCGGTGTCGCCAAGGAGCTCATCTTCACTGGGCGGATCGTCGGCGCCGACGAGGCGCTTAGCATCGGGCTCGTCAACGCGGTGCACGATCCCGTACTCGACAAGGCGCGCGAGGTGGCAACGCTGCTGGCGTCGAAGAGCCCGATCGCGCTACGCCTGATGAAGGAGCTGGCCAACCGGGCGCTCGGCGGCGATCACGCAGAAAACCTCGCCGCGGAGGGAGAGACCTTCGGGGAGATCTTCTCGAGCGAGGATGCAAAGGAGGGGATGACCGCCTTCGTCGAGAAGCGCGAGCCCCGTTTCGTCGGGCGCTAGCCCAGCTGGATCAGCGCTGAGCTGAGCACGTCGTCGTCGCCGCGCTCCGCCTTGAGCGTCGTCGGTGCGGGCATCGTCCAGAGGACGATCTTGTCGCCCTTCGCTGCGAGCGTCACGTTCGCGACGGTGCGGAGGCCGCCGGTCGGGCTCAGGCTCTGCACCGTGGTCGTCTCCGGCACGGTCAGCGCGATCGTCCGGTTCAGCTTCGTCAGCGTCAAGCCGGAGGGCCAGGCCTGCGACGTCGAGACGTTCACGACGATCCGGTCGATTGCCGCCGAGACGACGGTGCCGGTCAGCGTCAGCGCAAACGGCGACCCGGCCTTCCCGGTGAACAAGAGCTTGTAAGCCTTCTGGAGGTACGGATACGGGCTCACGGCCTTGCCGCCGCCGGGATGGACTTCGAAGTGCAGGTGCGACGCGCCGCCGTTCGCGTCGCCGGAGTCGCCGACGTATCCAATCTGTTGGCCCGCCGCGACCTTTGCGCCGTTCTTCACGCTGTACGCGGTTCCGCGCACGCACTTGCCGCGGTTGTCGTTCTTCATCGTCACGTCGTTGTTCAGGTGGATGTAGAGGTACGTCGTCCCGCTCTCGCCGTAGAGGTAGAGCATGCAACCGGCCGGGCTCGACGTCGTCCAGTACTTCACCTTGCCGGCCTCTGCGGCAACCGCCGGCGACTTCTTCGGGGCCATGAGGTCGTTCCCCTGATGCGGGCTGCCGCCGCGGGGCGCGCCGAAGTCGTCGATGTACTGGACCTTTCCTACGACCGGAAAGACGATGTGGTCGGGCACCTTGCCCGTTGCGGATGCGGCAGCGCTCCCGGCGGAAAGGCCGATCGTCACGGCGAGGAAAAGAACCCCTCGGGCTGTCGTCCGGTGGCGTCTCATAAGAGGACGGGCGCTCCGGTTCGCGCTCGAAGGGCCGGACACTAGCAAGCTCCTCGGCCCGGGTCACGCTCAGTAAAGTCCTGCGCGCATGAAGATCGTCGTTTGCGTCAAGCAGATTCCTGAGGGAAACAGCCGGATCGACCCCGGAACCAAGCGCCTGGACCGCGGAGGCGAAGGGGCGCTGAACGCCTTCGATGCGAACGCCGTCGAGGAGGCTCTCCGGCTGAAGGATTCCACGGGCGAGGGTGAGGTCGTGCTCCTCTCGCTTGGTCCGGCCAAGGCGCTTGACGCCCTGCGGAAGGCGCTCGCGATGGGCGCCGACCGTGCCGTGCTGATCAGTGACCAGGCAGCCGCGGGCTCGGATCTGGTCGCGACGAGCTACGCGCTTGCGAAGGCGCTCGAGCGCGAGGGGGCGGACGTCGTCCTCTTCGGCCAGCAGGCGGGTGACTCGGACGGTGCGGTCCTGTGGGCCGCGGTCGCCGACCGGTTGCGCCTGCCCGTCGTCTCACAGGCTGCGGAGATCACGCACGCCGACGGCAAGCTCACCGTGAAGCGTCAGACGGAGTTCGGCTACGACGTGATCGAGGCGCCACTTCCCGCGGTGGTCGCAGTGTCCGACGCGATCAACGAACCGCGGTACCCGTCGCTGAAGGGAATCATGGGTGCAAAGTCGAAGCCGCAGGAGACGGTGACGCTCGCGGATCTCGGCGTCGAAGCGGACCGTGCAGGTGAACAGGGCTCGCGCACCGAGGTATCTGCGCTCAACGATCCCCCGGCGCGTGGCGACTCGAAGAAGATCGTCGACGACGACGGCAACGCTGCGCAGGCGATCTTCGATTTTCTCGCGGAGAAGCGCCTCGTATGAGCTCGCTCGTCTTTCTCGAGCACCACGGCGACGAGCTTCTGAAGGGTTCGCTCGGCGTGCTCGCCAAGGCCGCGACTCTCGGCGACGGCGACGTTGCCGGAATCGTGATCGGATCCGGTGTGCGAGCGCTCGCCGATGCCGCCGGGACGTTCGGCGCGGCGAAGGTCTACGTCGCAGACGATCCGCAGCTCGAGGCACCGCTGCCGCAACCGCGCGTCGACGTGATTGCACAGCTCGTTCGAGACAAGGAAATCCACACGGTCCTCTTCGGCAACTCGGTGCTCGCCGCCGATATCGCGGCCGGGCTCGCCGCCCGACTCGATGCCGGCATCAACTGGGATCTCGTCGACCTCGTGCAGCAGGACGGCAAGCTCGTGGGCAAGCGTCCCGCCCTGCAGGACTCGGTCTACGTGGACGTCGGCTGGACGGCGGAGCCGCGCATCGCGCTCTTTCGTTCCGGCTCCTTCGATCCGAATGAGCAAGGCGGCTCCGCGGAGGTCGAGGACGTGCAGGTTGCGCTCGAGGACTTCTCCACCTTGGCGCGCATGGTCGACCAGGCGCACGAGGAGAGCGAGGGACCGTCGATCGAGGACGCGCCGGTCATCGTCGCCGGGGGCCGCGGGCTTGGCGGGCCCGAGAACTTCACGCTCGTGGAAGAGCTCGCGAAGGCGCTCGGCGGCGCCGTGGGTGCGACGCGCGCAGTGGTGGACGCCGGCTGGTACCCGTACTCGACGCAGGTCGGGCAGACGGGCAAGACCGTGGCGCCGAAGCTGTACATCGCCTGCGGCATCTCCGGCGCGATTCAGCACAAGGTCGGCATGCAGAGCTCGGGCGTGATCGTCGCGATCAACAAGGACACGAATGCGCCGATCTTCGAGTTCTCGGATCTGGGCGTCGTCGGCGACGTGGACGAGGTCGTCCCGAAGCTGACCGAGCTCGTCAAGCAACGCAAGAGCTCGTGACCAAGCCCGCAGACTTTCCGTCGCCGTTTCGGACAGCGGAGTATGTCGCCGCGCCGAGCGATCCGCCGGAGGAGCGCATCGACGTCGGCGTCCTGATCGTCGGCGCAGGGCCGGCCGGTCTCGCGTGTGGCATTCGACTTGGCCAGCTGCTCGAGGACGCACCCGAGGTTCGGGAGCGGCTCGGTGAGGTGCCCGTCGCGATCCTGGAGAAGGGCAAGCAGGCAGGCTCGCACCTTCTGTCGGGGGCCGTCGTGAATCCGCGCTCGCTGCGGCGTCTCTTCAAGGGCCGTAAGCGTGTCGACGAGATGCCGTTCTACGGGCCCGTCGAGCACGAATCCGTCTACTTCCTGACGAACAAGAGCGCGCTGCGCATTCCCGCGCCGCCGACGATGAAGAACGAGGGCAACTACGTGGCGTCTCTGTCGCGGCTCGGCCGCTGGCTCGCCGATCAGGCCGAGGAGGCGGGCGCGATGTTGCTGCCGGAGACAGCTGCGGAGAAGCTGCTCGTCTCCGACGGCCGGGCACGCGGAGTCCGGACCGGTGACAAGGGCCGCGGCCGCGATGGTCAGCCGCTCGGAAACTTCGAGCCCGGTTCGGATTTGATCGCGAAGGTCACGGTGCTCGCCGAGGGAACGCAGGGCCACCTCACCGGCGTCGCGCTCGATCGGTTCGGCCTGACGGGCGAGAACCCGCAGGTGTGGGCGCTCGGCGTGAAGGAAGTCTGGAAGGTGAAGCGACCGCTTGATCGCGTGATCCACACGCTCGGTTGGCCTCTGCGGCCGGGCGCGAAGTACCGGGAGTTCGGCGGCTCGTTCATCTACCCGATGGGCGAGGACATGCTCACGCTCGGAATGGTCGTGGGGCTCGACTATCGCGACATCGAGCTCTCGGTGCACGACCTTCTCCAGGAGCTGAAGGCGCATCCGCTCTTGCGCAAGTTGCTCGAGGGCGGCGAGCGGGTCGCCTGGGGTGCGAAGACGATTCCCGAGGGCGGCCTCCTCGCGCTGCCGAAGCAGCTGCACGCACCGGGACTCCTGATCGTCGGCGACGGAGCAGGGCTCGTGAACGTCCCGGCTCTCAAAGGCATCCACTATGCGATCGAGTCGGGAAGGCTCGCGGCCGAAGCGGCGTTCGCCTCGCTGCAACGCGGACAGACGCCGGCGACACCTGGTGCGCTCGCGGGGTACGACGAGACGCTTCGCGAGAGCTTCGTCTGGAAGGACCTGCAGGAGGTGCGAAACATGCGCCCCGCATTCGGGCGCGGCTTGATCCTCGGCGGTGCGTTGGCCGCCGCGATGACCGCGACGAAGGGGCGCTTCCCGAGGCGCGATCTAGGGCTCGAACGCGACGCCGACGTCGATCTGATCCGCACGGACCGGGCGAAGAGCTATCCGGCGCCGGACGGGAAGCTCACGTTCGACAAGCTCTCGTCGGTCTTCGCGTCCGGCAACAAGACGCGTGACGATCAACCGAACCACATCGTGCTCCAGCGGGAAGTGCCGCAGGACATCGCGCTCCTCTGGGAGCGGATGTGCCCGGCGCAGGTCTACGAAGCAACGGAGACGGGAGTCGACGTAACGCCCTCGAACTGCGTGCAGTGCGGTGCGATCACCGCCAAGGGCGGCCGCCTCACGCCGCCGGAGGGCGGCTCCGGCCCCGAGTACACGCTGACGTAGCCCGTTCCCGCCACGTCTCGGCAGACCACGTCCCGGTGTCGGACATGGTGACGTTGGTGTCACCGAAGCGTCGCGGAGCTCCGGGAATCGGGTCGGGGCGGGCGTTTCCGAGGAGCTACTTCGGCCACGTCCCGGTGTCGGACATGGTGACGAAAGCGTGACGTCGTCACCGGCGCGAACAGACACGTGCCAGGGACTGTCCCTGGCACACGTCTCGTTAGTCCCGGAAGCCCCAGATGTCTCGCCCGGCGAAGCTCGTGACCCACATGTCGCCCCCGGCACTGGCGATGGCGAGTGCGCCCGGGCCTGCGCCGGTGACGTCGACGATCCGATTCCGATCCGGGTCGATGCGGGTCAGGGTGTTGCGCTGCTTCTCTGCCACCCAGACCAATCCGTCGGGGCCTGCCACGGCCTCGGCCGGCGTCCCCGGGACGGGGATCGCCGCCACGACCTGCTTCGCAGAAGGATCGAAGCGGACTGCGAACCCGTCGGCGGTCGTCGTCCAGAGCGAGCCGGCGATGGCGGAGAGAAAGCCGGGCGCGTTGTGACCGATCGACGACTTCGTCAGCGTTCCGCTCCTCGGATCCAGCCGACCAAGCGACGAGCCGTTCCGCCCGAATGCGATCCAGAGTGCGCCGCCCGCCTCCGCGAGGCCGGAGGGATTTCCCCCGACGGCGTACACACGCGACACCCTGTTCTTGCGCGGGTCGACCCTTGCGACCGTCCCGCGTTCGTACCCCGACACCCAGACACTCCCGAACGCGGCGGCGACGTGCGCCGGCCACTTCGCCACCGGAATCCGCGCAACGATGCGTCGGCGCCGCGGATCGATGCGGTACAGCATGTTCGTCATGTCGCTGGCGACCCACACCGAGCCTGCTGCGACAACGATCGGACAGATTCCACGCGCGATCCGGACGCGAGCGACGACACGGTTCCTTCGAGGGTCGATCCGCACCAGGCGGCCGGTGCCGTAGACGGCGACCCACACCGAGCCGAAGCCGGTCGCCGCTCCGCACGGGCCGGCACCGGTCACGACCCGTGCGACCGGCTGAGGCGTGGCTGAGGCGGCCACCGTGCCGGCCAGGACGGCCGCGGCGACAACGAGAGCTACGGCAAGACGCATCGTCCGAGCTACACCCGGCCGCCGGATCCGGTTCCATGAGCTGCCAATCCGACCCTCGTCCGACCGGGTAAGGACTCACATGCGTGCACGACTCACATTGCTGCTCGCCCTGGGAGCGCCATTCGTGCTCGCCGGCTGCGGCAAGGGTAAGTACTAGAAGTACGATCTCCGTCGTGGCTACGACGGGCTCGCTGCTTTCGCTGGACGACGTCTACCGGGCGCGCGAGCGCATCGGCGACCGGCTGCACCGCACACCGCTGCTCCCGTCGGCCACGCTCTCCAGGAAGATCGGCGCCGACGTGCGCTTCAAGGCGGAGCTCTTTCAGCGCACGGGGGCGTTCAAGCCACGCGGCGTTTTGAACAAGCTCGCCACGCTGACCGACGAAGAGAAGAGCCGCGGCGTGATCTCGATCTCCGCCGGCAATCACGCGCAGGCGCTCGCGTATGCCTCGGCGGTGGAGGGGATCGATGCGCTCGTCGTCATGTGGAAGACCGCAAGCCCGATGAAGATCGCTGCTGCCCGCGGCTACGGCGCGACGATCGACACCGAGGCGGCTGACATCCCGGCCGCATTCGATCGGCTCGAGGAGCTGATCGAGTCGACCGGGCGCACCCTCGTCCACCCGTACGACGACCCACTCGTCATGGCCGGCCAGGGAACGGTCGGCCTCGAGATGCTGGAGGACGCGCCTGAAGCGGAGGTCGTGCTCGTTCAGGTCGGCGGGGGCGGCCTCGTCTCCGGCATCGCAACGGCCGTCAAGGCGATGAAGCCCGACGTCCGCGTGATTGCAATCGAGCCGGAGCGTTCACGCGCGTTGCATGAGAGCCTAAAGGCCGGTGAGCCGGTCACGGTCGAGGCGAAGTCGATCGCGGACGGCCTCAACGGTCCCTATGCAGGTGCGAACTGCGTGCGCGTTTGCACCGAGCTCGGCGTCGAGTCGGTGCTCGTCACCGAGCAGGCGCTCGAGGAGGCTTTCAGGTTCATGTACGGGCGGATGAAGCTCGCCTGCGAGGTCGCCGGAGCCGCCACAGCGGCCGCCTTGCTGTCCGGCGCGTTCGTCCCAGAGCCCGGTCAAACCGTCGCCGCCGTCGTCTCGGGCGGCAACGTCGCAGCCAAAACAGCCGCTGCTATCCTGAACGCCGATGAAGCCTGAGATTCACCCCGACTATGTCCTTGCGACCGTGACGTGCTCCTGCGGGAACACGTTCGAGACGCGGTCCACGAAGCCCGAGCTTCACGTCGAGATCTGCTCGAACTGCCATCCGTTCTACACGGGCAAGCAGAAGCTGGTCGACACGGGCGGACGCGTCGAGCGCTTCCAGCGCCGGCTCGAGAAGGCCGGCGGCGCAAGCCGCGGCTAGCACCACTACATGACGAACGTTGGGGGCCAGGCCGTCCTCGAGGGCGTGATGATGCGCGGCCCATCGAACTGGGCTGTCGCCGTGCGCAAGCCCGACGGCGACATCGCTCAGGTTCACCAGCCGATCAAGTCTCCGATGGCGCGACACGTGATCTTCCGGTTGCCGGTGATCCGCGGGGTCGTCGCGCTCGGCGAGTCGCTGGCGATCGGCTTTCGCGCGCTTGCCATTTCCGCGAACTACCAGGCCCCGGCTGCAGAAACGGAGGGCGACGAGGAGGCGGTCGACACCGAGCTGACGCGCACGCAGTTGATCTTCGCATTCGCCATCGCGATCGGATTCGCGGTCGTGCTGTTCAAGGTTTCGCCGGCTCTCCTGACCGACTGGATCGGGATCAAGAGCACCGGCCAGTTCGTGATCGTCGAGGGACTGATACGGGTGACGATCTTCGTCCTGTACCTCTTTCTGATCTCGCTCTTCCCGGACCTGCGGCGTGTCTTCCAGTACCACGCCGCGGAGCACAAGGCGATCAACGCCTACGAAGCCGGAGAGGAGCTGAGGCCGGACATCGTTCAGCGCTTCAGCCAGATCCATCCCAGGTGCGGCACCGCGTTCCTGCTGTGGGTGATGGTGATCGCGATCTTCGTCTTCGCCTTCTTCGGGAGGCCGGTCTGGTACTGGTTGATCGCAACTCGCATCCTGCTGCTGCCCCTCATCGCCGGCCTTGCGTACGAGTTGATCCGGTTCGCCGGCAAGCACCAGGATAAGAAGATCCTGATGGCGCTACTCGCGCCGGGCCTGTGGTTGCAGCGGCTGACGACGCGCGAACCGTCACTCGATCAAATCGAGGTCTCGATCCGAGCACTCAAGGAAGTGCTGCAGCTCGAGACCAAGGACCCGCAGGCCCGCACGATCGAAGTAATGGCGTAGCCGTCCCATGCCGAGAGTCCAGCGCGAAGCCAACGTCACCTGGGCAGGCAACGTCGCCCGCGGCAGCGGCGCGATCTCCGCCGGCACAGGCGCGTTCGACGAGCTCCCCTACTCGCTGGCAACGAGAATCGAGCGTACCGACGGCAAGACGAGCCCTGAAGAGCTGCTTGCCGCCGCACACGCCGCCTGCTTTGCGATGTCGGTTGCGACCGAGCTGACGAGCGCCGGAACGCCGCCGGAGCACCTCGACGTCACGGCGACCGTGACGCTCGACCAGGTCGAGGATGGATCGCACCGAATCGTCTCGTCCGAGTTGCTCGCGCGCGCGCGAGTAACAGGTATCGACGCTGCGGGATTCGAGCGTCTCGCCCATGCCGCCAGCGAAGGCTGCACGCTCTCGAAGCTGATCGAGGCGAGCGCGAAGGTAACCGTCAACGCCCGACTCGAAGGAGGCACCGATGGCGACTGACCGCAAAGCCGAAGTAACGTGGCAGGGCGACCTGATGAGCGGCAACGGACGCGTCGACTCCGGGACGAGCGGTGCCTTCGGCGGCCTCGATGTCAGTTGGCCGGCCCGTTCGGAAGAGCCCGAGGGAAAGACCAGCCCCGAGGAGCTGATCGCGGCCGCGCACGCAACCTGCTTCTCGATGGCGCTGTCGCACGGGCTCGCGGAGGCTGGGCATCCGGCTGAGGAGCTGAAGACCTCCGCGACCGTGACGTTCCAGCCCGGCGAAGGAATTACGAAGATCGCGCTCGACGTCGCCGGCCGCGTCCCAGGAATCGACGAGGGTGCGTTCCTCCAGGCAGCGGACGGAGCCAAGCAGAACTGTCCGGTGTCGAAGGCGCTCACAGGCGTCCCGGAAATCAGCCTCACCGCACGCCTAGAGAGCTAACGTAGACCGGCGATGGCCGGCAACATCGAACCACTGCTGGACGAGCTCGACCGCTCGTACCAGGAAGCGCAGGAGCGCATGTCCGACCCTGCCGTCTACAACGACCGCCGTGAAGCGGCCGACGCCGGGAGAAAGCTGAAGGAGCTCGAGGGCCCTCATCGCCTCGCGCAACGCTGGCGGGAGGCCCGCGCCGATCTCGACGACGCTCGCGCCGACGGCGACCTGCGGGAGCTCATCCCCGAGCTCGAGGAACGCCTCGTGTCGCTCGAGGAAGAGCTGAAGCTCGCGCTCGTGGAGACCGACCCCGCGGACAGCAAGGACGTGATCATCGAGATCCGGCAGGGCGTCGGCGGCGACGAGGCCGCATTGTGGGCAGGAGACCTGCACCGCGCACTCACTCGTTATGCGGAGCGGCGCGGCTTCAAGGTCGATCCGATCGGCTCGAGCCCGAACGAGGCCGGCGGCTACAAAGAGATCACGTTCGGAATCAAAGGCGAGGGCGCGTACTCGGTGTTCAAGTGGGAGGGCGGAACGCACAGGGTCCAGCGTGTGCCCGAGACGGAGTCGCAGGGACGCGTGCACACCTCGACCGCGACGGTCGCCGTGATGCCGGAGGCGGAGGAGGTCGAGGTCGAGATCGATCCGAACGACCTCAAGATCGACGTCTACCGTTCGACCGGGCCGGGCGGTCAGAGCGTGAACACCACTGACTCCGCCGTGCGCATCACGCATCTGCCGACAGGGCTCGTCGTCGCGATGCAGGACGAAAAGAGCCAGCTGCAAAACCGGCAGAAGGCGCTACGCGTCTTGCGCGCACGCCTCTTCGAGCTCGAGCGCGAGAAGCAGCGGGCCGAGCTTGACGCCACCCGCCGCTCGCAGATCGGGTCCGGCGAACGGGCGGAGAAGATCCGGACGTACAACTATCCCGAGAACCGCATCACCGATCACCGCATCAAGCTCACGGTGCATCAGCTCGACCGCGTCTTGCAGGGCGAGCTGGACGACTTCACCGAAGCGCTCGGCGCCGAAGAGCGCAAGCGCGCTCTCGGCGAGTGACGGTCGCAGAAGCGCTTCGACTCGCGGAGGAGCGCCTCGGCGCGGCCGGCGTCGACACGCCGCACGTCGACTCAGAGCTGCTCGTCGCGCATGTCCTCGGCGTCACCCGGTCACAGCTCCACGTCGAACGCGAGCGCGAGGTGCCGGACGGCCTGCAGGAGCTGATCGAGCGGCGCGCGCGGCGCGAACCGCTCGCATACGTCCTCGGCGAATGGGGATTCAGGCATCTCACCCTTAAGACCGACGCGCGCGCGCTCGTGCCGAGACCGGAGACGGAGATCGTCGTCGAGCGCTGTCTCGCGCTCATCGCCGGCGAGCCGGCGCCCAGGGTGCTCGATCTCGGCACCGGATCCGGCGCGATCGCGCTCGCCATCGCCGACGAGCATCCCGGTGCGCGAGTGACGGCTGTCGACTCCTCGCCGGACGCGCTCGCCCTCGCGCGCGAGAACTCCGAAACACTCGACCTCGACATCGATCTGCACGAGGCTGGGCTCGAAGCAGTCGAGGAGGGGTGGGACCTTGTCGTTTCGAACCCGCCGTACATCGCGGCGTCGGAATGGGATTCGCTCCAGCCCGAGATCCGTGACTGGGAGCCGCGGGGCGCGCTCGTCGGCGAGGGTCTGCACGAGGAGATCGCTCGTCGCGCACATACGCTGCGGCTCGTGCTCGAGGTGGGCGACGACCAGGCAGAAACCGTTGCCGAGTCACTCGAATCGCTCGGCTATTCGGGCGTTACGATCACCTCCGACCTTGCCGACCGCGAACGCGTTGTGGAGGGCAGCCGTTGAACGGGATCGACGAGGCGGTCCGAGCGGTACGCGCGGGCGAGCCGGTAGTCCTACCGTTCGACACGGTCTACGGTCTCGCCGCCGATCCGGCGAACGAAGTCGCAGTGCGGCGGCTCTACGAGCTCAAGGGGCGGGACGCGGAGCAACCGAGCGCACTCGTGGCCGCCGGTGTCGACCAGCTGCTCGACTGCGTACCCGAGCTGCGCGGCGCCGACGAGCTTCTGTTGCGCAGGCTGCTGCCCGGGCCGTTGACCCTGGTCGTGCGGAATCCCGCGCGTCGCCTGGCCTGGCTGAGCGGCCGTCACCCCGACACGATCGGTGTGCGCGTCCCAGACGTTCATGGCACGAGCGCCGAGGTGTTGCGAGCGGTCGCAGTTCTTGTCGCGACGAGCGCGAACCGCCCCGGCGAGGCCGACCCCAGACGGCTGGACGAGGTACCGGAGGAGATCCGCCGCCGTGCCGGAGCCGTCGTCGACGGCGGCGAGCTGCCCGGTACGCCTTCCACGGTGATCGATCTCACCGGCTCCGAGCCGCGCATCCTCCGGGACGGAGCCATGCCCGCGGCCGAGGCTCTGCGCCGACTGGGTACGGCAGTACGATCAGGTTGAACCCCGGGAGAGGAGAGAGATGGCCGTCGCGCAGCAGACCTTTCAGCAGCTGACCACAGCCGGCCTCGAGCAGCTGGACCCGGAGATCGCAGAGCTCCTCGGTCGTGAGGTCGAGCGACAGCGCAACCAGATCGAACTGATCGCATCGGAGAACTTCACCTGGCCGGCGATCATGGAGGCGATCGGCTCGACGCCGACCAACAAGTACGCGGAGGGCTATCCGGGCAAGCGTTACTACGGCGGCTGCGAAGTGGTCGACGAGATCGAGCAGCTGGCGATCGACCGCGCGAAAGAGCTCTTCGGCGCCGACCACGCGAATGTCCAGCCGCACGCCGGCGCGCAGACGAACATGGCCGTCTACTTCGCGGCGCTCCAGCCGGGGGACACGATCCTGTCGCTCGAGCTCTCCCACGGAGGCCACCTGACGCACGGGCTCAAGGTCAACTTCTCGGGGCGGCTCTACACGATCGCGCACTACGGAGTGTCGCGTGAGACGAACGTCGTCGACTACGACGAAGTGCTGCAGAAGGCCCGCGATTCCAAGCCGCAGCTGATCGTGTGCGGCGGCTCCGCCTATCCGCGCACCGTCGACACGGCGAAGTTCCGCGAGATCGCGGACGACGTCGGCGCGCTTCTGCTCTGCGACATGGCGCACTTCGCCGGCCTCGTGGCAGCCGGCTTGCAGCCGAACCCCGTCGAGCACTGCGACTTCGTCACCTCGACGACGCACAAGACGCTCGCTGGGCCCCGGTCGGGCTTCATCCTCTGCCGGGAAGAGCATGCGCAGGCGATCGATCGCGCGATCTTCCCAGGGCTGCAGGGCGGGCCGCTCGAGCACACCATCGCCGCGAAGGCGACGTGCTTCAAGATCGCCGCCGGCGAGGCGTTCCGCGATTACCAGACGCAGGTCCGCCGCAATGCCGACACGCTCGCAGAGACGCTGATGGCCGGCGGGCTCGACGTGCTCACCGGAGGGACCGACACGCACCTGCTGCAACTCGACCTCCGCTCGACCGACTGGACCGGCAAGGACGCCGAAGAGCGTCTGCACGACGTGAAGCTGACCGTCAACCGGAATACGGTTCCGTTCGACGAGCGCAAGCCGACGATTGCGAGCGGCGTGCGCATCGGCAGCCCCGCAGCAACGATGCGCGGCATGGACGCCGACGACTTCGGGGAGATCGGTCGCATCATCGTCGAGGCACTCGGCGACTCACCCGACCTCGACGCCCTCCGCGCCCGAACCGACGCCCTCTGCGCCAAACGGCCGCTCTATCCCGGCTTCCGCGGCTGGACCACCTACGTCGCGTAGTGACCGTGGCCGAGACGAACACCGCGCAGGTCATCGAGGTCAAGCACCCGCTCGTCCAGCACAAGCTCTCGTACCTGCGGGACAAGGACACGCCGACCGTCCACTTCCGCAAGCTCGTCAACGAGGTCACCCTGCTCCTGACCTACGAGGCGACGAAGGACCTGCGGACCGAAGACGTCGACGTCGAGACGCCGTTGGAGCACGGGATGTTCCCGCGCATCAGTGGCAAGAAGGTGGCCGTGTGCCCGATCCTGCGCGCGGGGGTCGGGATGCTCGACGGCGTGCTCTCGCTGATCTCGAGCGCGCGAGTCGGGTTCATCGGCATGTACCGCGACGAGGAGACCCTCGAGCCCGTCGAGTACTACGCGAAACTGCCGGCCGACGTCGCAGAGCGCGATGTGATCCTGCTCGACCCGATGCTCGCGACCGGGAACTCGACCGCCGCGGCGATCAGAACCGTGAAGAACGCGGGCGCGACCTCAGTGCGGCTGATCGCGATCATCGCAGCGCCCGAGGGGGTCGCCAAGATCACGCGCGACCATCCCGACGTCCAGATCGTCGTCGCCGCGATCGACCGCGGGCTCAACGAGAAGGGCTTCATCGTTCCGGGGCTCGGCGACGCGGGCGATCGGCTCTACGGCACCAAGTAGCGTGGGCGTCTTCGGGGAGCTGCAGAACCGCCGCCGAGCGCGGCGCTGGCAGCGCTGGACCGAGATCGATCCCGAAGCCGACTACACGCGCCGCGCCGGGATCGGAGCGGCGATCGGTGCAGTCTTTCTGTTCGGCGTCTTCCTCATGATCGTGGTCGGACTGGTTTTCCTGCGCTGATGCTGCAGACGCTCGCCGATCATCTCGAGGTCATCTGGGGCGCACTGCTTGCCGCGGCGATCGTCGTGTTGTTGACGCCGGCTGTCGGCGGCATGGCCCGTCTGCTCGGGGTCGTTGACCGTCCCGAAGGACGCCGCCTCAACCGCGGAACCGTTCCGCGCCTGGGCGGCCTCGCGCTCTTCTTCGGGATCTTCGTTCCCGCGCTCGCCTTTCTCGATCTCTCCGGCGAGACGCGCGGTCTCCTACTCGGCGCAGCGGTGGCGACGACCGTCGGTGCGGTCGACGACTTTCGCGGCCTACGGTGGTGGGAGAAGCTCGGCGGTCAGGTCGCGGCCGCGGCGATTCCGGTGGGCTTCGGGATTTGGGTGCATCGCTTCACGTTCCCGATCCTCGGCATCCACACGCTGCCTGACTGGATCGGGATGCCGCTCTCGGTCCTCTGGATCGTCGCGATCATGAACATGGTCAACTTCCTCGACGGGCTCGACGGCCTCGCCGCGGGCGTGTCGTCGATCTCGGCCTTCACGTTCACGCTGATCGCGCTCTCGCTGCCGCGGCCGGAGATCCAGGCCGCGATCCTGTCGGCGATCGTGCTCGGCGCCGCGCTCGGGTTCCTGCGCCACAACGTCTATCCCGCGCGGATCTTCATGGGTGACTCCGGCGCCATGCTCCTCGGGTTCGTCCTGGCGGCGATCCCGCTCCAGGGTCTCCTCAAGACCGCCTCGATCGTGACCCTCTTCTTTCCGCTGCTCGTCCTCGCCGTGCCGATCATCGACACGTCGTTCGTCGTGGCCAAGCGGCTCAAGTACCGGCAGCCCGTCTACGTCGCCGATCGCCAGCACCTCCACCATCGCTTCGTCAACATCGGCTTCTCGCAGCGCCGGGCAGCGGGCTACATCTGGCTCTGGTGTTCCACCCTGGCTGCGACCGCGCTCGCCCTGCGCTTCATCCGCCCTCACCAGCACGGGGAGTGGCACCCGTGGCGTACGCTCGTCGTCTCGCTCTTTGGGCTCGTCGCTCTGGCGGCCTCGGTGTACATGGTCTACCTGCTCGAGATCGTGAAGCTCGCGAACCCCATGATCCGGCGGCGAGAGGAACAGGCCCGCGAGGAGGCCCGCAAGACGGCGTAGTACAAAGTCTGCGTTTTTTGGCTGTTCCAAGCGGTATCTAGCTGTCACAAACTTGGTATGCTCCCGGCAGATGGAGCCCGAGAGCCGCCGTTCTCCTCAGTACGCCGAGGCCGGAGGTGTCCTCACAGGGGTGCTCTTCGCCAGCGTCCTCGTGGGCTTCCTGATCGGCTGGCTGGCCGGCGCGGCGGGAATCGGTCTGCTGATCGGCGCGGTGATCGGCATCCCGCTCGCGACCTTCACGGTCTACTGGCGCTACAAGGACTCCATGTGATGCGCTCGAGCCTCTTCGCGACGCCGCGAGCCGAGCCGGGCCACCTCCTGCCCGGCCTGGCCGGATCGCTCGTGATCGTGCTTGCGCTCCCCGTCTTCGTTCTCGCGGGCTGGAACCTTTCGGCCTGGGGGATCGCCGCCGTTCTCTGGCTCGGTGTTCACGTCTTCGATTTCATACTGCGGCGCGCGAGGAAGGACAACGGTAACGTCGCGGCTTCCGGAATGCAGGCATTCGGAATGCTCTTCAAGATGCTGGGGCTCCTCGTGGTCCTCTTTGCCGCGGCGTCGTCCAGCCCGCGGCTCGCACTCGCCGCTGCTCTCGTCTACGCGCTCGCGTACACGCTGGAGCTCGGTCTCTCCCTCGTGACCTACTTCGGGAACACGCCGTGAAGGCGCGGCTGTTCGCGGCGGTCGTCGTCGCGCTGGCGTTTCCGCAGGCGGCCTTCGCGCGCGGGGAGTTCGATCCCGTCAAGGAGTTCGAGCAGCACGAGTGGGTTTCAATCCATCTCGGCCCGCTGGACCTCTCGATCACCAAAGCTGTCGTCTACCTGATGCTCGGGACCGTCGTGACGATCTTCCTCGGGCTCTTCTTGATGCGGGTGCGTGTGCGAAACGGTGCGGAGCCGGGAGTTCGCCAGACAATCGGCGAGCAGATCTACGAGGTCGCGCAGGTGCAGATCGCCGAGCAAGGATTGCCGTCGAAGGCGATCGGGCGCTGGTTTCCGTACGTCGCCTCGCTGTTTCTCTTCATCTTCGTCGTCAATCTGCTCGGGTTCATACCCCTGCCGCTGACGGGCGAGACGTACCACGGCGTCCCCGTCTGGGGGATCTACGCGGCGACGAGCTCGATCTCCGTCACGCTCGCACTCGCGCTGCTGACGTTCGTGTTCACTCACGTCGAGGGGATTCGTTGGAACGGGCCGGTCCGTTACTTCAAGAGCTGGATCCCGGAGGCACCGAAGGGCTTGCTGATACTCATCGTCCCGCTCGAGGTCCTGGGTCAGTTCATGCGCCTCATCTCACTGAGTGTCCGACTCTTCGCGAACATGCTCGCCGGCCACATCCTGATCCTGACCTTCCTCGGGCTCATCTTCATCTTCCAGTCATGGGCGCTCTTGTTCGTGCTCGTGCCCGCGACGCTCTTCTACGTCTTCGAGGTCGTTATCGTCGTCGGCATCCAGGCGTTCATCTTCGCCGCTCTGTCCGCCATCTACATCGGCTCGGCCATCGAGCCTCAGCATTAGGCGTTGCTTGCGATGCCGACCAAAAGAGCTATGCCGGCTTTTGCCGGCATAGCGGATAACAAGGAGGAATGACGTGAACACTCTGCTTGCAGCAACGACGGGCGATGTGACGAAAGCCGGGAAGGCGATCGGTCTCGCCCTCGGTGTCGGTCTCGGTGCGCTCGGCGCGGGCATCGGCATCGGCAACATCTTCGGCTCGATGATCCAGTCGGTTGCCCGCCAGCCCGAGCTGCGCGGCGAGCTGACCGGAATCCAGTGGCTCGGCTTCGCATTGACCGAGGCGGTCGTGTTCTACGGCCTGCTCGGCTCGATTCTCGCGTACGTCCTGGTCTGATGCTCGCGACGAATCCACTGATCGAGGTTCGCCTCGGCCTGATGGTCTGGACGATCGTCTGCTTTGGGATCACGTTCTACGTCCTCAAGAGATTTGCTTTCGGGTACATCCAGAAGGCGATCGACGAGCGTCGCGAGCGAATTCGCCGGTCGATCGAAGAGGCGGAGAAGGCTCGCAACGAGGCGCGCCGGCTGCTCGAAGAGCACCGCGCTCTCATCGGCCAGGCCCGTGGACAGTCCGAGCAGATCCTCGCGGACGCCCGCAAGGTCGCGGAGTCGATGGCGCGTCGCGTCAAGGAAGAGACGGAAGCCGATCGGGAGCGCCGCCTCGAGGAGACGAAACGCCAGATCGAGGCCGAGACCCATCGCGCGCTGCAGCAGATTCGCTCTGAGGTGGCCGAGCTGACGCTGATCGCAACCACGAAAGTGACCGGCAAGGTGCTCGACGACGCCGATCACAAGCGTCTGATCGATGAAGCGATCCGCGACCTCGACTTCTCGGTGCTCGAGGAGACGACCCGATAGCCGCCGTCCACCGCACCTACGCCCGCGCTCTCTTCGATGCCGCGAAGGAGCAGGGCCGCCTGAAGGAGGTCCACGAGGACCTGCTCGAGTTCGCGACCGCCGTCGGCGAGGTCCCCGAGTTGCGAGCCGTACTGCGTAACCCCGAGCTCGACCCGAAGACCAAGGCGGGCCTGGTCGGTGAGCTCGTAGGCGAAGCCGACGAGCTGTTGCGGAACTTCGTCCGGCTCGCCGCCGAGAAGGGCCGCATCGGCGACATCGAGGAGATCGCGCGCGCGTTCGACCGGCTCATGGCCGCCGAAGAGCGCCGGATCGACGTCGAGCTCACCACCGCGTTCGAGCTCTCCGACTCGGAAGCCGAGGCCATCCTCAAACAGATTCGAGAAGCGTCGGGCCGCGAGGTCGAAGCGACGCGGAAGGTCGATCCCTCGCTGATCGGCGGTTTCGTCCTGCAGGCAGGCTCAATGCGCGTCGACGCATCGGTGCGCGGCCGGATCCAGGGCTTGCGCCGTGAACTCGTAACAAGGAGTTAAAACCGTGAAGCTACGTCCAGATGAAATCACCTCGATCCTGAAGGAGCGGATCGAGCACTACGACGTCGAGACCGACCTCGCCGAGGTCGGAACCGTCCTCCAGGTCGGCGACGGCATCGCCCGCGCGTACGGTCTCGAGAACGCCGTCGCGCTGGAGATGCTCGAGTTCGAGCACGGCGTCGTCGGCCTCGCTTTCAACCTCGAAGAGGATGACGTCGGCACCGCGCTCTTCGGCGAGTGGCAGCACGTCAAGGAGGGGGAGCCCGTCCGAAGAACAGGGAAGGTCGCGAGCGTCCCGGTCGGTGAAGCGCTCCTCGGCCGGGTCGTCGACCCGCTCGGCAATCCGCTCGATGGCGGCGGGCCGATCGAGACCGAGCACCGGCGTCAGCTCGAGTTCAAGGCTCCGGGTGTCGTCCAGCGCCAGCCGGTGAAGGAGCCGCTCCTCACGGGGATCAAGGCGATCGACGCGATGACGAACGTCGGACGCGGCCAGCGCGAGCTGATCATCGGCGACCGCCAAACCGGGAAGACAACGATCGGGATCGACACGATCCTGAACCAGAGGGACACCGACGTGAAATGCATCTACGTCGCGGTCGGCCAGAAGGCGTCGACCGTCGCGCAGGTGTACGAGCTCTTCCGCGACCGCGGCGCGATGGAGTACACGACGATCGTGTCCGCGGCCGCTCAGGAGGCCGCTCCGATCAAGTGGATGGCCCCCTTCGCCGGCTGCGCGATGGGCGAGTACTTCCTCTACGACGGGCAGCACGCGCTCGTGATCTACGACGACCTGTCGAAGCACGCCGACGCGTACCGTCAGCTGTCGCTCCTGCTCCGCCGGCCGCCGGGACGCGAAGCGTTCCCGGGTGATGTCTTCTACCTTCACTCGCGGCTCCTCGAGCGTGCCTGCAAGCTGTCCGATGCGAACGGCGGCGGCTCGCTCACCGCTCTGCCGATCGTCGAGACCCAGGCGGGCGACGTCGCGGCGTACATCCCGACGAACGTGATCTCGATCACCGACGGACAGATCTACCTCGAGTCCGACCTCTTCTTCTCTGGCGTCCGCCCGGCGATCAACGTCGGTATCTCCGTCTCCCGCGTCGGCAGCTCGGCACAGACGAAGGCAATGAAGAAGGTCGCGGGCCGGCTGCGGCTCGATCTGTCTCAGTACCGCGAGCTGGAGGCGTTTGCCCAGTTCGGCTCCGACCTCGACGAGACGACGAGGAAAGCCCTCGCCCGCGGTGAGCGGATGGTCGCCCTCCTCAACCAGCCGCAGTACCAGCCGGTTCCGACGGAGGAACAGGTTGCAGTGCTCTATGCAGGCGTGAACGGCTTCCTCGACGACATTCCCGTCACCGATGTGCCGCGCTTCGCGGAGGAACTGATCGAGCATCTCCGCGCCGACGGCTCGGTTCTCGAACAGATCCGGGAGACCGGCGACCTTCCTGACGAGCTTGCCGCGAAGCTCGACGCGGAGCTCGAGAACGTCCTGCAGTCCTTCCATGTCGAGGAGACCGACTCGCTCGTCTAGTGACCCGTCCAGCCCTGCCCACCGGCGCCTGGCCCGCGATCACGCGGCGCCAGAGACCGCCCTCGTCCTTGCCAAGGCGGCCAGCCTTGGCTGCTGACGAGTGCGGCCTCTGGCTTGGTGCTCGCGACCCAGGCATCCGGCAACAGAACTCGACGAGTCACTAGTGGCCACTGTCCAGGACATCAAGCGGCGCGTCAGATCGGTTCGGAACACGAGTAAGATCACGCGCGCCCTCGAGCTCGTCGCCGCGGCGAAGCTGAAGCGCGCTCAGGCCCGCATCGAGGACATGCGCCCATATGCGGACCGGATGCTCGAGCTGATGGCCGGCACGGCGCGAGCCAGCTCGTCGGTGCGCGGTCTGCCGCTTCTACAGAAGCGCGAGACCGAGCAGGCGGTTGCCATCGTGCCCTTGACGGGTGACCGCGGCCTCGCCGGGGCGTTCAACTCCCAGATCCTGCGTCGGGCTCTCGCACTCGAGCGCGAGCTACGGGGCGAGGGCAAGCAGGTCCACTGGGTGGGCGTGGGGCGGCGCGGAGTCGGCTCCCTGCGCTTCAGGCGCTTCGAGCTCTCCGGGGAGTTCACCGGCTTCACCGACCAGCCCCGTTACGCGGATGCGAAGGCGATCGCGCACCGGGTCGCCGAGCTCTACACGAACGAGGAGGTCGATCGGGTCGTCGTCGTCTACAACGCGTTCGAATCCGCGCTCGTCCAGAGGGTGACCGTCCAGCAGCTTCTCCCGCTGTCGGAGGACCTCCTGGAGACGGGCGACGCGGAACGTGAGGAGGACGCCGCGCGCGGCGACTTCATCTTCGAGCCGGAGCCTGAGCAGATCCTCGAGCGGCTGCTCCCGGTGTACGTCGAGACCGAGCTGTACCGCGCCCTGCTGGAATCGGCCGCCTCCGAGCACGGCGCCCGGATGACGGCGATGCGGAACGCCTCGAAGAACGCCGGGGAGCTGATCGACGACCTGACCCTGGCCATGAACAGGGCCCGGCAGGCCGAAATCACCCAGGAGATCCTCGAAGTCGTCGGCGGGGCGGACGCCCTCTCCGGCTAGCCACAAAGCCCTAACAAAAGCTCCCTGCCGGGCGTCAAAGTAGCCGCAGGAGGGAAACCCCTTCCTGTGACAGAATGCGCGGCCCGCTCCCGGAAGGGGGTGGGGCGAATGCGGGGACTGCGGGGTGCAGCCCCACAAAGAACGGAGGGAGTAGATGCATCGACGTAAGCTCTGGCTCTTGGCTGGAGTGGTGCTCGCGGCGCTCGCGCTCGCGGCCACCGGTTCAGCGAGGGTTAATGGACCAGCGAGCCACGATTCGAGCAAGGCTGGCACGCTGGTCTGGGGAGCCGAGCAGGGTGGCGGTCCGGACTGGTGTCTGAACCTGATCCTCGACATCGACTGCAACGCGTTCTGGAACGTCGTGTTCCAGACGCCGGTCATTCGAGGCGCCTTCCTGTTCACGCCGGCGTTCAAGTACAAGCCCGACCTGATTAGTAGGTACACGCTGAAGAGGAATCCGCAGCGCATCACCTACTACATCCGGGCGAAGGCAAAGTGGAGCGACGGCGTGCAGGTGACCGGCAAGGACTTCCGGTTTACCTGGGCGACAGCACTTAACCCGAAGAACAAGGACCACATCGACCCACTCGGGTGGGAAGACATCACGAGCGTGAAGGGGAACGGCAAGGTCGTGACCGTCACGTTCAAGAAGAACTACGCACCGTGGAAGACCCTCTTCGGCTACGTCCTCCCGCAGCACGCGCTGCAGGGCACAGACATGCTGACAGTCTGGAACGACTGCATCTGCAATCCGAAGAAGGGCAACGCCCCGATCAGTGACGGGCCGTTCCTGCTGACCAAGTTCGATCGAGGCTCGGGGATCACGCTCGAGAAGAACACGCATGGTTGGTACGGCAAGCCGGCCAAGCTGAGCTCGGTCGTCTTCCGCTTCATCACGAACACGAACTCCGAGATCCAGGCGATCCGTGGCGGCGAGGTAGATGCGATCTATCCGCAGCCGCAGCTCGCTCTCGCCGACCTGAAGGGTCAGGCCGGTCTGCGGATCCAGACGCATCTGGGCTTGCAGGAGGAGCACATCGAGATCCAGCAGGGTGCGAAGGGCAATCCGCTGGCGAAGCAGACATGGCTCCGCCAGGCCCTGATCACCGCGCTCAACCGCACCGCCGCGGCCAAGGCCCTGTACGGCACGCTGAACTCGAAGATCGGCGCGCTGAACAGCCTCGTTCGCCTCACGAACGAGCCGGGCTACACACCGCACTTCAAGAAGTGGAACTACAACGTCAACAAGGTTGCCGCGCTGATGAAGGCCCATAACTGCACCAAGGGTTCGGACGGCATCTACTCGTGCAACGGCACCAAGGTGTCGTTCCTGTTCGAGTCGACGGTAGGCAACAAGCTCCGCGAGCTCGCCTTCACGATCTTCCAGGATCAGGCGGCGAAAGCAGGCATCCAGCTGAAGAACGGTTTCGTGCCAGCAGGCACGCTGTTCGGTAGCCACCTGCCGGAGCACAACTTCGACCTCGCGATGTTCACGTACGTGCTCGCGGTCGATCCGCACTACAACGTGAGCATCTTCTCGTGCGGCAGCCCCGGCAACTACGGGGAGTACTGCAACCGCAACGTCACGAAGCTGCTGACGCAATCAGATCAGGAGCTGAACGACGCAAAGCGCGTCAAACTGATCAACAAGGCCGATGCCATCATGGCCAACGACGTACCGCAGATCCCGCTGTTCCAGCGGGCGACCTACTTCGTCTACAAGTCCAACGTCAAGGGCATGGTCGACAATGCCAGCTCGCAGGGTCCGAGCTGGAATGCCGAGTCTTGGTCGAAGGGCTAAAGGGAACGCAAGGAAGCTAGAAGCGTTCTGAATCACCGAGTCCCGCCCCATGCGAATGGGGCGGGACTCGTTCATAATGAGGCGATCAGATGCTGACTTACATCATCAGGAGGGTTCTCTACAGCATCCCCGTGCTCGTGGCGACGAGCTTTTTGATCTTCACGTTCGTTTCGATCAGCGGAGACCCACTCGGCCGACTCCGGGCGAACCCGAACATCACGGAGCAGCAGTTCCACTCGATCGAGCACAGCAAGAACCTCGACCGGCCGATCGTCGTGCGCTACGGGTACTGGGTGAAGGATGCCGTCACGAATCAGTTCGGGACGACACTGTTCGGCCAGCGAAAGATCTGGCCGGATCTGAAGCGGGTGATGGGTCACACGTTGCAGTTCGTCCTGACCGCGATCATTCTCTCCGTCCTCATCGGCGTCTCGATTGGCGTCTATTCGGCCTTACGCCAGTACTCCGTGTTCGACTACACAACGACGACAATCAGTTTTATCGGCTTCGCAACGCCTGTGTTCTGGCTCGCGCTGATGTTGCAGGTGGTGGTCGTCAACATCTTCTTGAAGTGGCACGTGCGCGTCTTCTATACGTCCGGCCTTTCGTCGCCGTTCCCCGGTCATGGCATCCATTGGTTCGTCGACCGCGTCCAGCACCTCGCCCTTCCGGTGATCGCGCTCTGCATCCTCGGCGTCGCCGGTTACAGCCGCTACATGCGCGCCTCGATGCTCGAGGTCCTGAACTCCGATTACGTTCGTACGGCACGTGCGAAAGGCCTCATCGAGCGCCGCGTGATCATGAAGCATGCATTCAGGAACGCGCTGATTCCCCTGATCACGCTGGTGGCGCTCGACTTCGGCGCCATATTCGCCGGCGCGATCGTGACCGAGACGATCTTCACCCTCGACGGCATGGGCTTCTACTTCATCAACGCCCTCCAGGCGAGCGATCCGTATCCGGTCATGGCCTGGCTGATGGTCGTCGCCACGATGGTCATCGTGTTCAACCTCATCGCCGACATCCTGTACGGCGTCTTCGACCCAAGGATCCGTTATGACTGATCAACCGCGCGTCCACGATCCGAATGCCAGCGGGCTGATCCTCGGCCCCGATGTCAACCTCGACGTGCCCGCCGGGGGAGGCCAGATGGTCGACCGCGCAGTGCCGGGGGATTCCGCTGCGCAGTATGAGTACGGGCTCGAGATCGAGGCGCGCAGTCAGTGGGGCTACGCGCGCCGCCGGTTCATGCGTCACCGCCTGGCGGTCGCAAGCGTCGTCGTCCTCGCGTGCATCTTCGGTGCCGGCATCTTCGCCAACTACATCGCGCCGTATTCGTACAAGGAGATCCCGTACGTCACGATCGCGGGGACGAGCGTGATCGACACCAGCCAGATCCTTGCTCACCCGAGCCGGCAGCACCTGTTCGGGACGGACTCGGCGGGCCGTGACACCTTCAGCCGCACGCTCTACGGAATTCGCACCTCTGCACGTGTCGGCATCTTCGTCGGCCTGCTTTCGACGCTGATCGGCACGATCATCGGAGGGCTCGCAGGGTTCTACGGCGGTTGGAGCGACAACTTGCTGATGCGGATGACCGACCTCTTCCTGACCTTACCCCTGCTGGCGGTCTTGCTGACCGCGTCGAAGTTCCTCGACAGCAGCACGCCGACCACGCTTGCGATCCTCATAGCGTGTCTGATCTGGACCAGTATCGCGCGCATCGTGCGCGGGGTCTTTCTGTCCCTGCGCGAGAAGGAATACGTCGAGGCGGCGCGCGCAGCCGGGGCCGGCGACCTGCGGATCATGCTTCGCCACATGATCCCGAACTCGGTCGGGCCGATCGTGGTGGCGGCGACGCTCACGATCGGAACGGCGATCGCGCTCGAGGCGACGCTCTCGTTCCTGGGCTTCGGCATCCGCCCGCCCACGCCGGCGCTCGGGGCACTGCTCGACGAGGGTCAGGAGGCGGGGCTCGACAAGTGGTGGCTCGTCACCTATCCGGGCCTCCTGATCGTGCTCATCATCCTCTGCATCAACTTCATCGGCGACGGGCTCCGCGACGCCCTCGATCCCACCCAGCGCCGCGTTCGTGCCTGAGCCGCTTCTCTCGATTCGGGACCTCGTCGTCGAGTTCTCCACGGAGGACGGCGTCGTCCAGGCCGTCGACGGGATCAGCTACGACCTCTATCCCGGAGAGACGCTCGGAATCGTGGGGGAATCGGGCTCCGGCAAGAGCGTCAGCACCATGTCCCTCCTCGGGCTCATTCCCCAGCCGCCCGGGAAAGTCGTTCGCGGCGAGGCCATCTTCAAGGGAATCGATCTCCTCAAGATCTCGAAGAAGGAGCTAAGGCACATCCGCGGCAACGAGATCGCTCTCATCTTCCAGGATCCGATGACCTCGCTGAACCCTGTGCTGAAGATCGGGGCGCAGATCGACGAGGCGATCAGGACACATCATCCTGAGGAGAAGAACGACCAGATCAAGGAGCGCAGCATCGAGCTCCTACGGACGGTCGGCGTCCCGAATCCGGACCGTCGCTACGAGCAATACCCGCACGAGTTCTCCGGCGGCATGCGCCAGCGCGCGATGATCGCGATGTCGATCGCCAACTCTCCGTCGGTGCTGATCGCCGACGAGCCGACGACGGCGCTCGACGTGACGATTCAGGCGCAGATCCTCCAGGTGCTGAAGAAGGCGCAAGACGAGACGCACGCCGCGACGATCCTGATCACGCACGACCTCGGCCTGATTGCAGAGCTCGCAGACCGCGTGGTCGTCATGTATGCGGGCAAGGTCGTGGAGCTCGGAGACGTGCACACGATCTTCGAGACACCACGTCATCCCTACACGGTCGGCTTGATGGAGAGCCTGCCGAAGCTGAACGCCGACGATGACTGGCTCCGGCCGATTCCCGGCCAGCCTCCGAGCCTGATCAGCCGACCTCCGGGCTGCCCCTTCCACCCGCGATGCTTCCTTTCGCAAGGACGCCTCCGCTGCCGTGAAGAGGAACCCCCGCTGCGACCGATCGGCGGCTCGTCGCATCTGACCGCATGTCATTTCGCCGAGGAGCTCGAGGGCCACACGGGGCCGTTGGTCGAGTCCGTGGGCGCGGGAGTCTGAGCTGAGCGAAACGGTCGTCACGGAAGCGGTCCACGAGCGAGCCGAGGAGGGCCGCGAGATCCTCCGCATCGAGAGTCTCGTCAAGCACTTCCCGATCACCTCCGGAATCTTCAAGCGACGTGTCGGGCAGGTTCATGCAGTCGACGGCGTCGATCTCTCGTTGCGTGCAGGGGAGACGCTCGGCCTCGTCGGCGAATCCGGTTGCGGCAAGACCACGCTCGGGCGGACCGTGATCAAGCTTCTTCCGCCGACCGACGGGAAGCTCATCTTCAACGGCCAGGACATCACGAATTGGAGCCGCCGCCGCATGCGCGACGTGCGCCGCGAGCTGCAGATCGTCTTCCAGGATCCGTACGCGTCGCTCAATCCGCGCATGACGGTGCGCGAGATCGTGGCGGAGCCGCTGCGCGTGCACGGTCTCTACAAGGGGCGTGAGGGCCGTCGCAGGATCGACGAGCTCCTGCGCACGGTGGGCCTGAGCCCCGAGCACGCGAACCGGTTCCCACACGAGTTCTCCGGCGGGCAGCGCCAGCGCATCGGCTTCGCACGTGCGCTCGCCCTCAACCCCCAGATGGTGATCCTCGACGAGCCCGTCTCTGCGCTGGACGTGTCGATCCGCGCGCAGGTCGTCAATCTGCTCGAGTCGCTGCAGCGCGACTTCGGTCTCACGTATCTCTTCATCGCCCACGACCTCTCGCTCGTACGTCACATCTCCGACCGCGTCGCGGTCATGTACCTCGGAAAGATCGTCGAGATCGGTACGAGGGACGACATCTTCGAGCGCCCGTCGCACCCGTACACACAGGCGCTGCTGTCGGCGATCCCGATCGAAGATCCGGCGCACCGCGGCAGGCGAAAGCGCATCGTGCTCGAGGGCGACGTTCCGAATCCGGCGAACCCACCTTCCGGCTGCCGCTTCCGGACACGCTGCTGGAAGGCACAGCCGATCTGCGCCGAGGAGGAGCCCGCGCTGATCGACCGGGGGCAGGGGCATCCGAGCGCCTGTCACTTCGCCGAGATCGACAAGCCGCTCGACATTATTCAACCCGCGGCGAGCTGAGACGGGCCCGGTGAGGCGCGGACTTCTTCTGGTCGCGCTTCTCGGGTCGAGCCTCGCACTGACGCCGAATGGGTACGCACAACCGGTAACGGGGCCACAGAACGTCCTGGTCGTCCTCGCCACCTGGGGACCGCAGCCGTTCACGCGAGCCGACGTCCAGAACGCCGTGTTCGAGCAGACGGATGCCTTCTACCGGTCCGAGTCGTACGGAACGGTCTGGTTGACCGGCACGGTGACTCCCTGGCTCCAGGCCTTCACCGGCCCGGTGAGCTGCTCGGTTCCGGCGATCCGGACGGGTGCCGACGCAGCGGCGAGACGTGCGGGCTTCGACGTGTCGTCGTACGACCGCGTGATCTATGTCCATCCGAATGCCGGCTGTCCGTGGTCGGGTGCCACGTTCGCGCGAACCGTTGCGCTTAATGGCGTCATCTCGCGCCGCGTCATCGCGCACGAGCTCGGTCACACCTTCGGCCTACCTCACGCAAATGCGACCGACTGCCGCCGCCACGCGGTGGGGTGTGACGCACTCGAGTACGGAGACCCGTACGACACGATGGGGAGCGGCGTCGGTGACTTCGGTGCGAAGGCCAAGGTCGACCTGGGCTGGATCAGGCGCATCGGCAGGCCGGCTGCCAAGGGCGTCTACACACTCGCTCCGCTCGAGACACATTCGACTCGTCCTCAGGTCTTCGTCGTCACGACCGCCAGCGACCAGTACTGGATCGAGGACCGCAGCAAGCCGGCGCTGAACGAAGCAGGTGCGCAGGTCGCAGACGCCGGGGTGGTCCTGCACCTGAGCGCGAGCCCGGACCTTCGCGGCGGGCCTGCCTCCGACTTTCCGCGGAATCTCCTCGTCAGGAATCCGGCGAAGCGCGGCCGCCCCGAGCTTCGCCCGGGCGACAGGTTCGTCTATCCCGGTGCGTTCAGGTTGACGGTGCTCAAACCCTCCTCGGCCGGAGCGCGCTTCCGGTTCGCGTGGACGGACACGGTCCCGCCGAAAGCACCACGGTTCTCCGCCTCGATCGTCGACGGCAGGGTTCGCGTCACGTGGGAGGACGCGGTCGAGACGGGAAGCGGCGTCGCTCACTACGACGTCACGGTCGACGGCGGCGCAGCGGTTCGCTTCGGTGCCGACCTGACCCAGGAGCCGATCGTCGTGGGAAGAGCACTGCCGGGGCAGCACACAGTCAGAGTGGTCGCGGTCGACCGGGCCGGCAACCGGAGCCGTCCGGCCGTCCGCCGCATCGAAACCCAGTAACGCCAACTGCAAGCGGGAAAAGGCGTCCAACTACGTGCACATGCCGACTCGCTTCTTGCTGATCGCGGCAGCGCTGCTGCTCCTCATGCTTCCTTCGCCGGCATCCGCCGGGCCGCCGCCGGGCGGGATTCGGCTGGACGAAAGCTACGGGCAGTCGACGACGTATCTCTCGCGCTGCAGCCTCCTGCGCAAGGAGGTGATCTGGAATTGCTACGTCACACGCCTGTTCGCCGACGTCGAGAAGTCCAAGGACCCGGCGCACGAGTTGCCGCGGATCGATAAGAAGGTGCGCGCCGGCGGCGGCTATCTCATGGGCAACTGCCACATGATGATGCACGTCGTCGGCCGCATGTACGCGCGCGCTCACCACGTGACGTTGGCGAACCTCCAGCGCTACCTGCCGCGGTCGAACGACCCGGGCTGCTCCGCAGGCTTCGGCATGGGAATGGTGATGACACTGGGTGCGCAGATCGGACGGCTGGGTCCGGACGGCGCAGTGCAGCTGTGCCTACGCGCGCCGACGCGCTTCCGCTCGTACACCTGCATTCACACGCTGGGCCACGCATACATGCGGCTGTACCACGAGCAGTTGAAGTTCGGCATCCAGGCCTGTCGCGCACTTCCTGCGCAACAGGCACCCGACTGTGCCCAGGGGGCCTACCACGATTACTGGCTGGGGATCGCCGGGCGCGACAACGCAAAACGGCAAAGCAACGCCGTGACCTCGGCACGGGTGCTCTGCAGCCGTGCGATCTCCACTTTCGTCAGGCCGTGCTGGTATCGCTACTTCCTCGAGCTGCCGCCGAAGAAGGCGCCCGAAAACGCTGCCGGCGTCCGCGGGCTGTGCGTGGGGCTCTCCGGCGAGCAGCGGGTCGGCTGCATCGCGGCCGCAGCGCTCGTCACGTCTCCGGATCCGTTCACCCAGCTGCACATCTGCGCGCGGCTTCGCGGTGCCGACACTGTGAGCTGTCTCTACGGGCTCAACGTCCAGAACTTGGCCCAAACCCGCGGAGCCATGCGGGTCAGGCTGATCGAGGGCTGCTCGGAGCTCACTGCCAAGGGCCGCATTCCCTGTTACAAGTGGCTCGGAACGGCGCTGGCCGTGGTCACCAACGGCCGCTTCGCAGACCGTGCCTGCCCCTTTATCAGTGCGGCGGGCCGTGCCCCCTGCCTGGCTGGAGCCCGGCGGATGAACGATGCCCTGGTCAGCTTTAGCTAAAGCTTTTAAGCGATAAGACGAAGAAATGGCTAACTTCTCCTAGGTCAAGCCGTCAGAATTGGGGTGAGAGACGCTATGGGGCAGATTTCTTCGATCCTCGATTGTGAGCGCGTACGCGAGTCTGTCTCCGCGTCCGTGGACGGCGAGCTTTCGCAGAGCGAGGCCGCAGGGGTCGAAGCGCATCTGGTTTCGTGCGAGTCCTGCCGGTTGTACGCAGCCGGTTTTGGTGAGACCGCCCACCTGCTGCGGAGTGCCCCACTCGAGGAGCTCGGCTTCACGATCGCGCTGCCGGCCCGCCGGTACGCATTTGCGCACAAGGTGCAGGTCGGAGCCGCCGCCGCCGCGATCGCAGCGACCGTCGGCCTCAGCGCGCTCGTCGGGACCCTCGGATCGACGCGGACGTCGTCTTCCGACGCGCAGGCGCTTGCGGCGACCTCAGAGCCAATCGCACTTCGCAATCCCGAGGCAGAGCTGAAGATGCTGCAACGGGCGACCGAGCCCCGTTCCAAGCCCGCATTCCGCGCGCGCCAGGCGCTCTAGCACCTCTCGAGTCCCGATAGACTTTCCCTGCGGGGAGCCCTTCGGCTTCCGCCTCATCCTCTTCAAACACGTCGCCAGGAGACCCATGCCCGAACAGAGCGCCCAGAAGCCCGGCCGGATCGTCGAGATCAAGGGCGTCGTGATCGACGTCGTGTTCCCGGAAGGCCTCCCTGAGATCTACACCGCACTCCGCATCGACATCCCGGCGCAGGACGGGCAGGAGGCGCGCTCCATCATCGCCGAGGTGCAGCAGCATCTGGGCGACGACCGGGTCCGCGCTGTCGCGATGGACTCGACCGACGGCCTCGCTCGCGGTCTCGAGGTGGAAGACACCGGCGGCCCGATCTCGGTGCCGGTCGGCGACCTGACGCTCGGCCGCATCTGGAACGTGATCGGCGAGCCGGTCGACGAGAAGCCGGATGTCCCGAAGGACACGGAGCGCTGGTCGATTCACCGCGATCCGCCGAAGTTCACCGAGCTCTCGCCGCGGGTCGAAGTGTTCGAGACCGGCCTCAAGGTGATCGACCTGCTGGCGCCGTTCATCACCGGCGGCAAGGTCGGACTCTTCGGCGGCGCCGGCCTCGGCAAGACGGTGCTGATCCAGGAGTTGATCCACAATGTTGCTCGCGAGCACGGCGGCGTGTCCGTCTTCGCGGGCGTCGGCGAGCGAACGCGCGAGGGCAACGACCTGCTGCTCGAGATGGAGGAGTCGGGCGTGCTCGACCGCGTCGCGCTCGTGTACGGACAGATGAACGAGCCCCCGGGCGCGCGTCTGCGCGTGGGCCTCTCAGCACTGACCATGGCCGAGTTCTTCCGCGACCAGGGGAAGAACGTGCTCCTGTTCATCGACAACATCTTCCGGTTCACGCAGGCGGGCTCGGAGGTATCGGCGCTCCTCGGTCGCATGCCGAGCGCCGTCGGGTACCAGCCGACGCTCGCGACCGAGATGGGCCAGCTGCAGGAGCGCATCACCTCCACGCAGACCGGCTCGGTCACGTCGGTGCAGGCGATCTACGTCCCGGCCGACGACCTCACCGATCCGGCGCCGGCGAATACGTTCGCCCACCTCGACTCGTCCGTCGTGCTGACGAGGACACTCGTCGAGCAGGGGATCTATCCGGCCGTTGATCCGCTCGACTCGTTCTCGCGTGCTTTGCAGCCGGGGATCATCTCCGACGAGCACTACGAGACGGCGACACGGGTCCAGGAGATTCTCCAGCGCTACAAGGACCTGCAGGACATCATCGCCATCCTCGGCATCGACGAGCTCTCCGACGAGGACAAGCTCGTGGTGTCACGTGCGCGCAAGATCCAGCGCTTCCTCTCCCAGCCGAACTTCGTCGCCGAGCAGTTCACGGGCACCCCGGGCGAGTACGTCAAGCTCGAAGACACGATCAAGGGCTTCAGGGAAATCCTCGAAGGCAAGCACGACGAGCTCCCGGAGCAGGCCTTCTACATGGTCGGGACGATCGACTCCGCCGTGCAGAAGGGACGGGGCATGTCCGGCGACGAGGGCCCGGACCAGAAGGAGAACGGCGAAACTCCAGAGGATGCCGCCGTCGACGAGCGTGAGGCAGAGCCCGAACCGGCCGGCGTGAGTGGCTGACGAGGCGAGGAAATTCGACCTCTCGCTTGTGACGCCGGACGGCCCGGCGTTCGAGGGCGCGGTGGAGATGATCGTCGTCCCCGGCGCCGCCGGTGAGATCGGGGTGCTCGCGCGCCACGCACCGCTGATCGCGACCCTTAAGGCAGGCTCGACGCGCGTCTACCTCGACCGTCAGGCCGACGACATTCGCGAGTTTGCCACCGGTCCCGGCTTCTTCAAGGTCGAGCAGGATCGCGCGATCGCGCTTGTCGACGACGCGGTGGCGGCGAGCGAGATCGACGATGCGCGGGCCCGCGAGCAGCTCGAGTCGGCCCAGCGCGAGCTCGAGCTCGTCGAGCGCGGCGAGTCGACCGCGGACCGCTGGCAGCTCGAGCAGCGCATCAAGCACGCCGAGAACCAGCTCGAAGTCTCGGGCCGGGACTAGCTCTCTTACGCGACGAGCTGCGGCGCCGTGGGGAGCCCGGCGACGCGCAGAACGGCGTCGTGGACCGGGGCCGTGTCGGTGAGCCTGCCGTAGCCCAGCGCCTTCGCGAGCTCGCTGCACTCCTCGTCGACGATGCCGGCCTCGAGGTCGCCGACGTGGTCGCGCCATTCGTCTCCCTGAAGTGGGTACCACTTGCGATCCCACGGCAGGGTCGCGAAGGGCATGCGCTGACCGGCCTGCGGCACGAGGTCGTCGTCGTAGGAAAGTCCCACGGTCGAGCAGATGGCCCGGACGACTGCCGCCGGGTCCTTGACGAAGTCCTCGAAGCGGACCGCGATGAACCGTTCGGTCTTCGGTCCGTCCTCGAGGGCGAGCTGCGTCGAGTTGCGCCAATGCTGAGCGGCCAGCCGTAGCTGCTCCTCGTAGGGGACCTCGCGTCGCCAGGCCGGCGGCTTCCGGCGCACTGCACGGAAGCACATCGTGTACGGGTTCCGCACCACGAGGACGAAGTACGGCTCGTGATCTTCGAGCAGCCGGTCGAGATACGGGATCTTCACGGTGTACGTGTGCGTCTTGTCGAGAAACCGCGCCGTTCGAGGATCGTCGGCGTACACCGCGAGATGCTCTTTCAGGATCCGTTCGAAGCGTGCGCTGTCGTCTGGCGTCGCATCGTCGGCCGTATTGCGGTACTGCGGGAGCAGCAGGTCCGATGCGTAGACCGACGCGTGCTCGGTGCCGACGAGCGGGTGGTCGAGGTCGTCTCGGTGGGTCGAGCTCCAGAGCGTGCGCGGCAGGGCGCTCATCCGGTTGCGGACGAAGCCGAGCTCGTCCGTTGCGACCCAGTAGTCCGAGCCGCCGCTCATGCTCACGACCGATGGGTGCCGGAGCAGGCAGCGCGCGACGAGGGTTGTCCCGCCGCCCTGCATGCCGAGAACGAAGATCGGCCCGTCGAGCGGGATCCTGTCCACGCCGGGCAGCCGCTTGCGGACGGAGAGCCGCCACCGGTCGCGCCTTCGCAAGCGCTCGGCCTTGATCAGGATCGTACGCGGCGAACGGTCCCGGGCCTGGCGGCCGAAGAGATAGGAGAGACCTCGAAATCCGGGCGCCACAGCGAGATCGTAACGGGTGCGCCTGCTACCCTCAGTTGACCGGAAAGCTTTGAAAGGCAGCTTGGCGACCGGGTTAACAAACGCCTAAAGAGCCCGTGCGCCCCCGACAGGCGACGTTCTCCTTAGGTCGAAGGAAGGGCACTGGATGCAGGACGCACGCACACGACTCGAAGCCATCCTCCGGGAACGGATCGCCGTGCTCGACGGCTCGTGGGGCGTGCTCATCCAGCGTCAGCTCAGAGGCGAGGAGGCGTATCGCGGCGAGCGCTTCAAGGATCACCCGCGTGACGTCGCAGGCGATCCCGACCTGCTGAACCTGACGAGGCCCGAGGTCGTCCTCGGCATCCATCGCGACTACTTCGCCGCGGGCGCCGACATCGCCACGACGAACACCTTCACGGCGACCACGATCGGCCAGGCCGACTATGCACTCGAGGCGCACGCTTACGAGATGAACGTCGCGGGCGCCCAGCTGGCCCGGAAGGCGGCCGACGAGGTCGGCGGCTTCGTCGCGGGCTCCGTCGGGCCGCTGAACGTGACGCTGTCGCTCTCACCTCGTGTCGACGAGCCGGCCTATCGGACGCACACGTTCGAGCAGATCCGGGACGCCTACGCAGAGCAGGTCCGCGGGCTCGCCGAGGGTGGCGTCGACTTCCTCCTGATCGAGACGATCTTCGACACGCTGAACGCGAAGGCGGCGATCGCCGCCGCGCTCGACGAGGCGCCTGACCTGCCGCTCTGGATCTCCTTCACCGCGATCGACCGCAGTGGGCGCAACCTGTCCGGGCAGACGGTCGACGCGTTCTGGCTGTCGGTGGAGCACGCGCAGCCGTTCATCGTCGGCGTCAACTGCTCCCTCGGCGCGATGCAGATGAGGCCGTTCGTCGAGGACCTCGCGCGCGTCGCCCCGACCTGGGTGGCGTGCCATCCGAACGCCGGCCTGCCGAACGAGATGGGAACGCACGACGAGCAGCCCGGAGACACGAGCAGGTTCCTGCGCGAGTTCGCCCAGGACGGGCTGGTGAACGTCGTCGGCGGCTGCTGCGGCACGACTCCCGAGCACGTCAAGGCAATCACGGAAGCAGTCCGGGGTCAGACCCCGAGACACGTCCCGGACCGGGAGCACATGACGCGGCTCAGCGGGCTCGAGCCGTTCCGGATCTTCCCGGACGCCAACTTCGTCATGGTCGGCGAACGAACGAACGTCACCGGCTCCGCCCGGTTTCGGCGCCTGATCGAAGCCGGCGACTTCCAGGAGGCCGTCGAGGTCGCGCTGGAGCAGGTCCGTGGGGGCGCCAACATCCTCGACGTGAACATGGACGCCGACCTGCTGGATGCGGAGGAGGCGATCACGACCTTTCTCAACCTCGTGGCCACCGAGCCGGATGTCGCGCGCATCCCGATCATGGTCGACAGCTCCAAGTGGAGCGTGCTGCAGGCGGGCCTCAAGTGCCTGCAGGGGAAGGGCGTCGTCAACTCGATCAGCCTGAAGGAGGGAGAGGAGCACTTCCTCGCCCAGGCACGCGAGATCAAGCATTACGGCGCCGCGGTGATCGTGATGGCCTTCGACGAAAAGGGTCAGGCCGACACCGCGGAGCGCAAGGTCGACATCTGCGAGCGCGCGTACAAGCTCCTCACCGCTGACGGCTGGGAGCCCGAGGACATCATCTTCGATCCGAACGTGCTCGCCGTCGCAACGGGGATCGAGGAACACGCGGAGTTCGCGAACGCGTTCATCGCCGCCGTCCCGGAGATCAAGTCGCGCTGCCCCGGCGTGAAGATCTCGGGCGGGATCTCGAACCTCAGCTTCGCCTTTCGCGGCAACGACGCGGTGCGCGAGGCGATGCACGCGGTCTTCCTCTATCACGCGATCAGCGCGGGCCTCGACATGGGCATTGTCAACGCCGGCCAGCTCACCGTCTACCAGGACATCGAGCCGGCACTGCTCGAGCGCGTGGAGGACGTCGTCTTCAATCGTCGCGACGACGCCACGGAACGCCTCGTCGAGTACGCCTCGACCGTGCAGGGCGGTGCGACCGAGCGGGAGCGGGACCTCTCCTGGCGAGAGGCAGCCGTCGAGGAACGCCTTTCCCACGCGCTCGTCCACGGCATCGTGGACTTCATCGAAGAGGACACCGAGGAGGCACGGCAGAAGCTTGCGCGCCCACTTGACGTGATCGAAGGGCCGTTGATGG
>Ga0207648_10000538_pt1 | contig 42268 bp, 37 predicted proteins | sample KBSMisM32_FD_184310 | JGI IMG/M metagenome (GOLD analysis project Ga0207648, IMG submission 184310) | Miscanthus rhizosphere microbial communities from Kellogg Biological Station, Michigan, USA - KBS Miscanthus M3-2 (SPAdes) (version 2) | ecosystem: Host-associated > Plants > Roots >... | reverse complement strand
GAAGCCAAAAGCAGGTGTCTCCCTAGGCGTGCTGTATGTGCAACGTCTAGTATCAGTAACCACGCGGAACCCTTAACCGGCGACGTGGAAGTTAGGGCACACTGAGACGCGTGTCCAAGTAACGGCAACGGATACTTGGCAGCGACTTTTCGGCGGGCCCGACCAAAGGACTGGCAGCCCCACTGACAGGAGATCGAGGAGACCTCAGTGACGTACACGATTGCCGAACCCTGCGTTGACATCAAAGACAAGGCATGTATCGAAGAGTGCCCTGTCGATTGCATCTACGAGGGCGCACGCATGCTGTACATCCACCCGGACGAGTGCGTCGACTGCGGCGCGTGCGAGCCGGTCTGCCCTGTCGAGGCCATCTACTACGAAGATGACGTGCCCGATCAGTGGAGCGGATACACCCAGATCAACGCCGATTTCTTTGCCGAACTCGGTTCGCCCGGCGGCGCCTCCAAGGTGGGGCTGACGGAGAACGATCCGGAATCGGTCAAGAGCCTGCCGCCTCAAGGTGAGGACTCCTAACGGCTCGCCCGGACATTCGGAGGCGCGTTAGTGCGTCATTGCCGGTGTTCCCCTGGGACACCCTGGCCGACGTCACCGCGCTCGCACGGTCGCACCCCGACGGCATCGTCGACCTCTCGGTGGGCACCCCGGTCGATCCGGTGGCGCCACTGATCCGTGAGGCGTTGGCCGCTGCCAGTTCGGCACCCGGTTATCCGACCACCGCCGGCACGCCGGTGCTACGTGCGTCGGCCATCGCGGCCTTGGGCCGCCGATACGGCGTCACCGGGGTGGCCGACGACGCCGTGCTTCCGGTCATCGGGACCAAGGAACTGATCGCGTGGCTGCCGACGCTCCTCGGCCTCGGTCCCGACGACCTCGTCGTGGTGCCCGAACTGGCCTATCCCACTTACGAAGTCGGTGCTCAACTGGCCGGCGCCCAGGCGGTGCGTGCGGATTCGCTGACACAGCTTGGTCCGCAGTCGCCCGCGCTGGTGTATCTCAACTCGCCGAGCAACCCGACCGGCAAGGTGCTGGGCGTCGACCATTTGCGCAAGGTCGTGGGCTGGGCCCGTGAGCGCGGCGCTCTGGTTGCCTCCGACGAGTGCTATCTGGGGCTCGGTTGGGACGCTCAGCCGTACTCGGTGCTCCATCCCGACGTCTGCGACGGCGACCACACCGGATTGCTGGCCGTGCACTCGCTGTCGAAGACGTCGTCGCTGGCCGGGTACCGCGCAGGCTTCGTCGCCGGCGACCCCGACGTCGTGGTCGAGTTGCTGGCGGTGCGTAAGCACGCGGGCATGATGGTGCCCACGCCGGTGCAAGCCGCGATGGTCGCCGCGCTCGATGACGACCCGCACGAAAGCGAGCAGCGGGAGCGATATGAGCGGCGGCGGGCGGCGCTCCTGCCTGCCCTTCAATCGGTGGGGCTGACGGTGGAAGACTCCGAGGCCGGGCTCTACCTGTGGGCCACCCGCGGCGAGCCGTGCCGCGACACCGTTGCGTGGCTGGCGCAGCAGGGAATCCTGGTGGCGCCAGGCGAGTTTTACGGACCGCGCGGGTCGCATCACGTCCGGGTGGCGTTGACGGCGACGGACGAGCGGATATCGGCTGCGGTGCAACGGCTTACGGCCTGATTGGCCCACGGACTCCGGGCGGAAATGGCCCGGCGCTCGTCGATGCGGCGACGCTACCGTCGGGGACATGCCGCCGATCGGACCGTCGCCGACCAATACGCTCGACGTTCTGCTGCACCAGAATCCAACGATCGCAGCGAACTCCTGCGCGATGGTCGCCACGGTCACCATCCCGCCCGGCGACCCGGGCAGCGGCCCGCACCGCCATTCCGGTCCGGTCTTCGGCTATGTGCTGGAGGGCGAGATCCTGTTCGAACTCGAAGGCGATGAGCCGTATCCGGTGAAGGCCGGTGAAGCGTTCTGGGAACCGGGTTTCGACGTCGTGCACTATCAGGCGGCAAACCTGCGATCCGACATCGCCAGCAAGTTCGTGGTGTTGATGCTGTGCGCACCGGATGTGCCGATGATGACCTACCTCGACGAGGACGAGATCAATGCGCGGGCTCATCTGCGGCGGCGCTACTGAGGTCCGGCCGAACGTTCCTTACCGCTCGAAAATCTGGCGATTCTTCGAGCGGTAAGGAACGTTCGCCGGACTGTTTAGCGCTCGGTGGCCCGCAAGCCCAAAGCGAGGACCAGCCGGTCGTCGGGATCGTCCAGGGACGTCGACAGCAGCTTTTCGATCCGGCGCACGCGATAGCGCACCGTGTTCGGATGCACATGCAGTCGCTGGGCCACCGCTGCGATGTCACCGAACCCGTCGAGATACGCATGCAGCGTGTTGGCCAGCATCGGCTCTTCGTCGCGCAGTTGCCGCACCCGCGGGTCGACCAATCGGGGCTGCCCTGCCACCTGCGAGACGATCTCGTCGAGCAACACCGTGGTGCGGGCCTCGTCGAGCGAGCTGACCTGTCCGATGGCGCCGGGGTGGCGCGCGGCGCTGTCGAAGACGCGGTCCACTTCGGCGCGGGCCGCCGCGGCGCCTGCCAGCCCGGCCAGGGGGCTGGCGATGACCGCGCGCAGGGTCAGGCCGAGTTCGCGGCGCAATGCTGCGACCACGCCGCGTACCCACGACGTCACCGACGACGCCCCGCCGGTCTTGGGCAGCAGCACGTACACCCGCTCGCCCATCGACGCGATCTGGGCGTCGGCACGAAAAGCGCTGGCGCTCAACGCAATCACATCGGCTGGCACTGAGCTCTCAACGCCGACGAAGCCGATCAGCGCGGCACGCCCATCGAGTGTGATGCCCAGCTCGCGGGCGATCGCGCCGATGTCCGCTTCCTCGGTGGCCAGCCCGAGCAGTTCATGCACCCGCACCGTGTGGGTCGACGGCGTGGCCGCCAGCCGCGACATGGTGCGGGCCGCCAGCACCGCACCACCGCGCAGGATGTCCTCGACGTCGTCGGCGAGTGGCGCTGATCCCTGCTGCAGCCAGATCGTCCCGGCGAACCCCGGCCTGCGCCGTGAATCCGTCGGCGGCAGATGAATTCCGACCGCAAGGCGCGGTCGCAGCCCCAACTTCGGGCGCTCGGCAACCCGCACCACGTCGCCGCTGGCGCGCAGGGCGTCGAAGATGCCCCACTGGCCGATCCACTCGAGGTGTTCGGGCGGGCCTGCGCGTCCCAGAATCGTCAGGCGGCGCAGCTCGTCGGCCTCGTCGCTGGAGGCCGAGTAGGCCAGGACGTGGGAGTCCGCGTCCTCGATGCTGATCATCCCGCGGGTGCGGTCAGCGATCGACTGCGCGAGACCGAACAGGTCGGTGCCGGAGTCGTATTGCGGATCGCCGCGGTCGCCGTGGTGCTCGAAGGCGTGGTTGACGAGTTTGTAGAGCAGTTCCCACCGTGCCCGCGGTTCGACCGCCACCACCGCGATGCCGAGTGCGACCGCGCGCTTGATCGCGGCGGCGGACGGCTCCTTGACGAAGATGGCGGCGGGGACACGCCCCGTCTGCTGGCCGATCCAGCGCACGGCTTCGGCGTCCGACACGCCGAGCAGGAAGAACAGGTCGGCCGAACCGGCACCGACGGCGAGCCCGAGCCGGATGTCGTCGGCGTCGACGAGCGCCACGGAGCCGACCGGCATGTCCAGGCCGCGGGGCGCCTCGACCAGCGTCACCATCGTCCGGTCGAGGGCGAGCAGAAGCTGGCCTAGACCCAGCCCCGACGCCTGCACCGCCATGCCGTGCTCCTTTGTCCGATACGACTATAGATGCCTGGGTGTGTTGTCGGATCAGCCATCGGTTTCGGTGCCGCAAGACGGGCATCCTTGCTGCATGGACGCCATCACCGACGTGCCCTTACCGGCCAACGAGCCGATCCACGACTATGCACCTGGTTCGGGTGAACGCACCCGGATCACCGAACAGCTCCGGGCGCTCGCACAAGACCCGATCGACCTGCCCCACGTCATCGGCGGCACCCACCGCATGGGCGGCGGCCAACGAGTCGACGTGGTCCAGCCACACCGGCACTCCGCGCGGCTGGGCACCTTCACCAACGCCGAGCACTCCGACGCATCCGCCGCGATCGAAGCGGCGATCGCAGCCAAGGCCGCATGGGAGGCAACTCCCTTCGACGAACGCGCCGCCGTGTTCCTGCGCGCCGCCGACCTGCTGGCCGGACCGTGGCGGGAGAAGATCGCCGCGGCCACCATGCTCGGCCAGTCGAAGACCGCATATCAGGCCGAGATCGACACACCCTGCGAGCTCGTCGACTTCTGGCGCTTCAACGTCGCATTCGCGCGGCAGATCCTGGCGCAGCAGCCGATCAGCACCCGGGGCGTCTGGAACCGCACCGACTATCGCCCACTGGAGGGCTTTGTCTACGCGATCACGCCGTTCAACTTCACCGCGATCGCGGGCAACCTGCCGACCGCGCCCGCCCTGATGGGCAACACGGTGGTGTGGAAGCCGTCGCCCACACAGACCGTCGCCGCCTACCTCACCATGCAGCTGCTGGAGGCGGCGGGCCTACCCCCGGGTGTCATCAACCTGCTTGCCGGCGACGGCATCGCGGTTTCCGATGTGGCACTTGCTGATCCGCGTCTCGCCGGGATTCACTTCACCGGATCGACGGGTACGTTCCAGCACCTGTGGCGCGAGGTCGGCACCAACATCGACCGGTACCACACGTACCCCCGGCTGGTCGGCGAGACCGGCGGCAAGGACTTCGTCCTCGCCCACACGTCAGCCCGCCCGGATGTGCTGCGCACAGCGCTGATTCGCGGTGCATTCGACTACCAGGGCCAAAAGTGCTCGGCGGCGTCGCGCGCGTTCATCCCGCGGTCGGTCTGGCAACGGATGGGCGACGACTTCTTGTCGGCCACCGAGGCGTTGCCCTACGGCGACGTCACCGACTTGACCAACTACGGCGGGGCCGTGATCGACGAGCGGGCGTTCGCGAAGAACGTCAAGGCCATCGAAAGGGCCAAGAGTGCGGCCAACGTGACGATCGCCGTCGGCGGCGAATACGACGACAGCGAGGGCTATTTCGTGCGACCTACAGTGCTGCTGTCAGACGACCCGACCGACGAGTCGTTCTGCACCGAGTACTTCGGGCCGATCCTCTCGGTGCATGTTTATGCCGACGGCGACTACGACAGCATTCTCGACGTCGTCGACAAGGGTGCGAAGTACGCCTTGACCGGCGCGGTGATCGCCGACGACCGGTCGGCAGTGCTTGCCGCCGAGCAGCGGCTGCGCCATGCTGCGGGCAACTTCTACGTCAACGACAAGCCCACCGGAGCGGTGGTGGGGCAGCAGCCGTTCGGCGGGTCGCGGGCGTCGGGCACCAATGACAAGGCTGGATCGGCACTGAATCTGCTGCGCTGGACCTCGGCCCGGTCGATCAAGGAAACCTTTGTCCCGCCGACGAACCACGACTATCCGCACATGGATTCCGAATGATGGCGGAGCTTTTCCACCGGGTCGCGCGCCCAGTGATTCTGGCCGCCAGCCGGCAGGAAGGCTTACGGCGGACCGCGGAGCGGCTGCCCGTCACCCGCGAGGTCGTGCACCGCTTCGTGCCCGGCGAAACGATCGCGGATGCGATGAACTCCGTTGAACAACTGCGGTATTCGGAACGCCTGGTCAGCATCGACTACCTCGGCGAGGACGTCACCGACGTCGACACCGCGAACGCGACGGTCGCCGCCTACCTCGAATTGCTCGATGCGCTGGGTTCCCGCATCGAGGCAGCTTCGCAGGTCCGGCCGCTGGAGGTGTCGCTGAAGCTGTCGGCGCTGGGTCAGGCGCTGCCGCGTGACGGCGCGAAGATCGCGCTGGAGAACGCCCACACCATCTGTGAGCGCGCGCAACGGCTGGGCGCATGGGTGACGGTCGACGCCGAAGATCACACCACCACTGACTCGACCCTGTCGATCGTGCGGGATCTGCGCACCGAGTTCGATTGGCTGGGAACGGTTTTGCAGGCATACCTGAAGCGGACCGAGGACGACTGCCGCGAGTTCGCCGCGGCTGGGGCGCGGATCCGATTGTGCAAAGGCGCTTACGACGAACCCGCGTCGGTGGCTTATCGTGACGGCGACGACGTGACCGAGTCGTACCTGCGCTGCCTGCAGGTGCTGATGGCGGGGTCCGGTTATCCGATGGTGGCGTCCCACGATCCGCAGATCATCGTGGCCGTGCCTGCGATCGCTCGTGAGAATGGGCGCGGGGTAGACGATTTCGAGTACCAGATGTTGTACGGCATCCGCGACGGCGAGCAGCGCCGGTTGACCGACAGAGGCAACCACGTCCGGGTCTATGTGCCGTTCGGTACGCAGTGGTACGGCTACTTCGTCCGCCGCCTTGCCGAGCGTCCAGCCAACCTGACGTTCTTCCTGCGGGCGCTTGCGGAGCGGCGGCACTGACCTGCGCTGAACACCCACGGCACACCAGTCACTCATACAGCATCTGGCTGCGACGTACCGCTGATTGACTTGCGTATCAGATCTGAGCGGACCTCCAGCAATATTGTCTCGTCAGTCAAAATGCGTGGGATAGTAGCCACCGAACGCCATATCGGCGGTGATCACGACGGACCTCGGGGGCGGTCACGATGTCAGCGAAGGAGCACCGCGAGCAAGCTTCGCCCGGCAGGAACAGAAACGACCCTGCGTTCCCCGCCAGTAAACTCGCTGAGCCGGGATGCGCCAACGCGAGGCCGGCGAGGATTTCGTATGCCAGATACGTCGGCCGCATCGGCGCTCTGGCAGTCGCCCTTGGGATCAGCGGTGCGATGGCCACCACCCCTGCCCTGGCTTGGGCCGATGAATCCTCGACGTCCGATTCCTCAAGTTCGTCCGAGTCGAACCACGAGTCGTCTTCTGCGGACCCGTCATCGACACCCGGATCGTCTTCCGGGTCAAACCACGCCTCGATTTCTTCGGACCGCTCCACCGCGGAATCGGGAGGCGGTGCTCGCGCGAAGGACACATCAAAGTCGCTGTCCGAGAAGATCAAGGCCGCCCGATCGGGCGTCATCGTCCGTAGTTCGGGCGGCGGCACAAAAGAGACGACTAACCCGCAGCAGCCCGCCGGGAGTGAAGGACTTCCGGTAGTCCAGACCGCCACGAAAGCGCGAGCCGACGGAGGCTCGGACACAAAGCGGGCCATATCGCCTGATGCAGGCGTGACCGCGGTGTCGCCTGAGACGCATGCCAACGGTCAACAAACTCGGGTATCGAGGAACGCAACCGCGGCTCAGCTCAACACCCCCTCAGGCCCAGGTGGCGACACCGCGGATCTGACCAACCAAACGCTCGCCAACGCTTTCACCACGCTGTCGACAACGACATCGAGTGCGCGGGAAGAGACTGCCACGCCGATCGCGCCAAGCACGTTCATCAGCGTGGCGAGGAATCTGATCAGTGCCGCCGTCTCGCCATTCTTCGCCCCTGATCCCACGACGATCCCGCCGGAGTCGCCGCTGGTTTAGGCTGTTCTCGGGTGGGTGCGCCGGCAGTTCGCCAAACCGTTCGCCGATCAGACACCCGCCGCTGCCGCGAGGTTGACGAGTCAGACGGACGCCCTCGGGTCGGTTTCGCCGTTGGCCGATCCCATGATGAGCCCGAACCTGCTCGTCAACCCGGGCGCCGAAGTCGGTGACGCGTCCCTGTCGGGCTACAGCTCGGTGACCGTGCCGGGCTGGACGGTGACCGGAATTCCGACCGTCATCGAATACGGCACCCCGCGTCGCCGGCACCATCGAAGAGTCGCTCGGACTCGACCCGCTCACCAACAACGACAAATACGCCCAACCCATGAACGAGTTCTGGACGTAGCGCGCCCGCGCCGATATCTAATCGGTCGAGCAGAACGAATGGTGTTCGTGCGTAACGACCCACCGGCCGTCGCGTTTCTGCAGACCGATGGTCAACCGCAGTCTGTTGTCGGGGTTGGCCGCGAACTCCTCGGGCTGTCCGCACCGCAGTAATGCGTGCGCGAACGCGACATCGTCGCCGGCTGTGACATTCAACTCCACGATCTCGAAGATCGCGCCGGCGGACTGCCATTCGAAGAACGGTGGCCAGGAGTCGCGGTACTGCTCGATGCCGCGCAACCCGTCGTACGGCGGTGGCACGTCGAACATCACGATGTCCGGATCATGTTCTGCCAGCACGGCATCCAGATCGCCCATGTGCACCGCCTCGGCCCACCGGGTGATCAGCTTGCGGATGGCGGCTTCATGACTCATCAGCCGCTACCTCGAAACTGCGGACAGATCAAGGATATTCGCAGAATCGCGATCTGTCCGCAGACTCGGGGGGTTGGTGCACTCAGCGGAGCCCCGGGACGACACGAGGACGTAGCCTGCGGTGGCGAATAGTACGGGCACCATCGCCATCATCCCGAACATCGCGGTCATCGTGTCACCCCTTCCTCAGCTTGTTTTTGTTGGCTGTCTTGTTAACGGTTTAGACCCCTGCGCGGTTCAAAACTCATCGCGTGAGGTCGAATCTCGTGGCCCCGTACGGCTCGGCGGTGCCGAATGCGAACACCGTGGACGGGGTGATCTTGTAGACCTGCCACGGTGGCGGGCCGGCCGACGGCGCACTGTATTCAGCGGTCAAGGCGTCGCCTTCGACCTGCGCGGGCCAACCCTCCCTGACGTATTCATCAGCGACGGAACGCAGTTCGTCGGTATCGGTCACGCGTTCTGCGCTGCCCTCGACCACCAGGTCGAACGGGTGCGTCGCGACGCTGGCGACGCAGCGGGCATCCGCGGAGATGTTGCGTGACTTGCGGGTTCCCGGTCCTGAGGTGAAGTACCAGACGCCGTTCAGCTCGACGAAACCCACCGGGGTCACGTGCGGTGAGCCGTCGCGGTTGATGGTCGTCAGCCATGTCGTGTGCCGGTTCGGTCCGCCGGTATCCGGCGCCTGCGTGATTTCGGAGGTCAGCACGTCGCGGACCCGCTCCCAGGCGATCGGTGGCGCGCCGTAGCCGTCGAGGTTCGTGGACTTGGTGTTCATGCCCGTATAGACCGGCTGTCACGAAAGAACTCATCGTCGCTGTGCCTAGTACAGGCCGTCGTGCGGAAGGCCTGCCGCGTCCGCCTCCAGTTCCGCGAACGCCATCTGCAGCAGAGTCACGGCGTCATTGACCGCTCCGACGTCGGTGTCATCCAGCGAAACACCCATGGTGCGTTCCGTCGCCGACAGTTCCAGCAGCCCGGCGTAGACGGTGGCCACCTCGTCGACCGCGGCCGTGAGCCTCTCGAACAGCTTGGCCCGTCGCGCCTGCAACCGGCCGACCGTGTTCTTGATCGACTCCGTCGCATGCTCGCCATGGCCGGATACCCTCTTGGCCGCCGAGATCGCCGCGTCCAGCGCGTCCACCGCCGCGGCCACCTGCAACACCGAAGGGCGGGCCGCGTCAGCCGCCGCAACCGCGTCTTCGGCCTTGGACTGCACGACACCCGACAGAGCCTCGGTCCGCAATGCCCGCAAAGACCGCACATGGCCGTCGAGCAGGGTGATCAGCCGGTGCTGCCGGGTGCCTGGCCGCAGCTGCGCCCGCACCTTCTCCCGTGACCGCGTGAAGGCGCCGACCGTCGCCGCCGTGCCGAGCATCACGCCCGCGGTGGCGACCGACAGCGGGATCGACCCGTCGACTGCCCACACGGCGCCGCCGCCGAACGCCGAAAGTAGCAGTGCCCGTGGCTCGCGAACTCCCGCCCGTAGCCGCGTGCCAAATCGATTGCCTGCCATCAGAAGTTCGACAGCACGTTGGTGAATACGGAGTCGATGGTCAGCGGGTCGGTCGCGTCGTAGGCCGCAGCGCGAGACGCCTCCGAGATGCGCTCGAGGCTGGCCAGGTCGGCGTCCGCCCCGTAGGCGATCGTGAAGATGCGTACGCCGCCCTCCGCTGCCAGACCCCCCAGCTGGCGGACCAGGCCGTCGAGATCGGTGTCGTCCGGGTACTCGTTGCGACCATCCGTCATGACGACGATCGCGCTGATCGTCTCCGCACTCGCGGATTTACGAAGCGCTTCGGACGCCTTCCGGGTGACGGCGTACAGCGGTGTACCGCCGGACGGGATGAGCTGCTGGATGCGATTGCTCAGCTCCTCGCGCTGCTGGCCGAGCGGCTTGACGGGGAGGTACTGCCAGTACACCTGCTGCTGGTCCGGGAAGACCCACAACCCGACCTCGTCGGCGTCCGACAGCTGCGCCAGGCTCTTCACCGCGGCGGCCTGGGCCAGTTCGAGTCTGGTCTTGCCTGCGCCCGCCGACTGTCCCATCGACCCGGATACGTCCAGCACCAGCAGTATGCGCGCCTTCTTGCGCAGTTCCCCCCATGCGTCGCGGACCGAGGAAAGGACCGGTGGGCTCGGCGGGGCCAGTGTGGGGACGCCGATGTCCTCGCGCAGATATTCGCCGGCGCTGACGGCCTTACCCGGGCGGCCGTCGTAGGAGCGGAACCCCGCGTCGGTGAACATCTCCTGCTGCGCGGGCTCACGGAGGAAGGCCAGATAGTCCTTGGCGCCCGCCTGTTTGCCAGCATCAGACCAGGGCGCGTGAAGGACGGCAAAGGGGTTGTCGCTGTTGAGCGTTCCCTCCTTGGGATAGACCGCGACCAGCGGCACCTTCGGTTCGCCGTGGCGGCCCTTCGTTTCCAGACCGCCGGTGGGATTGCCCTCGTTGTAGTCCACGACGGACTTCTCCTCGACGGCCACTGCGCCGACATAGCCGAGTGCCGTCCCCGCGTCGTCGGCGCGCTGCAGGTTCGTGAGGAAGGTCAGCGCGGTGTCGCCGTAGTGGGTGACCGACTGTTCCACACCGGCGACGAACTCGCGCACGTGCGGATCCTTCAGCGTGTCCAGGGTCAGGTCGCTGGAGGTGCCGGTCGCGGCCACGAACATTCCGACTGTGGCCGATAGGCCCGATGTGGACACATTGGGATTGGTCTTGCCCAGTTTGAACCTGCCCCACTCGGGGTGGCCCTTGGACGCCCAGCCGCCGGGATCCTTGGCGAGGTTCAACAGGTCCGACCAGCCGATCGCCGCATCAGGCCAGCCCAGCGCCTTGGCCATCGGCTCGGGCATCGCGAGGACGATCGGCGTGGAGACCACCGACTCGGCCTGCGCTGGCAGGATGTCTGGCCGGTCGTGCGACGACCGGTCCTCGCGAAGCAACTGCAGCCAGGTGGATGCCGCGGGCGACCACGCATCCGGCGCCGGGCCCCATGCCTGATCCCAGCCGGACTCGGCGAGTCGCGACTCGGCTAGACCGGAAGCCATTGCGCTGACTGTGATTCCGTAGCAGCTGCCGTTCACATGACGATCAGAGGCGTTGTATCGCTTGGCGACCTCACCCATCAAGTCGGCCTTCTCGACAGAAGCTGTGACCACCACCGTGGCACAGCCCGGTCGCGGATTGTCGTCGCGTCGGTTCCACCAGTAAGCCACGCCGACGACCATCAGCCCCGCGATCGCGGCGGCCACCAGTGCCTTTCCGTTGCTCGCCATTTCATGCCCCCTTTTAATCGTGTGCAGATGATCGCGCGGCCGCCACCGGTGAGAAACGGAAACGGCGTCTGACGCCGAATTCCTTGCACTATCCTCAGATTCGCGGAGCTGAGGCTAACGGCTCCTGCCGGCAACGGCGGCTAACGAACCCGGCGCACAGCCCGCACAACGTTGCAAGGAGAACAGTCGCGCTCACCACGATGGCCACGCTGAATACGAATCAACTCAGAATGGCGCCGAGGAGAGTCACCACGTCCAGGAAGTCATTCCCCATGTGCCGGAACGTGAGCCACGGCTGGTAAGGGCCGTAGACCTCACCGTCGACCTCGACGTGGTAATCGCCTTCTTCCGCAACATTGACGATCCACACCCGCACCCACATGTCTTCTGCCGTAAAGTATTTCGTGCGACGGCTTTCAGTCGTCGCGGGCTGCGGCAATCCACCTGAACCGGAAATCCGTATCGACAGCGGCGGCACCGGCTGTCCGTCAAGGGACCCCACTGAACGCAGGGTGAGGTCCACCTCGCCAGCAGGCAGATGCAGGGTGGCCGAGCCGGGGATCGGCACTTCGCCGTACGGATCTTCGCGTACGACGAACGGGAGAGCGTACACCCGATCAATGCGAGAACCGCGAATCCGATTGCCAACCTGCGCCCGGTGATCCAGGGCTTCACGTCGTGTAAGGGCCGGTGTCTCTCGCCGAGATGGCGCTGTGCACAGCGTCGATCACCCGCCGCATGCCGATGATGGGTGGTGTGGCGAGCTCAACGAGATCCTCCAACTCCGAGTAGTGCCGGTAAGCCTCGTCGAAGCTGAACACGGTCGGCAGTTGGCCGAGAGCCCCGATCAGTCCGACCGCCAACGCGCGCTCGTCGGCGGGGCGGCCACCGATCGCGTTGCGCAGCGCGGTGGTCACCTCGGATGCCAGACCCCAGACGAGATCGTCATCGTGCAACCGAAGACGGTGCGCGGGAATGATGCCGAGCACCCGCCGGCGTTGCACCCATAGCCAACCGTCCGCTTCGAGCTGGGAGCGGACGGCCCCGGGAGCCTCTCGCTGGTGGCGGGCGACCGCGTACGTCCAGTCTTCCGAGTCGTTCTCGCTGATCTCATCGAGGGCTGCCCGGAGCAACGGATCATTGGGCCGCGTGGCCCCGACTGGTCGGGGCCTGTCTTCTTCGGTCGTCAGATGGCCGGTCAGGTACAGGTCGGCGAGCATCGCGGTGCGCAACGCCAGGCCGAACCGCCAACGGTCATTGCCGTCGAGCCGGCGTCGAAACCGGTCGTAGGCCAACAAGAAGAGTTGGCCATGCAGCGTCTGTGGCAGCTCGACACGCACTCCGCCGTCGGCAGCATCCTCGATCGACCTCGGAATCATCACTCAGCCCCCCCAAATTCCGTCCTGGGGCAAATGATCGGCTCGATCACCGCAGGCGCGGAACACGATCCGCTTGAATCGCGAACTTTCTTGCACGATCCACAGATTCACGGTCAACCGTGCAGCTCTCGATACGCGCCGACGGCGCCCGGATGCAGCGGTATCAGGCCAGTCTGGATCATCGAAGGCGCGGCGAGGTACTGCAGCCCCCGGACATAGGGAGGCACCAGTTGCGGTGCGTCGGTGGCGAGTACGTCCACGACGGCGGCGACCAGCTCAGCGGCGGTGTCATGACGGCACAGCAGCAGGTCGGGCACCCCGATTGACCGTATGCCGGGTGGCACATACCCGCCGGTCGGCACGCTGCGGACGATGTACGGGTAGCCGGCTAGATCGCTCATCGGCGCCACCAGCGAGCTGATATCGAGTATCCGCAGCGGCAGTTCGGCGTTGAGGTCGGCTATCGCAGGCGTCGGAACGCCCCCCGACCACACCAGCGCGTCCAGACTGCCGTCGGCGAGCCGCGCGAGCGCATCCTTCAGGCGGAATGTTGCCATGTCCACCCGACCGCGGAGGCCGGCCGCCTCGAACAGCACCCCGCTCGTCGCGGCGGCGCCGGATCGGGCTGCACCAAAGGAGACTCGCATGCCCTGAAGGTCTGAAAGCCGTTTCGCGGCGGCGGAATCGCGCACGATCACCTGCAGATAGTTCTCGTACACCCGCGCCACCGCCTGTGGCGCGGTAACCGCGGGATCGGTGGCTCGATCCCGCTCGGCGACGTCGGCAAGAGCCAGGCCCATATCGACGTCCCCGGAGCGCAAGCCCGCCAGATTCTCGACAGTGCCCTCGGTGGCGAGGACGTCGACGGTGATGCCCGGATAGCGGGTCTGGACCCGTTTCGCCAGAATCTCCGCGAACGCCAGGTACATACCGCCCGGATCGCCCGCGGCGAGGCGAAGGTGGCCACCGGGGTCAGTGCGGAGACAGCCTGCGGCCAGCGCCGCTGCCGCGCCGACGATGAATGCGCGACGACTCAGGTCGCCAGATCTGTTGCGCGTCATGTTGTTTCAGTCGCCACTGGAAGGCGGTACCGGATGAGGAGGCCGCCTTCGGGGGCCTTATCCACCGTGATCGTGCCGCCGTGACCCGCGGCGATCTCTGCAGCGATCGCCAACCCCAGGCCGGTTCCGGCGCCGTCGTCCTGTCTTCGCCAGAATCGGGTAGCCGCCCTCGCCAGATCCTCGTCGGGCAACCCGGCGCCGTCGTCGCTGACGACGAGTTCGACAGCCTCGGCGGTCTGCTCGGTCGACACGGTAACCGTGGTGCCCTGACCGGCGTAGCGCATCGCGTTCTCCAGCGCCACGTCGAGCAACTGTTCCACGTCATGGCGAGCGAGTTGCGCCGCAGGCCCTGGATGAGTCGAGCGGTTGACCAGTTGCTGGTCCTGGCCGTCGAGGATCGGTTGCCAGTACGCCACGCGCTCCTCGATCACGTCCGCAAGGTCCGTGGACTCCGCCGCTGCGGTCGACAGGCCGACCTTGCGGCTGCCGCTGACCTGCTCCGCGCGTGCCAGGCGTAGCAGCTGTTCCAGCAGGTTCTCGAAGCGGTCCAGCTCGGCAGTCATCGAGCTGTACGTCGGCCACCCGTCCTCGGCCACATAATCCTCGAGGGTGTCCGCGCGCAGGCGAACGGCAGCGAGCGGATTGCGCAACTGGTGCGACGCATCGGCGACCAGCCGCCGTTGACGGTCGAGGGAAGCCCGCACCACCTGTGACATCGTGTTGAACGCCGAGGTGAAATGGCGCAGTTCGGGCGGCCCCGCCACATCGGCGGGCGGCCCGGCGATCCCTTCGGTCATTTCGGCGACCGCGCGCTCCAGCCCGTTGAGCGGCCGCAGCACCCACTTCGTCAGCGCTCGAGCGACCACCGCGGCCAGGACGAGGAACGCGAGACAGCCGACCGCCACCCAGAGCCAGCCCTTCGCGACGTCGCGCGCTGCGACCGTCGGATTGACAGCCAAGACCACGGCGCCGACCAGCTCACCATCGTTGCGGACACCCGCGGTGGCGAGAAGCCGGCCCTGGTCCCAAGGGAGAACCGGTGCCCAGCGTGACGCCGGTGCGTCGACGAGAGCGTGGGTCGCGGCCGCCGCGACGCTTCCGTCGGCGGTATCGAGTCCCCGCGAAGCCAGGGTTCGCCCATCGGAATCGATGATGAGCAGGCCTTCCCCGTACACGTCGTAATAGCGGTCGACCAGACGCTGCAATGGGCTGTCCGGCATGGCGGCAGCGTCGCCCAGTGCAGCGAGTTGTCGGTCCCGTTCGGCCGCGAGTTCAGCGGTTCGGCGGTCCGCCAAACTGAGCGCCAGAGGGACTGCGAGTGCTGCCACCGCCAGAAGCAACAGGACGACGAGGATGGCGCGAACTCGCAGGCCCATCAGGCGTCCAGCCGAAAACCGAACCCGCGCACCGTGTGGAGCGGAAGCCCGGTGAGCTTGGCCCTGATCTGCCCGATGAAGAAGTCCAACGACCTGGACCGGCCAACCACCGCGGTGCCCCAGACCTCGAGCATGAGTTCCTCGCGGCTGACCGCCTCACCTTGCCGGGCGGCGAGGGTGGCCAGAATCTGGAACTCGGTCTTGGTCAGCGATTGCAGGGTTCCTGCCATGCTGACCTCTCGGCGCTCGTGGTCGATTGTGACGGGACCGGCCATCACCGGACCGGACGACGACACGGAGGGATCACCGCCGACGCGGCGGACGCGTCGCATGACGGCCTCAATCCTCGCCAGCAGCACGGCTTTACGGACCGGTTTGACCAGATAGTCGTCAGCCCCCGCGCGTAGACCCAGCACCACCGCGCCGTCGCTGTCCCTGGCCGTCATGATGATCACCGGCACCGTCGACGCCCGCCGAAGCGTGCGCAGTACGTCGAGGCCGTCCATATCGGGCAATCCCAGGTCCAACAAAACCAGGTCGCAGCCCTTGACGCGATGGAGGGCGTCGGCGCCCCGACCTGTCCGGATGACGGACGCGCCGGCGTGGCCGAGAAGCTCAGCCAGCGCCGACGCGACCCCCTCGTCATCCTCGACTAGCAGCACCTGCATGGCGCTGATGCTAAGCAGGGTCGGCCACGACCTCATCGACTTTGGCCTGTTCTCGCTCGCCCGCACCGAGCTCGCGCGTCTCCCGCTCCAACTGCGAGCGGCGTGACGGCTCACCCATGAAGACGTAGACCAACAATGAGATCAACCCGCAACCGGCTACGTAGAAGAAGAACCAACTCTCGTGGCCGATGTTCTTCAGTCCCAGCGCGACGTACTCCGTGGTGCCACCGAAGATCGCGACAGTGAGCGCGTATGGCAGTCCAACACCGAGCGCGCGGATGCGGGCGGGAAAGAGCTCAGCCTTGACCACGGCATTGATCGACGTGTATCCGGAGACAATGATCAGGCCGAGCATCATCAGGCCGAAGGCGGGCAGCGCGGAGTGTGCCTGCGAAACCGCGGTGAGCAGCGGGACAGTGCACAGCGTCGCACCGACGCCGAAGGCGATGAGAAGTGGTCGCCGCCCGATCCGATCCGATAGCGCGCCGAACGCAGGCTGAATGCACACGAAGATCAGCAGCGCGACGAAGTTGATCCACGTCACCTGCTCCTTCGGCAGGCCTGCGGTGTTGATCATGAACTTCTGCATGTATGTGGTGAACGTGTAGAACGCGATGGTGCCGCCGAGCGTGAGACCCACTACCGTCAAGCACTCGCGCGGATAGGAGAGCAAGACCCTGAGGCTGCCGCGTTCGGTGTTCTCGGTGCTCTCGCTGACGGCGAGTTTGTAGTTTTCCGATTCGTCCATGGTGCGCCGCAGCCACATCACCGTCACGGCGGCCGCCGCTCCGATGATGAATGCGATCCGCCAGCCCCAGGCATGCATCTGCGCAGGCGTGAGGAACTGCTGCAAGATGATCTGCACACCGAGTGCGAGCAGTTGGCCGCTGGTCAATGTCACGTATTGGAATGAGGAGTAGAAGCCGCGCCGGTGTGGCGTGGCGACTTCGCTCAAATACGTTGCAGAGGTGCCGTATTCGCCTCCGAGCGACAGGCCCTGCAGCAGCCGCAGTGCGACCAGCAGGATGGGTGCCAGCGCGCCGATCTGGGCATACCCCGGCAGGATGGCGATGCCGAGAGAACCGATGCCCATCAGGGTCACGGAAAGCGTCAATGCCGCGCGTCGCCCGAATCGGTCGGCGTACCTACCGAACATCCAGCCGCCGAGCGGGCGGACGAGAAAGCCGACCGCGAAGATGCCTGCGGTGTTCAGCAATTGCGCCGTCTGATTCCCTGATGGGAAGAACACGCTCGCGAAGTAGATGCTGAACGCCGCGTAGGCGTACCAGTCGTACCACTCGATCAAGTTGCCGAGCGATCCGCGAATCACGTTGCCGGCCACCGATCTCGTGGCAGGCGCCTTGCCTTCGCTCTGTTGACCCAAATTCATGTTCGTTGACCCCCTTGTCGCCTGTTGGTGCGCTCATCATGTGAGTGCGGCCACAGCCGGGGAAGAGGAATCCGCCCTCTTGCGGCCCTTTCTTGCACAATCCACAGATTCATGCGCTCAGTAGGCGGCCTGGCGCGGCGACAGTAGTTGCGGCACAGAGTGATAGCCACTACGGTGCCGGGCGAAATCTGTGAATCGTGCGAGGAAACAGCACGACACGGCCCTTTTCCCTTCCCGTGCTGTTGCGTTCTTCACATCATGGCTGCAACGACGGCACGGAAGGGGGCCAAGATGCAGTCGATACAACAGGCGACACGCGAAGCAGCGTGCGGCCACGAAACAATCCACCGATTCCACGTCGAGTCCGCGGACGTCGGCACCCTTGGCTTCGTCGACGGAGGCAAACTACTCGAATGGATCGACGAAGCGGCCCACGCCACCGCCGCGCAGTGGTGTGGTCGGCGCTGCGTCACCGCCTCGGTCGGCAATGTTCACCTCGACCGGCCTATCAGCGTCGGGGAACTCGTGGAGGTCCAGGCCAGCCTCGTCTATACCGGGTGCTGCAGCATGCACATCCTTGTCACCATCTGCGCGAGCGACCTGAGCCAGGCCTATCCCGTTCAAACCTCGCAGTGCTCAATCATTTTCGTCGCTGTCGATGAGAGCGGCCACCCCGTCGAGGTTCCCCGGTGGACACCGGTCACGATGCTCGAACTGCAACGGCAACGCCAAGCGCGGGTCCGGATGCGGACGCGCAAACGCATCGATGACGCCATGGACGCGGAAAGCTACACCGCGGAGGGCACCGCTTCCTCCGCCGCGCTGCGCCTCGTCGCCACCGACAAGATCGACGGCGGCGGCGTCCTGCGGTGGATCGACGAAGTTGCCAACGTGTGCGGAGCCGATTGGGCTGGCGCCCAAGCCATCACGTCCTATGTCGCCGGGATCTGCTTCTACCGCCCCATCGTCATCGGCGACGCCATCGAGGTCACCGCGCGAGTCATCCACACGGGACGGCGCAGCATCCACATCAGCGTCCGCGTCACCAAAGCAGACGCAACCCTTGTCGCACGTGGACTCACGGTCGTCGTCGCACTCGACGAGCGCGGCCGGGCCAAACCTGTCCCGCAGTGGCAGCCCGCCTCCGGAGAAGACCATCGACTCGATCAGCACGCCCGGCACATGATCGAGCTACGGCAACTGCTCGAACCCTTCACCACTGCGATCGCGTTCCACGAAGCGGGCTGACGGAAACGGTGTGACTTCTCCGACGGCTGGAAGCCGTCGGCTTCTTTTACGCTGCAGTTGCGGCGTGTAGGGCCAGTCCAGCCCTGAGTATGTTACGTGCGGCGTGTTCGTCTGCGGGTGCGCGATGTGAGCATCGTGTGCAGGAGAATTCCGCTTGGGTGACACGATTCTCGGGTGCTGCGTGACCGCAGCACTCACACCTGTTGGAGGTGTGCCGGGGGTTTATCTCGATCCAGGTGCGCCCAGCTTCTTCCGCTTTGGCGCGCAGTATCGAGACGAACTGACCCCAGCCAGCGTCACTGATTGATCGGTTGAGCCCGGACTTCGCCCGAGCTCCGTTAGGTAAAAACCCACGGGGGTTGTCCGGATCGGGCACGGGTTTGGCCCGGCGCAGCATGTTCGCGATCGTGAGGTCTTCCACCACCAGCAGGTCATAGCGTGAAGCCAGGGCGCGGGCCTGTTTGTGGTGAAAGTCTTTGCGCCGGTTGGCGATCTTGCGATGCCGTGCTGCCACCGTTTCCCGTCGACCCGCACAATTCCTTGAACCACATTTGGCCCGGGCGAGCCGTTGCTGGGCCACCTCTAACCAGCCGGCCTCCTGACGTGCCCACCGGGGATTGGCGACGGTGGTGCCATCGGAGAGCGTCGCGTACGTCACCACTCCCACGTCGACACCGGCACGGGCGCCGGTGGCCGGCAACGGGTTAGTCGGCACGTCATCGCAGGACAAGACCAACACCCAGCGTCGACCCTGCCGCTTGACCTGCAGTGTCTTCACCCGACCCCGCGCCTCGCGATGCACATGCACTTTCACCTGGCCGATGCCGTGCAGATACACCCGCCGTTGATCGGGCAGCCAGCGGGCACCGTCACCGTCTTTGGGCCACTCCACACTGTGGAAACGGGCGTTGCCCTTGAACCGCGGATACCCCGGTGTCTGCCCAGCCTTGACGCGGCGGAAGAACTCGGCGAACGCCTTGTTCAACCGTCGCAACGTGGCCTGCTGCGATGGGAACGACCACACCGCTTGATCCGGGCGCGCCGACCGGATGGCCGTCAGCTGTGCCGACTGATCGCCGTAATTAATCCGAGTTTGGCTGTGCGCCCAAGCGTCCCGGCGTTCCTGCAGGGCAGCGTTGTACAGCTCCCGATGCGCATCCACACACGCCGCCAACGCGACATGCTGACGCGCCGTCGGACGTAGCCGGAACACATAGGCGCGTCGCATCAAGCCACCCCATCCCACTGATGCTCGATGTCGCGGCGCACCGTCAACTCCGAGACCTAAGCCACCGAGGCGGCGAAAATACGACGGCGACCACAACGCCCTGGCGAACCGCCGCAGGTAAAGAAACTCAGCGCCCAGCACCCGCGCGGTGCGGCCCTTGAACGCCCGCACCACCCACGCCGGCGCGTCGGCGGGTCCGACCCGCACGAACAGACGCACGTGATCGGGCATGACTTCCCTGGCCACGACCTCCCAGCCGTGCTCGGCGGCGATCTGCTCCAGCAGTTCACCCCAGCGGGCCGCTGCGCTCCCGCCTAGAACCCGCCGCCGATACTTCGCACACCACACCAGGTGCAGCCCCAGCGAGCACACCCCTTCGGGGGTGTGGCGAAACCGACGCTCCGACATGTCACGCACATTACGAGACGACACCGACACTCACCTCCACACGCTGGTCACCAGCCCCGATCCAGACCGGCGGCCAAAACCGCCGATCCCCTTGGGACGCACTGATGGACAACCCGGTCGTCGTGCTGCATAGATGAACCATGACAACCAACCAGCCTCGGGTATGGCTCATCACCGGCGCGAGTTCGGGCTTCGGGCGAGCGATCGCGGAGTGCGCGCTGGCTGCGGGCGATATCGTCGTCGCCGCTGCGCGACGCACGGACGCACTCGCGGACCTGGTGGCGTCGGCACCCGAACGCGTCACCGCACTGGCGCTCGACGTCACGGACGCCGACCGCATCCGCGTCGCCGTTGCTGAGGTGCTCGACCAACACGGCCGGATCGATGTGTTGGTGAACAACGCAGGCCGCGGCGCGATCGGCGCCGCGGAGGAGACCAGCGACAGCGAGCTGCGCGCCCTGATGGATCTGCATTTCTTCGGCCCGGCCGCGCTGACGCGTGCCGCGCTGCCCGGCATGCGTGAGCGGGGTGGCGGCGCGATCGTCCAAATGAGCAGCATGGGCGGACGTTTCACGTTTCCCGGTGTCGGTGCCTACTCCGCGACGAAGTTTGCGCTCGAGGGGTGGTCGGAGGCGCTGGCCAAAGAGGTCGAGCGGTTCGGCATCCGGGTCCTCATAGTCGAGCCTGGTGCATTCCGAACCTCGTTCAACGGGCCCGGCGCTCTGCTGACGTCGAAACCCATCGCCGCCTATGACGACCAGATCGAACCGCTGCGCACCGGCATGCCGGACGATGACGGCAAGCAGCCCGGCGATCCGGCCAAGGCGGCCGCGGCGATCCTGCTGGCGCTGGATTCCGAGGACCCCCCGCTGCGGCTGGCGCTGGGTAACGACGCCGTCGACGCCATATCCGAAGCTTTGACTGACGCCAAGGCAGAACTCGCCGCGTGGGAGCGGGTCGGTCGGTCCGCGGTGTTCGACTAGCGCCCGGCCAGCAACAGCATCGCCCACGCCGCGATGGACTGCGCGTCGGTGATGACGCCGTCGCGGATCATCTGCTCCAGCTGCGCGCGGGAGAACCACTCGCTGTGCATGTCCTGTTCCTCGTGCTCGCGGTCATGCTCACCCTCGGTGAGCTCCGTCGCCAGGAAGACCCGGCCGCGTTGGCTGCTCATCCCTGGCGCGACGTCGAGCATGCCCAGCAGCTCCATCGAGGCGGCCCGCAGCCCGGTCTCCTCCCGCAACTCGCGGTTGGCCAGCTCGATGGGATCCAGATCTCCGCGGCCCGGCGCGGTGCCCTGCGGAAACTCCCACCGCCGCATGCCCAGCGGATAGCGGAACTGCTCGACCAGATGAACGCGGTCGCCGTCACACGGGATCACCAGGGCGTAGGTGGGCTTGTCGATCACCGAGTAGATGCCGGTGCTGCCGTCAGCGCGCCGGATGTCGTCCTCCCGCAGGATCAGCCAGTCGTTCCGGTACACCTCGCGCGACCCCGTCCGCTGGATGTCTGTCACGCGCCAAGTATGCCCAGCCAGATCCAGCCCGCCAGCCTTGTTGCCGTTCCGCGATGGGCGCGCGCGGACCGCGCCCGACAGGCACGGCAGGTTCGACCCGCGCGACGATGCGCAACGCCCGGACTGGGTGCGCGACCGTCTCAGCCGTGTTTTCCGGGTCATACGGGGTGGTGACGGCGTGATGAACGGTGGCGGCGGGTAGCGTCGCTGCCGTGCTACTGGCGTCGCTGAACCCCGCCGCCGTCGCAGGCGGCGTCGACATCGGCGACGCCGTGCGCATCGGCGACGCCACGCTGAGCCGTAGTGATCTCGTCGGCGCAGCAACGTCGGTGGCCGAGCGGGTGGCCGCCGCCGACCGGGTGGCCGTACTGGCGACCCCGACCCCGGTGACCGTGTTGGCGATCGCCGGAGCGCTGATCGCGGGGGTACCTGTCGTCCCCGTGCCCGCCGACGTCGGCGCCGCAGAACGCGCGCACATGCTCGACGACTCAGGCGCACAGGCGTGGCTGGGGGAGAAGCCGCAAGGTACCGACGACCTGCCGCACATCCCGGTGCGACTGCACGCCCGGTCGTGGCATCGCTATCCGGAGCCGCATCCGGACGCGACCGCGTTGATCATCTACACCTCGGGCACCACCGGCCCGCCCAAGGGCGTGGTGCTGAGCAGGCGCGCGGTCGCCGCCGACATCGACATGCTCGCCGAGGCCTGGCAGTGGACCCCGGACGACACCCTGGTGCACGGGCTTCCGCTGTACCACGTGCACGGGCTTGTGCTGGGGTTGCTCGGGTCACTGCGGATCGGAAATCGTTTTGTGCACACCGGGAAACCGTCTCCCACCGCCTATGCGGCAGCGGGTGGCTCGATGTACTTCGGCGTGCCGACGGTGTGGACACGCGTCGTGCAGGACGCCGACGCGGCGCGCGCGCTCGCGTCGGCTCGACTGCTTGTGTCGGGCAGCGCGCCGCTCCCGGTGCCGGTGTTCGACGGGCTGGCCCGACTGACCGGACATGAACCGGTCGAGCGTTACGGCGCCACCGAGTCGCTGATCACGCTGTCCACCCGCGCTGACGGCGAGCGCAGGCCCGGCTCCGTGGGGTTGCCGTTGACCGGTGTGCAGACCCGGCTGGTCGACGAGGACGGCTCCGCGGTGCCTCGCGACGGGGAATCCATTGGGCGCCTGCAGATTCAGAGCCCGACGATGTTCGAGGGCTACCTCAACAAGCCGGACGCCACCGCCGAGGCATTCGACGGGGACTGGTATCGCACCGGCGACGTCGCGACGATCGACGGTGACCGCATGCACCGAATCGTCGGCCGCGAGTCGGTCGACCTGATCAAGACCGGCGGCTTCCGGGTAGGGGCGGGCGAGATCGAAACCGTACTGCTCGGCCACGCCGGCGTCGACGAGGCCGCGGTGATCGGGGTTCCAGACGACGATCTCGGCCAGCGGATCGTCGCGTTCGTCGTCGGTGACGCCGACCCGCAGGCGTTGATTGACTTTGTTGCGCAACAGCTTTCGGCACACAAGCGACCGCGGGAGGTGCGACTGGTGGACAGTCTGCCGCGCAACGCGATGGGCAAGGTGCTGAAGAAGGAGTTGACCGAATGGCCCGAAGACGAACGCGAGTGAGGATCGCAGCGAGGAACGAGCGAGGACCGGAGCGAGCGGGAGTCGAGAAATGAGTCTGACGTTCGACGAGATCTGCATCGACGCCCACGACGCCGAGGCACTCGGTGCCTGGTGGTCGAAGGTGCTGGGTTGGCGGCACTATGTCGACAAGGACGGCGACGTGGTGCTCGAGGCCCCACCCGGCGCCGGACCCAAATGGCTATTCATCGAGGTGCCCGACGACAAGGTCGTCAAGAACCGCATCCATCTCGACTTCCGGCCAGAGGACCAACAGGCCGAAGTGGGCCGCCTGATCGGTTTGGGCGCCCGGCACGTCGACATCGGTCAGGGCGAGCAGACCTGGGTGGTGCTTGCCGACCCGGAAGGCAACGAATTCTGCATCCTCGCGGCCGACGATTAATGGCCCTGCCACCACCGCGAGTTGGGGGTATTCCCCCTCGCAAAGCTGGGGGCACCCCCACCCCGCGTGCAAGGGAGAGTGTGTCTGCACAGCGACACGCCGCATTTCATGCGCAGTTTGCGGACGCTCGTCGGTTGCTCGTCGCAGCAGCGGCATTGCTTGTGGGTGGCTGTGCGACCGTGGTGCCGATAGAACCCGTGTCGACGACCGAGCCGACGGCTCCGCCTGCGCCGCTCACGATCGGTCCGGCGGCCACCGACACCTACGGCGGGTGGATTCCCGACGGCCAGACGCCGAGCCCGTTCGACGTGTCGAATCCGGCGTTGGCCCAGCTCGATCCGGCCCTGCTCAACGCGGTCCAGGAGGCGGCCCGCGTGGCGGCGCACGATGGCATCGACCTGAGGATCACCTCCGGGTGGCGGTCAAAAGGGTTCCAGGAGAAGCTGTTCGATGACGCCGTCCGCACCTATGGCAGCGCGGACATAGCGAGACAGTTCGTCGCATCGCCGGAGGTGTCGAAACACGTTGTCGGCCAGGCGGTGGATGTCGCGCCGGTCGATGCCGACAAGTGGCTGATCCGCAACGGCGCCCAGTTCGGCCTGTGCCAGATCTACGCGAACGAGTTGTGGCACTTCGAGTTGGCGGTCGATGCGCAGGGCAACTGCCCGCCGTTGCGACCCAATGCGGCGGGTTAAGCCGCCCCCCGTACGGGAAAGCTCTTGCGAGCCAACAGGACAACCGCTAAGCCGAGACCGATCAGTGCGGCGCTGACCCACGGTAGCGACCACAGCCCAGCCGTTTGGAGCAGCCCGGCGCCGATGGCCGCTCCGCCCGCAATGCCCACGTTGGCCGTCGCATTGATCCAGGCACCGGCGCGTTCGGGCGGCATTGCATGTGTGCGGACCGCGCACGTTTGGTAGATCGACGGCACACCGCCGAAGCCTGCGCTCCAAACCGCCGTCGCGACAATCACTGCCGCGAGAGTCGGCCAGGTGCTGCCGAGCACGACGACCGCTCCCATCATCACCGCCAGAACGGCGACCGCCGTCCGTCGCGGGTTTCGGTCAAGCCCCCGGCCGGCGTACCACAGGCCGAGAAGCCCGCAGGCACCGCATGCGAGCAGGATCGGGCCGACGAACGCCGGGACGACTCCGCTGGTCAGCAACAACAGGCTGATGAACGTGTAGGCCGTGAACTGCCCGAGGAACACCAACATGTTCGACGTCGCGACCGCGATAAGCGGTCCGCGACCGCCACGCTCGGAACGTCGTGACACCGGTTCGGCCTGCACCGCTGGGAGCAGCCTGCTCACGAGGGTGACCGTGAGTATCGACAACGCGGCCAACACGGCGAACGACACCCGCCATCCGGCCGCGGTACCCAATGACGTCAGCAGCGGTACGCCGAGGACCAGACCGGCCGACGCGCCACTGCCTGCGAGCGCCAGCGCGCGGCCGACGTGTGCCCGCGATACGAGTCGGGGGGCGTATCCGATGACCAACGAGAAGAACAGCGCGTGCGTCACCCCGCCAACGGTCCGTCCCACCGCGACAACGGCGAATGCCGGTGCGGCGGCCACCAGCGCGTTGCTGACCGCATAGCCGGCCAACGTCGTCAGCAACAAGGGCTTGCGGGCGAACCGGGTAGTGGCGACCGTCAGCGGCACCGCGAGGGCCGCAACCATCACGGCATACAGGCTGACCAACAGCCCGGTGGCCGCATTCGGCACACCGAACGTCGCGCCGAGGCCCGGCAGCAGACCCACCGGCAACATCTCGGTGCTCACCGCAAGGCACGACGCCAACGCCAACGACAGCAGTCCCGGCAGGCTCCCGCGAAGCCCTTGTGCCGGAACGTGGTCAGCGGCCAGTGTCACGTGCGCTGAATATACTCGCGTAACGAGCATATTCAAGTGGAATACTACGGGCGATGGCACAGGATCCGCGGCAACCCGCACAGGTGCGCTGGTTGAGCGCCGCTCAGCTGATCGGGGTGGTGCGGTCCGCGCCGGGTATCACTCGGGCGGCGGCCGCGCAGCGCCTCGGTATCGGCAGCGGTGGCGCCACTGAACTGGTAGGGCGGATGCGGCAGGCGCGACTGCTCGACGAGACACCGGCCCCAGCGCAGGGACGTGGCAGGCCGACGACGGTGCTGGGTCCCCATGTGGACGGGCCACTGGTGCTCGCCATGGACCTACGGGCGGCGGACTGGCGCCTGGCTTTGGCCGGCATCGACGGCGTGCCACAGGTGGTGGCCGAGGGTGCATATGCAGGCGAACAGTTGGGTCCTGTCATTGCTCAACTGGCAGATGCGATCGGCGCGATCTACCGACGGAAGTCCAAGCGGCTCAGGTCAATTGCGGTTTCCGTTGCGGGCACCGTCAGCGGCGCAAGGCTGGTCCAGTTCACCTCTCGCGGCTGGAATGACGTCGACCTATCGGTACTGACTGCAAAGATTCCCGCTCGCGCAGGCATCCGCCTGTTGCTCGGTAACGACGCCACGCTGGCCGGACTGGCCGAAGCGCGCACCGGCGCGGCCCGCTCAGCCGCCACCGCGCTGTACTTGATCGTGGCGCAAGGCATCGGCGGCACATTGGTGGTCAATGGGGAGCCGCTCACCGGCGCCCACGGCGCGGCGGGCGAGTACGGCCACATCCCCTTCGGTGACCCGAAGCTGGTCTGCCCGTGTGGTGCGTCCGGTTGCTGGGATATGACCGTCGACGGACGAGCCTTGGCCCGGTACCGGGGCGACAAGCCACCCGCCGACCCCGTCGGCTACGTGCACGACGTCGTCGGCAAGCGGGATGCCGCAACGCGTCGGGCGTTTGAAGCCGTGGCGGCATCGCTTGGCCGCGGCACCGGTGGCCTGGTGAATCTGCACGACCCCGAGGTCGTCACCCTTGGCGGGGTTGCGGCGATGCTGAGAGCCGCCGCGCCTAACGCGTTCGATGACGCTTACCGCGACGGCCTGATGGCTTTTCGCAAGCATTCGCCGCCGCCGGTCCGCGACGCCCAGCATGGTGAGGACGGACCGCTACACGGCGCGGTCGCGCTGGCGCTGGACCACGTCACCACCGCCGCCGGATTGGCGGATTGGGTTGGCAGGCAGCGCGTTTGACGGGTCAGCCGCGGGCGATCTTTTCGATCAGGTCCGCGGCGAGCACGCGTCCCTGTGCGGACTGCAGCCGCTTCGACGCGGCGGGGAGGCGCGCCGCCACCTGCTTGTCACCGCTGAGCCGGTCGATCGTGCCGTGCAGCTCGTCGTCGGTGAACTCGTAAGTGGAAAGCCTTACCCCGTAGCCACATTCGTCGATCCGCTGTGCGTTATCGTATTGATCCCAGAACAACGGCAGCACAATCGTCGGCACCCCGAATGTGAAAGCCTCGCCGACGGTGTTGTTGCCGCCGTGCGTGATCATCACGTCACATTGCGGCACGATCGCGGTCTGCGGCACGAACTGCTCGCCCCACATCCGCTCGCCGAGCGTGAGCTGGTCGTGCAGTGGTCCCATCGAGACGATCACCCGGTGCGGTGTCTGGTTCAGCGAGTCGATCACCCGCTGCATCAACGGCACATCCATGCAGCCGAGGCTGCCCAGCGAGAGGTACACCAGTTTGCCTTCTGCGCCGACCTTCTCGGTCACGTCGAAGGCACCGTCCGAGTTGCGGGTGGAGGTGTCAACGCGCTGCCACGTCGCACCCAGTGGCCGTGAGCGCTGGTAGTCGAGTTCGGCGGGATACATGTAAAGGTTCAGATACGGCGATTCGTACTGGAATTCGCCGTCCGGCAACGGTGGTGCGCCGCACTGCTCGTGGAATGCCGACGACCGCCCGACGAGGGGATCGGTCAGCCGGCGATACTCCACCCAGAAGTCGTCCCACCCGGTGCGGTCACGTGACGGGTAGCCGGAGAACACCGGCGGGATGTCGGGGTCGGTGACCTCCAACGGATTGGCCGACACCACGCGGATCCACGGACACCCGGCCAGCGACACGGACGGGAAGCTGGCCACGCAGTCGTGCACGATCGCGTCGGGCCGCAGTTCGGCCCAGATCTCGGTCAGCCGATCGTGCGAATACTCGGCGCCGTCGACGAATTCGGCCCAAATGGGCGCGGTCACCGTCTCCAGCTGTTCGATGGTCGGCCTGCGGAACTGCGGTGATGTTTCGCGGACGAACTCCGCCCAACCGCCGCCGACGGCCTCATCGCCCTCGGGCGGCGGCGCCATCCGCATCAACCGCTCCTCGAACCCTCGTGAGGCGAGCTCGCCCTCGAAGGACTCCTCGATGACGAAGACGGCGCGGATACCCCGCTCCCGCAGATGATTTCCGAGGGCGACCAGGTTGTTGGTCGGCCCCCACGCGCCGGGCTCCGGGAACAGTGCGACGGTCGGCTGGCTGCTCATCATCGCAACTTACGCCGTCATCGCGCGCCCCGTCAGCCGCGAGCGACCCCAAAATGCACGCCGTTGCCCGCGTGTCGACGTACAGACGCGGTCGCTCGCGGGTGCGGATACCAGCTCGCGGCAACGGCAACCTAGTTCTGGTGCAGGGCTTCGTTGAGGGTGATGCCCGTGCCGTCGCGCTTGACGACCTCAACCGCGCCGGAGATCGAGTTGCGGCGGAACAGCAGGTTGTTGGCGCCGGACAGCTCGCGTGCCTTGACGGTCTCGCCGTCGGCGGTCTGCACCTTCGTCCCGGCGGTCACATAGAGACCTGCCTCAACGACACAATCGTCGCCGAGCGAAATGCCCAGCCCGGCGTTGGCCCCCAGCAGGCAGCGCTTGCCCACCGAGATGACCTGGGTGCCGCCGCCCGACAGCGTGCCCATGATCGACGCGCCCCCGCCGACGTCCGAGCCGTCGCCGATGACCACACCTGCCGAGATGCGGCCCTCGACCATGGAGCTGCCCAGCGTCCCGGCGTTGAAGTTGACGAACCCCTCGTGCATGACGGTGGTGCCGGACGCCAGGTGGGCGCCCAGCCGCACCCGGTCGGCGTCGGCGACGCGCACGCCCGACGGCACCACGTAGTCGACCATCCGCGGGAACTTGTCGATGCCGTAGACGGTGACCGGTCCGCGGCGGCGCAGCCGGGCCCTCACGGCCTCGAAGCCCTCCACCGCGCACGGCCCGTGGTTGGTCCACACCACGTTGGTGAGCACGCCGAAGAAGCCGTCGGCATTGAGCCCGTGCGGGGGGACCAGCCGGTGCGAAAGCAGGTGCAGCCGCAGGTACGCGTCGTAGCCGTCGGTGACCTTGTCCTCGAGGGACGCGATCGTCGTGCGCACCGCCACCGTCTCGACGTCGCGGTCCTCGTCGCGGCCGGTCAGCTCGGCCAGCTCGCCGGGCACCTCGGCGACCGATAGGCGCACGGTGCCGGTGGGGCCGTCGGCGGCGAGTTCGGGTTGTGGGAACCACGTGTCGAGTACGGATCCGTCGGCGGCGATCGTCGCCAGGCCGACGCCTGCAGCAGATGTCACGGCGCTAAGACTAACGTCAAGCCTGTGGGCCTGGATCTACGTGGCGACCCCGTCGCGCTGACCGCGGCGCTGGTGGACATCCCCAGCGAATCGCGGCACGAGCAGCGCATCGCCGACGAGATCGAGGCCGCCCTGCGCGAGCAGACCACCGGCTTCGAGGTCGTGCGCAACGGCAATGCCGTGCTCGCCCGCACGAATCTGGGCCTGCCGTCGCGGGTGCTGCTGGCCGGCCACACCGACACCGTCCCGATCGCCGACAACGTTCCCAGCATGCGTGACGGCGGCGAACTGCATGGCTGCGGCACCTCGGACATGAAGTCCGGGGACGCGGTGTTCCTGCACCTGGCCGCGACGGTCGCGAACCCGGCGCACGACCTCACGCTGGTGATGTACGACTGCGAGGAGATCGAATCGGCCGCCAACGGCCTGGGCCGCATCGAACGTGAGCTGCCCGACTGGCTGCACGCCGACGTCGCCATTCTCGGTGAGCCGTCGGGCGGGTTCATCGAGGCCGGTTGTCAGGGCACACTGCGGGTCGTTGTCAGCGCCGCGGGAACACGCGCTCACTCCGCGCGATCCTGGTTGGGCGACAACGCGATTCACAAGCTCGGCGAGGTGCTGCCCCGGCTGAAGACGTACCAGGCGCGCGAGGTCGACATCGACGGCTGCACGTACCGCGAGGGGCTGTCGGCGGTCCGCATCGACGGCGGGATCGCAGGCAACGTCATCCCTGATGCGGCGTCGGTGACCGTGAACTTCCGGTTTGCCCCGGACCGCAGCGTCGAGCAGGCGCTCGAGCACGTCCGCGAGGTCTTCGACGGGCTGGATGTCCAGATGGAATTGACCGACTCCGTTCCCGGTGCGCTGCCCGGGCTGACCAAGCCTGCCGCCGCCGCGCTCGTCGACGCCGCAGGCGGGCAGGTGCGCGCCAAGTACGGGTGGACCGACGTCGCGCGCTTTGCCGCGCTGGGCATCCCAGCGGTCAACTACGGACCCGGCGACCCCAACCTCGCGCACCGCGTCGACGAGCGCGTCGAGGTCGCCAAGATCACCGCCGCCGCGGACATGCTGCGGGGTTACCTAACGGGTAACGCGGTCTAGCGCAGCCTTCTCGCGACACCTGCGGTCCCCGGGGCGGAAATCCGATGCGCGTCGGCCGTGTTGTCGCTGAGCGGGATCTGCGCCACCATCTGTTGCACGCCAGGCCCGTAGGTGAATATGCCGGGCGTCTGGTCGGGCGACGAAATCTTCGCTACCACATCATTTCTCAGGTCCGAGTAGCTTCGCCGGAAGTTGCCGTTGTCCCACACCTCGAGGAATGCACCGGTGAATGCGCCGTTGACGGGACCGTCCATCGACGTCTGGCTGTCGCGGCATCCGGAAATGAGTAGGACGGCGGCTTTGGCATCGGTCGGCCGCGCGCAGGGCTCCCACCAGGTGCGCTGCGCGTCATATGCCGCCTTGTTGGCTTTGAACTCGGCTTCGGTCACCTCGAGCGGCGCCTGTTTCGAATTCGGCCCCGGCGCTCGGAGAACTTCTGCTCGCCGAATGTCGCGGCTCCGAACGATCTGTCGCGTGACCGTCTCGCTGTGACAGCTGTCAGACATGACGAAGATCCGTACCCCCGGTGCGAACGTGCACAGGGCGCCGAACAACGAGTCGTCGACGAGCTCACTGTCATAAAGAACCCAGGTTTCGTCGAGCCGGTCGGATTCGTCGCCGTCTTCGTCGGGTACCTGGCCGCCGTGTCCCGAGTACGTGAGGAAGAAGAAGTCGCCTTCTGTGAGCTCTGCGGCGGCCGCATCCAGATGGGCGCGCACCGTCTCGGTGGTGGCGTCCGCGTTGAGCAGCATTTGCGGTTCGAAGCCGCGGCTGACCGCGAGGTCGTGCATCGCGTTGGCGTCGTTCACACAACCTGACAGTGCCCCGTCCCATCCGCCGTATTTCGTCGGATCCACGAAGTTCATCCCGATGTGAAGTGACCGGCGTTTGGCCATGATGTCTCCTTTTCGTCCAGATGAATTCTCATCCGCCGGGAGACGGCGTGGCGTGAGTAATGCACTACTCGAATTAACCGTCCGTCCGAGCCGCCACCCATGAACTTCGACTCTCACGACATGGTCCGCGCGATGCGGCTACTGCTGGTCGCTGGGCACGACCGTGACGTCTACGACACGATCCGAGACGACATCGGCCATTGCCCGCATTGCTTGGACCGTCTCGTCGATGGGCTGGCCTGGGTCGCGCTGTCCTGCGGCGGCCTCGGTTCCGATGCGCACTTTGCAGGGCCGCGCGGTGGCTGGCTGATCCCATTGTCGCCGGTGCTGGAGCGTGGCTTGCCGGAGCCGCCGCGGTGGCTGCCGCCGGGAGGTCGCGGCGATGTGGGAGCTAATTGCGCCGCAGGTGGACGAGCTCGGGGCGATGAAGCCGCAGGATGGCCTGATGTTGGCGGCACTATGCGAGATCGCGGCCACCTATTCCGGCGCGGTGGTGGAGCTTTGTGCGCAGGGCCGGTTGTTGACCAACCCGAGAACCGGCTGCGTGCAACGGAACCCGTGGTGCCGGTGGTGGAGACTGCGCGCCGGGATTCGTTGCGGTTTGCGCGGGCGCTCGCGTTCACGCCGTTGGCCGAGACGGCTGTTGGGGAAGCTGCCGACGGGCGACAACGATGAGGACGACCCGATCGCCTCCGCGGGGAAGTCGTGACGACTCCCCAAACGCCGAGTGGTCTGGGTTGGAGGCGACGATGCCTTGATCGACGGCGCCGTGGGCCAGGTCGGGGCAATGCCAGCGGGCCGGCAGCTGGCCCGACGTCGCGGGAAACTCGCAACCACTAAGCCCAGGCGGCTAGTCGAGCGCCTCAACCCGTCTTCTGGTATACGAGCCAGCGCATCTCGATAGGGCATTCCTCGCGCTTCAGTTCGAACACGTCGAGGCCAGTAACCCAATCGGCGTACCAGCCCGTGGGCGGCCAAGCACCTTCGGGCAGGTGAGCTTTCTCGTACTCATACACGGAGTCGTCGGCAACCAGCTCAAGGGGTAGTTCGGCTGCCGCAGTCGACGTTTCGGACCGCGTAAAGATGCTCGTGTACATCTGCTCCGCGAGTTCGCTCGCGGCCTTATCTGGTGTGTAGCCCGGGTTCGCTAGGAAGGTGTTGAACACCAAGCGTCCGCCAGGAGCGAGACAATCGGCGGCGAGCTCGAACAGGCTTCGCAGCTCCTGCGTCGTCCGGAATTCCGGCACCACCTCGGAGAGCAGAATCAGTCGATAGTCCTGCCGTAGATCATCCCTGGTCGCGAAGATGTCACGCTGGATGACGCGCACGTCGAGTGATTCCCTTTCGGCGTCGGAGCGAATCATGTCTGCGAACTTCGGGGTCAACTCGACCACGTCGACCGGGTGCCCACGTCGCGCCAAGGCCAGGGCGTTGCGCCCAGTTCCTGCGCCAATATCGAGCACCCGATGCGTTCTGGGATCGTCTACCTCGTTTGCTAGCGCCCACACCCGAGCATCCGGTTCGGTACCAAACAGTGGCGGCTCGCGGGTGGCAATCCAATCGTGATAGGTGTCGTCGATCGTCTTCCATTGGGGTTTTATGTTGTAGTTCATGACCGTTCCGACGGGGGAGTCGTACGAAATGGTGATGGTCGAACGCGGGGAGGCCGCGCAGGCCAACTCCAACTGGCTCTTTAGCGCCGCCCTGAGATGAGCAAGGTCTTCGACCGTAAACCCGCTGCCCACAGCCGTGAAAAGGCTCTCACACATCGTCACGTATTCGTCAACCATGCTCGGAACGGCGGGCATCGTGATCTGCCCGGTGACCACCGATCGGCGTAACAACCGCCGGGTCATGGATTCGCGCACCAGCGTCAGATCGACCGATGAGGTCTTGCTCGGCTCCACAGCGAGCGCACTCAGCTTCGTCAGCGAGGCCGGCGGCTGCTGATCCGGAAGGCGGTTGTTACTTGGCGAATGCGGCTGGCGTTCTGGCTCGATGCCCGGCGAGACTGGCAAGAGCGCGCTCGCGACGCGCGGCATGAAGCGGTCGCGGATCTCGATCGCGAGGCGCTCGACGTCCGGGGCCAGGGGATACATGTGCCGGTACTGCAGCACCTGCTTGCCGATCAGGCCGAGGCGCTCCGCAAACGGCGGGAGTCGCAATGGGTCCAGCAGCGGCTCGTTGAAGGGCGGCTTGTCGCCGCGCTGGAACTCGAACGCCGCGCTTGTTCGAGGCTCCCTCGCGCGGCGGCTCGCGCGGGCGCCCCAATGGAGGATGGCCTGATTCCACGCGAGGAAGCTGCCGGCGCGGGCGGGCAGGGCGCGGATATTCTGCAATTGCTCGACCTTGGTGTTGTCGGGTCCGTCCCAGACGCGGCGCCGGAAGCGCTCGTCGTGCTGGGCGGGCAGCACGTAGATGCAGCCGTTGAGCGGTGTCGCGTCGGTGAACGGCAGCCACACCGTGAGCGAATGCGGCGAGTTGTCGGGGTCGAGGGTTAGCTGTGTGCGGTCGCGGTGCGGCCCGAAGCCGGCTTCCTGCTCCGACGGGGTCACGTGCCAGACCCAGAAGTCGGGGAGCGCGAAATAGCCCTTCCCGAGCGCGGCCTCAATGAAGCGCGAGACGCCTTGGAACGCGAGCCAGAATTCGTCGTAGACGAAGGCAAAAGCGAGCGGAATGCCCGCCCTGTGCAACGTGGCAATGCAGTCTCGGAGCGGCTCGAACACCGACTTCCCCAGAACGCCTGGCACGTTCACGTAGCCCTCGAGGCGGAGGTCTCCGACGAGGTCGTTTACGTTACCGATTTCGAACGCCGGCCGGCCGAGTTCGCCTTCCACGTGCAGTGCGGGGCAGAGCGCCCGCCAGTGCTCGAGGCGCTCGACGTCTAAGGGGGTGAGTGTGGTCGCGGACACGCGCCTAGCGTGCCTTCTCCGTGCTTGTTTTGACAAGGAGCTGTGTCTTGGGATCCTTGGGATCGGCTGCTTTGTTCGCCACCACCGCGGTGGCGTCGGAGTCGCGCAGCGCCTCAGGATCCGCAACCTCGAAATTGATTATGAGTTCCTGTCTACTCCACTCCACCGACACGTTTGCTGGCCAACGAATTCGCGGATCACACGCACATCGATGGGTAAGTCCAGCTTTCGCCACGTGCGATAGGCCGTCAGTACCACGGGAGGAACGCTCGCCCGGCAGCATCGATCGCCGAGCGACAATGACCGCCCGCCGCGGATCCGTCTGGGGAAACCACCATCCCGGGTTGTGTCCGCAGCACGCGGCCCGCAATTTCCAACGTTCATCGAAGCGCCGGTCGGCGTGCAGGTGCCGACCTGATGGCCGGTCTTGGGGCCGGTGACACCACGATGCGCATTGTCGCAATCCAAAGCGCTCGGTGTCACGAGAGGCGATATCGCCGTGCCTGGTCGACCTGTACGACAGGCCGTACGACAACCAGCCTCAATCGGTGGCTGCCTGCGGACGCGTCCCGATGTCGGAGAACCGGCGTGACCAGCCAGAACAGGACAAGATACACACCGGCGGCCCGGGTGCCGATATCGTCGAGATCCGGTCCTGAGAGGGGGACTCAGGCTTAGCTGCTCACGAGAGGCGGCCCACAATCGCCGCGACAACAGCCGTCGGCAGACCTAGCACCACCAGAATCAGGCCCGGCAGCGCGGCCAGAACTATCCGGACGTCTCCGGCGAGACCGAGCAATCCAGCACCGACCGTAAACAGGATCGCGGCCCAAAAAAGATTCTGCTCACAGGCGTCCTGCGAAAATCGGCATTTGCACGACGTACAACACCGGCGTTACACAGAATTAACCGTTTGACTGTGCGCCTACCCTGGACACCGGCAATAGTTGCGACGCGAAGGTGGTCCGAAGACATGCTGGGAGACGACATCTCCGGGTGACCCGGAGATCTGCCGTCCTTCCCTGTTCGGTCTCGACGAGAGATGTCGCATGTCTTCCATCGTTTGTTCAAATCTGTCCTTTTCCTGGCCTGACGACACCCCGCAGTTCACCGACCTGTCATTCGCCGTCGGCGATGGCCGCACCGGCCTGGTCGCACCGAACGGGGCTGGCAAGAGCACCCTGCTCAAGCTGATCGCGGGCGAGTACAGGCCCAGTTCGGGTTCGGTGACCGTCGAAGGCGCCGTCGGCTACCTGCCGCAAACGCTGCCGTTCGTCGCTGACCGCACGGTGGCCGACGTGCTGGGTCTGGCGGCGGCCCTGGCCGCCCTCGAGGCGTTGGATGCCGGCGACGCCGGTGATGACGTCTTCGCCGCGATCGGCGACGACTGGGACATCGAGGAACGCACCCGTGCACAGTTGGACCGTCTCGGCCTTGGCCACATCGCCTTTGATCGACGGCTCGGTTCGTTGTCCGGCGGCGAAGTGGTGTCGCTCGGGTTGGCCGCGCAGTTGTTGAAGCGGCCCGATGTCCTGCTGCTCGACGAGCCGACCAACAACCTCGACGCGGATGCGCGGCATCGCCTCTACGACGCGCTGGATGACTATCCGGGATGTCTGATGCTGGTCAGCCACGATCGCGTGCTGCTGGACCGGATGGACCGCATCGCCGAGCTGTATCGCGGCGAAATGCTGTTCTACGGCGGCAATTTCAGCATGTACCAGCAGGCCATGCAAGAGACCCGACAGGTCGCGGAAGCAAACCTGCGCAACGCCGAGCAACAGCTGAGGCGCGAAAAGCGGCAACGGCAGGAGGCCCGCGAACGGACTGCCCGGCGGTCGAGCGCCGCGGCGCGCAACCTGAAGAATGCCGGGCTGCCGAAAATCGTCGCAGGCAAGCTGAAAAGGGACGCGCAGGAGTCGGCAGGCAGGTCCGATGACGTACACGCCAAACGGGTGAACGAGGCGCGGGTACAACTCGACGAGGCAGAACGTGCGCTTCGCGACGACGACACCATCGTGCTCGACATGCCCGGCACCAACGTGCCCGCGGGGCGCACCGTGTTTCGGGGCGACGGCCTTCGGGTCAGCCGTGGTGGGCGGAAGCTGTTCGCCGACAACGGCATTGACCTGACAATTCGCGGCCCCGAGCGTATCGCCCTCACCGGTGCCAACGGTGCGGGCAAGTCGACGCTGCTGCGCGTCATCGCCGGTGACGTCCAGCCGGATGCGGGCACGCCGGTCCGGTCCGATGGCCGCATCGCGTACCTGTCGCAGCGCCTGGACCTGCTCGACCCGGATCGCACCGTTGCGCAGAGCCTGGCTGCGTTCGCGCCGAGCCTGACGCAGACCCGCCGCATGCATCTGCTCGCCCAGTTCCTGTTCAGCGGCAATCGGATTCACCTTCCGGTGGCTGCGCTGTCGGGAGGCGAGCGGCTTCGCGCCACACTGGCGTGCGTACTCTTCGCCGAACCCGCGCCCCAGTTGCTGCTGCTCGACGAGCCGACCAACAACCTGGATCTGGTCAGCGTCAGCCAGCTCGAGGCCGCGCTCAATGCATACGAAGGTGCGTTCGTCATCGTCAGTCACGACGAACGGTTCCTCGATGAGGTAGGGATCCAGCGCCGGCTCCGGCTATCGCAGGGCCGGTTGGAGTCGGCGAATTCGCCCTAATCGGCCACGCGATTGGCGAACCGACAGCAATCGCCAGCACGGTAAATTTGTATGCCATGGCGATACAGCCTGATTCGAGTCCGTACGGCTCGCAGACGGTGACGGGCCCCGGCTGGCCGAACGTCGACGAGGAGATGTTGGCGGCCGCGGCCGCGACGTATGAGGCGTTGGCCGCAAAAATCACCGGATCGATCGTGCCCCAGCAGCAGGGCCAGCTGATGAAGCTCGCGGACGTCTGGGAGGGTGCCGGGTCACTGGCGGCGACCGGCGAGGCCACCACGATCATCGGCGGTCACGAGGCCAACGCCGCACACGCAGCCGCGATCGCGGGGAAGCTGCGCGCCATGGAGGCCACCGTGGTCAAAGCCAAGATGCTGGCGAACACGATCGCGCAGGAGGTCCAGCACGAGTGTGAGGCGATCGCGGCGATGCCCTTCAGCAATGCCCAGGAGCTGGTGCAGAGCCGCATCAAGATGGGGCTGTCCCAGAACATCGCCAACGTGACGACCCATACGACCGAACTCGCCAACACTCTCGGCGTGCCCCCGAACATTCCCTTCGCCGGTGCCGCCCCGTCTGTGCCCGGCGGGAAAGAGGCGAAGGACACCAGCGAAGAGGCCTCGAAACAGACCGCGCAGGGATCCCGGCAGGCGATGCAGATGATGAGCCAGATGGGCTCCATGGCCGCACAGCTCCCCATGCAGCTCGGCCAGGCGGTGATGGCTGTGCCTCAACAGATGGGCCAACAGCTGCAGCAATTATCCCAGCCGCTACAACAGCTGACGTCGATGTTCGGCCAGGGTGGCAGGGCGGATTCACTGGGCAGCGCAGGCCTGCCGTTCTCCTCGTTCTCGAACCATCCGCTGGCAGGCGGCTCCGATGCCGGCGGTGGCTCGGGCATGGTGCGGGCGGCGTCACTGCCCGGCTCCGGCGGGAGTCCCCTGCAGACGCCGCAGATGGCCAAGCTGACGGGCACCAAACCCGTGAGCACCGCGCCCGCAGAGGGAGCAATGGCCGGATCTACTGCAACCGGCGGGGTCGCCCCGATGGCCGCCGCGGCTGGCGGCATGGGCGGCATGGCACCGATGATGGGGCAGCGCGGTGAAAGTGGCGGCACCGGTGCAAGCCTGGCGGTCCCCGCACCGCTCCAACACGACCTCGACGAAGGCGACGACGATGACTGGTGATCACAGGGGAGAAAAGCGATGACCATGCCGCTGAAGAAGCCCGAAGGCATCAGCTGGAACGCGGCATCCGTCGAGCTTCCCGAGATACCGATGCTTCCCGCCGGCCAGGATGCGCTGAGCGCGACCATCTCGGCAGTGCTTCCGACACTGGCCGCGCCGCTGGCAGCCAATGTCGCGACGCTGCAGGCGAAAGAGACGATGTTCTCAGGCAAGTTGGGCGCCGCACAGGCGGCCTACCAGAACTCCGATGACGCCGGCTCGCAGTCCGTCGGCCAAATCGTCGGCATACTCGGCCAAGTGGGCCAGCAGGCCGGGCAGATAGGGCAGATGGCGGGTGCGCCTGCACAGGCGATCGGCGGGCAGACCGGCGTGTTCGGTCAGCTCATCCAACAAGCGCTGCAGGGAGCTCAGGGCGGCAAAGGCGGCCAATCCCTCGGCGGTCAGGATGTCGGCGGGGCAGCGGGCAGTGGCGCCTCGAGTCCGGCGGAGGCAGCCGCGCCAGCGCCGGTGCGCGACAACGCCGTTGACGCCAAGGACGAACGAGCGACCCAGGCGCACGAACCCCAGCGGGAGGAGCGTGAACCGCTGCACCGTGCCGAAGCCAATGACCGCGCGATGGCAGGACCGTCTGCATCCGATGACAAGCATGGCCCGGCCCCGGTGAAATCGCCTGAGCATCAACAGCATCGCGGCGAAGGCGATCTCGGCCGCAGGTTGTGACCCGATTCAGTCGGACTGCGGACGGGTCTGTGCCGGCTCGGCACGCCGGGGCGGTAGGTCGGGCGCTCTGCCGGCATCGGCCGTGTCGCCCGCCGCGGCATGATCACCCTGCGCGTCTGGGAACCGCTCCTCGGGCACGATGCCCGGCCCGGCGCGGCCGCTGCGAGCGATGGGGTCGCCAGGCGCCTTGTCGACGGACGACCCGGCCGCCTGCGACACCTGTTGAGCAAGTTGCTGCGCGCCCTGCATGACTTGTTGCGGAATCTGTTGCAGCCCTTGGGCCATTCCTTGCAGCGGTTGCGCGATGGACTGCGCCGTCTGGCCGAGCTGCTGCCCCACCTGGCTGACCATCTGGCCCACCATTTCGGCGCCGCCGCCCGCGCCTGCCGAACCAGCACCGGCGGCCCCCGCCGCGCCCGTTGATCCTGCCGCACCCGCTGCTCCGGACGCGTTCGCGTCTTGTATCGCCTCGGCCGCGGCCCTGAGCGTGGCGGCGCCCTTCTGGTCGCCGTGTTCGTACATCTGCGCGGCCTTCTGCAGTAGCTCCGAAATGGTCTGCGCGGACGTCGATGTGGCCTGCAGCGTGCCGTGCCTGCGGTCCAGTACCTGGCTCAGGGCGCCGCTGACGGCCGACGCGATCGGCCCGTGCGTGCTCTCCACCCCGAGCGCTTCTGGCGCGGCCGTCCCCAGCAACTGAGACAGCGCGCCAACGACCCCGTCATGGATCTGGGCGTAGGACCGTACGCCGTCAGGCTGGACATACAGGGGGTCAGTCATCTGCAATCTCCGTGGCTCACGCTCGGCAAATCAATCCTATGGCCGCACGCCCACCGTACGTGACACGAATTTCCTGGTCGGGCCCCGCGTCAGCCATGGCTGGTGCTACCAGCAGCGACGGGCCAGCCCGGCCGTGTCGACGTTCTTGTCGATGGCGGGCGCCATCCGCACTAGGCGCTCGCAGCCTGGGCTGCCGCAGCGGCCGCCGAGCGCTTCATGCCGATCGCATCGAACTGCGCCGACACGTCGTTGAGGGCGGCCGCGTCCTTTGCGACCAACGCCCGCGCGTGCTGAAGCGCCAATTGACCCAATACGCAATCGACTTCGCCACTGAGCCGCGCGATGCCATCGGCCGCGCGGATGTCGCCCAGTCGCGCCGCGTCGAGCAACGCGCGCAGCGCGACCGCCGACTGGCCGCCGCGTTCGGCAGTGCGCGCGGCGTCGCGGGCCGCCGCGATCGCTCCGTGGTCGTCGCGTCGCGCCGACCTCGTCCAGGCACGCGCCAGCGCCAGTTCGGGCGCGAACAACATCGACTTCAGACCATGCCGAGATTCGGCCCGCGACAAGACCTTTCCTGCCTCGGCCGTCTCACCCAGCTGCCCAAGCGCCTGCGCCAGCAGCATCCACGCCAGCGGACCCCACGAATACCCGGTCGGCGCCAACGCCGCCGCGGCCCCACGCAACAGCGACATCGCCGACTCGAGCTCACCCTTGACGATCAACACGTCGGCCACCAACACCTCACCGATCGCGCGGCCCGGCTGCTGCAGCTGGGCAAAGTCGGTGAGCTGCTGGCCCAGCGCCTGGGCACGGTCCAGTTCACCGGCCATCACCAGCGCCGTCGTCTGACCGAAGCCGCTGGTGAACCGCAACAGACCGGGATGCCCTGCCGCGATCGCGCGCTCGGCCAGCGCGTCGACCTCATCGAAGCGGCCCATCCGCGCCGAGCTCAGCGCCGCTGCGGCCGCCGCCCACCCGATCGCGGTGTCGTCAGCCGCGGGCGACGCGAGCACCTCGTCGGCGATCTGTTTGGCGCGGCTGGGGCTGCCCGCGTTCATTGTGAACGTCGCAGCCAACGCGTCGAGAGTCGTCTGCGCGGCAGGCGTCGACACCCGTCCGCGCGTTGTCCGCAGGAACGCGGTCGCGCGCTCGGGTTCGCTCAGCATCCAGAACTGATTGGCCGCACGCGGCAGCGCCCACGCCATCAACTCGGTCTCGGACAGTGTCGACGGGTCCACGTTCGCGAGCACCGCGTCGGCTTCTCGGCCGCGGCCCTGCCACGCCAGCGCATAGGCCAGGGTCAGTCGGATCGGCAGCTGCGGTGACCGCTCGACGGCGGCCCGGCCCAAGCGTTCACTGAGTTCGAGATCGCCCAGCTGCAGCGACTCCTCGGCCGCCGCGGCCAGCTCGGCCACCGGCCGCGGGCTGTCGCTGTCCAGCGAGAGCACGGCGAGCCGCAACCGGTCCACCACTCCGCGCGGCCCCGAGGCGGCCAGCCGATTCACCAGCTCTGTGCGCAGCCGGCGTAGCTCGGGTCCGCCGAGCGCGTCACGGACCGCGTCGACGAACAGCGGGTGCGCCGGACGGACGCGATCCCCTTCGATCGCGACGGCACCAGCCGCCTCGGCGTCGGTGGCGGCGTCGCGGCCCGCCAGCGCACAGGCATCGGCGAGCGACAGCGGATCCTCGACCGCCAGGTACTCCAGCACCCGGTGCGCCGGGCCTGGCAGCGCCGCGACGAACTCCTCGACCAGCGTGGCCTGTCTGTTGTCGTCGTGGCCCGGCGGCTCGATGCCGACCCGCGCCAGCAGATCGTCCCGCCACAGCGCCGAAATCTCATCGGCTACAGGCCCGTTCGGTGCGACCGTGACGATCATCTTCACCGTGCCGCTGACCGCCAACTGGTAGACGAGCGCTGCGGACAGCTTGTCCAGCAGATGCGCGTCGTCGACGATCAACAGTCTGCCGTCACCCAGCGCCTCCCGCGCAGTACGCAGCACGGCCGCGGTCTTACCCGTGTCGGGCACCTCGATCAGGTGGTTGAAGGCGGAGAACGGAACCGCAGGAGTCGTCGCCGTGACCCAGTCGACGCGATCGAACTGCGACGCCAGCCGCTGTGCCGCAGCGCGTGCCAACCACGTCTTGCCGACGCCCGCCGAACCGACCAGCACCGTCCCGGTCTGCTCGCGGACGCCCGTTTCGAGCAGTTCCAATGCCGGTTCGTGCGATGAGGTAACCCACTCAACAGGCACCGCGCGAGTGTATGGCTACGTTGTGCGTGTGTCCCCAGAACCCAACCGCGAATGGGCGGTCTGTGTGTACTGCGCGTCCGGGCCAAGGCATCCGGCGCTGTTGTCCTTGGCGGTGCGGGTCGGAGAAGCGATCGCAGAACGCGGCTGGACGCTGGTGTCCGGCGGCGGCAACGTCTCCGCCATGGGCGCACTGGCCAGCGCGGCCCGTGCGCGTGGCGGAAGGACCGTCGGCGTCATCCCGAAGGCGCTGGTGCACCGGGAGGTTGCCGACACCGAAGCCGACGAGCTCGTCGTCACCGACACCATGCGGGAGCGGAAGCAGGTGATGGAGGACCGCGCCGACGCGTTCATCGCGCTGCCCGGCGGCATCGGCACCCTCGAGGAGTTCTTCGAAGCCTGGAC
>Ga0207648_10000533_pt1 | contig 42312 bp, 34 predicted proteins | sample KBSMisM32_FD_184310 | JGI IMG/M metagenome (GOLD analysis project Ga0207648, IMG submission 184310) | Miscanthus rhizosphere microbial communities from Kellogg Biological Station, Michigan, USA - KBS Miscanthus M3-2 (SPAdes) (version 2) | ecosystem: Host-associated > Plants > Roots >... | reverse complement strand
CGCGACGGTGACCGCCATGCACAGCAACGGGCTGGATCCCGACTACATCGGCGGCGACCTCGGCAAGGCCATGAAGGAGGCCGGCATCGCCGGCGACGTGGGGCTGGCCACCGGCTACGTCGTGCGTTTCAGCAACGGCCTGGTGGCTTACCTGTCCGGCGACACCGGCATCACCGCCGACCAGGAGCTGGTGGTGCGCAACCATTACAACGCCAAGCTCGCGGTGATGAACATCGGCGACGGCTTCACCACCGGCCCGGCCGAGGCGGCCTATGTGATCAACGACCTCGTGAAGCCGGCGTCGGTGATCGCATCGCACGCCAACGAGGTCGGCACGGTCAGCGGCAAGGTGCGTCCGGGCAGCAAGACCGAGGCCTTCATCAAGGCCGTGAAGGTGCCGGTGCACGTGCCGCTGTCGGGCAAGACGATGGAGTTCGACGGCGCGGGCAAGTGCACCGCCGGCTGCTGAGGCTGTTGAACTCCTCCGGCCGATGGCCGGGCGACGCGCGCTGACGCGCTACCAGCGCATCACCAGGGCCGCGGCACCGGCGCCCACTGCCGCCAGCGCGGCCAGCCACGCGACCAGGCGCAGCTGCAGGCGCTTGCGCTGGCGATGCGCCTGCACGCGCTCGAACACGCGGCTGGGCGTGTCGAACGTGGAGTGCTGGCTGACGGTCCATGGCGCCGGCGCCGTCGACAGCGCGACCAAGCCCGACTGGCCGAAGTTGGTCGTGCCGTAGTCGGTGGGTCGCTCGTCGGCGGGTTCCGCCTCGTAGCCGAACACATAGTGACTGCGTGCCATGCGCGAATTTTGCGCAGCCGGTGATCGGCTCCCAATCCAGCGATTCGGGGACGCCCCCCGGGCGGGGCGTGACGAATCGTGACGAATCTCTCGACCGGCGGGCTTGTTGCCGTCACTCGACTCGGGGGCTGCGGGCGCGCGCGATGCCAAGCCCGAGTTCTGCGAGTTTCACGAACCGCCGCATGACCCGTGCGTGACGGCGCAATGGGACCAAGGTCCCATCACGCGCGGCCACGCACTTGATCCAGATCAAGAGCTTCAGGTCACCAGCCCCTAACGTTGGCGGCGCCGCCACGTGTGAAGAAGCGCGGCCGGATTCGGCGCAACCGAAGCGACCTGTGCTGCTGGAGACAAACATGAGAAAACTCGCCGTTGCCGCGGCGGCCACGTTGGCCGTGTGCGGCGGTGCCAACGCCCAGTCGACCACCGAAGAACTGAAGTCGGCGCTCGACCAGGCGATGCGCACCATTCAAGACCTGCAAGCGCGCGTGAAGGCGCTCGAAGAGCAGAAGACCAAGCCCGCCGCGCCGGCGGCAGCCCCCGCCGCCGCTGCGACCGCACCGGTGGTGGCACCGGGCGCTGCCGCGGACGCGGGCGCGCCCGATGCAGGCCAGGCGCGCGCCGAGATCTACGGCCAGGCGATGACCGATGCGATCTACGACTTCAAGAAGATGAATCCGCAATGGGCCGCGACGTTGCGGCCATCGCAGATTCCGATCTTCTGTCCGGGCAGCCCCGGCTGCGGCCAGGACGGCCAGTTCACGTTCAGCATCCGGCAGTCCAGTCTCGGTGTGCGCGGCTTCATCCCCACCGAGTACGGGCTGATCAAGACCGACCTCGCGTTCGACCTGTTCGGCAGCGACGGCGGCACCAACATCCACTGGCTGCGCGCATGGGCCGAGATGGGCATGTACGGCGTCGGCCAGTACGACTCCAACTTCATGGACATCAGCGTGTTTCCCAACACCATCGACTACTGGGGACCGCCCGGCATGGTGTTCGTGCGCAACCCGCAGTTCCGCATCACGCCGTTCAAGCAGCAGGGCATGACGCTGGCGGTGTCGCTCGAGGCGCCCAACTCGGTGATCGACACCGGCAAGGTGACGCAGGTCGACCCGTCGCTCGGGGCCGGCATCGCGCCGCGCAACCGCTTCCCGGACCTGGTGGGCTCGTTCCGCTACGAGGGTGACTGGGGCCACGTGCGTGTCGCCACGATGCTGCGCCAGGTGGGCTTCCACAACACCGCCAGTGCCGACGGCGAGCCGGCCAACGAGAAGACCGGCTACGGCATCAACATGAGCGGCACCTGGAAGGTGCTCGGCCGCGACCAGCTCAACTGGCAGGTGGTGGGCGGCAAGGCGATCGCCAGCTACATGAACGACGGCGGCATCGATCTCGCGCCGAACGCCAGCCTGCAAGCCGAGACCGTCAAGTCGCAGGGCTACTTGGTCTACTACAACCACCTGTGGACCGACAAGTGGAGCAGCGCGCTCGGCTTGAGCCAGCACAAGCAGACCAACACCGACGGCCAGTTCAACACGGCGTTCCGCCGCGGCAGCTACGGCTCGATCAACGTGCTGTACCAGATGAACAAGAACGTGATGACCGGCGCCGAGTACATCTGGGGCAAGAACGAATCCAAGGATGGCTCGAGCGCCACCGACGCCCGGCTGCAATGGTCCACGCGCGTGACGTTCTAGCGCGCCGCACGCGACAACCCGCAGCACCCGGGAGACACCGATGCAATTCAAGGCCAGCTTCCCGATCCTGATCGCGCACCGCGACGTGGCCGCCCAGTCGGTGGCTGGCGTGCGGCTGCGCCAGGTTCAGCTCGAGCTCGAGCGCAGCGGCTGGAAGACGATCCTGGTCGACACGCGCGAGGACGCCGGCATCGTGGCGGGCGCGCACCGCGGGCTGGCGGCCATCGTGTTCGGTGCCGAAGGCGCGCGCGCCGACGCCAGTGCGCTCAAGCACGTCGTCGAGCAGTTGAAGTCGGTGCACGAGCGGGCGCCCGGCCTGCCGATCATCGCGCTCGGCGAGAGCGCGGTGTTCCGCGCCGATCAGCGCGGCGCCACCGAGGTGCTGCGCAACATCAGCAGCGTGCTCTATCTGTACGAGGACACGGTGGAGTTCCTGGCGCGGCAGATCATGCGCCTGGCCGATGACTACCTCGAGAACCTGCTGCCGCCGTTCTTCAAGGCGCTGGCACGCCACGCCGAGCGCTCGGCGTACTCGTGGCACACGCCCGGCCATGCCGGCGGCGTCGGCTTTCTCAAGTCACCGGTGGGGCATGCGCTGCACGCGTTCTTCGGCGAGAACACGTTGCGCTCGGACCTCTCGATCTCGGTGCCCGAGCTCGGCTCGCTGCTCGACCACACCGGCCCGATCAAGACGGCCGAGGCCTATGCGGCCAAGGTGTTCGGCGCCGACCACACCTACTTCGTGACCAACGGCACCTCCACCGCCAACAAGATCGTCTGGCACTCGATGGCCGGGCGCGACGACCTGGTGATCGTCGACCGCAACTGCCACAAGTCGCTGCTGCACTCGCTGATCATGACCGGCGCGACGCCGATCTACTTCACGCCGGCGCGCAACGACCACGGCATCATCGGGCCGATCGGCCTCGATCAGTTCTCGCCGGCGGCGATCAAGAAGAAGATCGCCGCCAGTCCGATCGCGCGCGGCAGCAAGGGCAACGTGCGCATCGCGGTGGTCACCAATTCCACCTACGACGGGCTCTGCTACAACGCCGAGAAGATCAAGGCGCAGGTGGCCGACCAGGTCGACGCGCTGCACTTCGATGAGGCTTGGTACGCCTACGCCGCGTTCCACGAGTTCTACGATGGGCGCCACGCGATGGGCGTGCCGCGCGGCCATCCGCGCGCCGACCACACGCTGGTGTTCGCGACCCACTCGACGCACAAGCTGCTGGCCGCGTTCTCGCAGGCGTCGATGATCCACATCCAGGAGTCCGACAAGCGCAAGATCGACACCACGCGCTTCAACGACGCCTTCATGATGCACGGCTCGACGTCGCCGCACTACGGCATCATTGCGTCGCTCGACGTCAGCTCGGCGATGATGGAAGGCGCCGCCGGCCGCTCGATCGTGCAGGAGACGCACGACGAAGCGATGAACTTCCGCCAGGCGTTGGCATCGCTCGGCAAGCAGTTCAAGGGCTCCGACTGGTGGTTCAAGGTCTGGCAACCCGATGGCCTGGATCTCGACAAGCCGCTGAAGACCGCCGATTGGGTGCTCGACCCCAAGGCGCAGTGGCACGGCTTCGGCAGCCTGGCCGCCGACTACGTGATGCTCGACCCGATCAAGGTCACGCTGATGACGCCGGGCCTGGGCAAGGGCGCCAAGCTGGCCAAGAGCGGCATCCCGGCCGCTGTGGTGAGCAAGTATTTGTGGGAGCGCGGCCTGGTGGTCGAGAAGACCGGCCTGTACAGCTTCCTCATCCTGTTCTCGCTCGGCATCACGCGCGGCAAGTGGAGCACGATGGTCGACGCGCTGGTCGATTTCAAGACCGACTACGGCCGCAACGCGCCGCTGGCCAAGACGCTGCCGAGCGTGGCGGCCGCCGGTGCGCACGCCTACGCGGGCTGGGGCCTGCGCGACCTGTGCGAGGCGCTGCACGCCTGCTACCGCGACAACGACACCGCCAGCGCGATGAACGCGATGTACACCGACCTGCCGGTGCCGGCGATGAAACCGTCCGACGCCTACAACCGGCTGGTGCACGGCGAGGTCGAGCCGGTGCCGATCGAACAATTGAAGTCGCGCATCACCGCAGTGATGGTGGTGCCGTATCCGCCGGGCATCCCGCTGATCATGCCCGGCGAGCGCTTCACGACCGGCTCGATCATCGAGTACCTGAAGTTCGCACGCGACACCGACGACCGCTTCCCCGGCTTCGAGGCCGACATCCACGGGCTGCGCTTCGACTACGACAAGCAGGGGCACAAACGCTGGCTGCTCGATTGCGTGAGGGAATGACTCGTCGGCCAGGAGGTCCACCACCATGACTCCGTATCCGGTCAAGGGCGCGCAGCTGCCGATCCCGTTCCACCGCTTCTTGAAGGTGGTGGCGATCGTCGACCGCACGAACCCGCAGATCCAACAGCTGCTCGACAGCTTCGCTGCCCACCACTACGAGGTGGAAGTCACCGACAGCTTCGAGCGCGACGTGTCGGAAGACGCCGCCGTCGGCGCCTACGTGGCGCTGATCGACGGCCAGCGGCTCGAGCCGGCGCGCAAGCTGGCGCGCGCGGTGCGCGCGATCGGCTTTCGCACGCCGTTGTGGGGCCTGGCCGACTCGCACCGCATTGCCGACATGGCGGTGCTGGGACAGGTCGGCGAGATCGACGGCTTCCTCTACCTCGGCCAGCAGTCGCCCGAGTTCTACGCCAAGCAGGTGCTGAGCGGCCTGGTGAACTACGGCATGTCGCTGCTGCCGCCGTTCTTCGGCGGCCTGATGACGTATGACGCCGAAGGCAACATCGCGTTCGATTGCCCGGGCCACCAGGGCGGCCAGTTCTACAGCAAGTCGCCGGCCGGGCAGCTGTTCTTCAAGCACTTCGGCGAGAGCATCTTCCGCAACGACCTGTGCAACGCCGACGTCGACCTGGGCGACCTGTTGATCCACGAGGGCGTCGCCGCACAAGCGCAGAACTACGCGGCCAAGGTGTTCGGTGCCGACCGCACGTACTTCGTGCTCAACGGCACCAGCACCTCCAACAAGGTGGTGGCCAACGCGGTGTTGAAGCGCGGCGACCTGGTGCTGTTCGATCGCAACAACCACAAGTCGCTGCACCAGGGCGCGCTGGTGCAGGCCGGCGCGATCCCCGTTTTCCTGCCGACGGCGCGCAACGCGTTCGGCATGATCGGCGCGGTCGACTGGGAAGCGTGGGACGAGAACGTCCTGCGCGAGCAGATCCGCAGCCTGCCGCTGGTCAAGGACAAGGAGCGACACAAGGCCAAGCGGCCGTTCCGGCTCGCCTGCATCCAGCTCGCCACTTACGACGGCACGATCTACAACGTGAAGAAGGTGCTCGAAAAGATCGGCCACCTGTGCGACTACGTTCTGTGGGACGAGGCCTGGATCGGCTACAACGCCTTCCATCCGCTGTTCAACGACCACAGCCCGATGCGGCTGAAGGACCTCGGCGCCGAGATGCCGGGCCTGTTCTCCACGCAGTCGGTGCACAAGCAGGGCGCGGGGTTCTCGCAGGCCTCGCAGATCCACAAGCGCGACGAACACCTGCGCGGCCAGCAGCGCCACATCGGCCACAAGCGCTTCAACGAGTCGTTCATGATGGCGGCGTCGACCTCGCCGTTCTATCCGCTGTTCGCGTCGCTCGACGTCAACGCCAAGATCCACGAAGGCAAAGCCGGCGAGATGATGTGGGACAACTGCATCGAGATCGGCATCGAGGCGCGCAAGAAGCTGCGCGAGTTCGGCAACCACTATCGCAAGAGCGGCGCGAGCGCCGCCGAGCAGTGGTTCTTCGACCCGTTCGTGCCCGACGTGGTGACGATCCGCCATTCGCCATTCACCAAGGACGTGACCGACGTGCCGTGGGAGAGCTTGCCCACCGAGGTGATCAAGCACGAGCAGCAGTGCTGGAATTTCAAGCCCGGCGCCGCCTGGCATGGCTACAAGGGCTACAGCGACGGCTACGCGATGGGCGACCCCTGCAAGCTGGCGCTGATCACCCCGGGCATCGATCGCAAGAGCGGCGAGTACCTCGACTACGGCGTGCCGGCCACGGTGATCGCCAACTTCCTGCGCGAAGAGCGCGTGGTCCCGGAAAAGTGCGATCTCAACAGCATCCTGTTCCTGATGACGCCGGCCGAAGATGAAAGCAAGTTGAGCACGCTGATCGCCAAGCTGGTGAAGTTCAAGAACCTGTGGGACCGCGACGCCTCGCTGGGTGAGGTGCTGCCCACGCTGTATGCGGCGCAGGAGGCGCGCTACGCCGGCTACACGGTGCGCCAGGTGTGCAACGAGATGCACCACTTCTATCGCGAGCGGCGCGTCAAGGAGCTGCAGGGCCTGTGCTTCCGCGCGTCGAGCTTCCCCGAGCTCGCGATGTCGCCCGAAAGCGCCTACGAGGCGCTGGTGGCCAACGAGGTCGACTACGTGCCGATGACCGAGGTCAAGGGCCGCGTCGCGGCGACGCTGGCGCTGATCTATCCGCCGGGCATCGGCATCGTGGTGCCGGGTGAGCGCTGGGACGACCGCGCCAAGCCGATGCTGGACTACTTTCTCGCCTTCGAGGAGGCGTTCAACCGTTTTCCGGGCTTCAACTACGAAGTGCAGGGCGTGTACCAGGAGAAGGTGGACGGACGCATCCGTTTCCACACCTACGTGGTGCGCGAGTCAGGCAACAAGCGCTAAGGAGACGCCGTCATGGCCGAACAGAAAAAAAAGATGAACGTCATGCAACTGACGTTCATCGTCATGGTCAACATGATGGGCTCGGGCATCATCATGCTGCCGTCCAACATGGCCAAGGTCGGCGCGATCTCGCTGCTGTCGTGGATCGTCACCGCGCTCGGCTCGCTGGCGATCGCCTACGGCTTCGCGCAGGCCGGCATCTTCAACCAGCGCACCGGCGGCCTGGCCGCCTACGCCGAAGACGCCTACGGCAAGGACGGCTACTTCCAGGTCTTCTTCCTGTACTTCCTGTCGCTGGCGATCGCCAACGTGGCGGTGGCCAGTTCGGCGCTCGGCTACCTGGCGGCGTTCTTCCCCGGGCTCACGGCCACGCCGGTGGCCACCTGCATCGGCGTGATCGCGCTGCTGTGGATCACCACGGTGGCCAACTTCGGCGGCCCCAGCCTCACCGGCAAGATCGGCGCGGTCACCGTGTGGGGCGTCATCCTGCCGGTCGGCTTCATGGCGATCGCCGGCTGGATCTGGTTCAAGAGCGACGTCTTCGCCGCGGCCTGGAACCCCAAGGGCATCAGCATCGGCGAAGGCATGGGCTCGAGCATCTCGCTCACGCTGTGGGCCTTCCTCGGCATGGAGTCGGCTTCGCAGAATGCATCGGCGGTGGAGAACCCCAAGCGCGACGTGCCGCTCGCCTGCATGTTCGGCACGCTCGGCGCGGCGGCGGTCTACATCCTGTCGACCGCGGTGATCCAGGGCATCGTGCCCAATGCCGAGCTGGCCGAGTCGACCGGGCCGTTCGGTTTGGCCTACGCGCAGATGTTCAACCCGACCATCGGCTCGATCGTGATGGCGCTGGCGGTGATGGCCTGCGTCGGCTCGCTGCTGGGCTGGCAGTTCACGCTGGCGACGACCGCCAAGGATGCGGCCGACACCAAGATGTTCCCCGCCATCTTCGGCAAGGCCAACGCGATGGGCGCGCCGGTGGCCGGCATGATCATCATGGGCATCGTGCAATCGGTGCTGGCGCTGTCGACCATCTCGCCCGATCTGAACAAGCAGTTCTCGGCGCTGGTCAACCTGGCGGTGGTCACCAACGTGCTGCCGTACATCATTGCGCTGTCGGCGCTGTTCGTGATGATGCGCGATGCCAGGGTCGACCAGCGAACGTGGCGCCGCAACACCTTCGTCACCGTGGTGGCGCTGCTGTACTCGATCTACGCGCTGTGGGCATCGGGCAAGGATGCCGTGATGGGCGGCATGCTGGTGATGGCGCTCGGTTATCTCATCTACGGCTTCCTGGCGCCGCGCTTCACGACCGCGCCGGCAGCAGCGCGCGCGTCCTGACACGCTCGCGAAAGGAACAACCATGCAACCCCAATGCCAACAACATCGCGGCCGCGCCTGGCTGCGTGCCGCGCTGATCGTCCCGCTGCTGTGCCTGGGCGCTGCGCTGCCCGCGTCGGCTGCCGGCACGCTCGACAAGGCCAAGGAAAGCGGCAAGCTGACGATCGGCTATGGCGCCGATCTGCGGCCGTTCGCCTACAGCGATGGCGGCAAGGCGGCCGGCTTCGCCGTCGCGCTGTGCAACAAGGTGGTCGAGGCGGTCAAGAGCGAGTTGAAACTCCCGGCGCTGGCGGCGGACTTTGTGGCGGTGTCGGGTGACGACCCTGCACGCGCCGTCGAACAGGGCAAGATCGACCTGATGTGCGGCCTGGTGCCGACGCTCGAGCGCCGCGCGCTGGTCGACTTCTCGATCCCGATCTTGTTGAGCGGCACCGGCGTGGCAGTGCGCAGCGATGCACCGGTGCGGCTGGTCGACGTGCTGTCGGGCCGCGAAGCCACCGGTCCAATCTGGCGCGGCTCCAGCGACCAGCCAGCGCAGCGCGCGGTGGTGGCGGTGGTCGCCGGCCTTCAGCTCGAGAAGGAGCTGGCGCGCACGCTCAGGGAGCGCCGCATCGTGGCCGACGTCGTGCCGGTCACCGACACCGCCGCCGGCCTGCAGGCGCTCTCCTCGGGCAGCGCGCAGGCCTTCTTCGGCGACCGCCTGGTGCTGCTCGCCGCGGTGGCAAAGGCGGGCCCATCGTCGCACGTGATGGTGCTCGACCGGCTGTTTCGACGCGACATGGTGGCGCTGGCGCTGCGCCGCGACGACGACGCCTTCCGCCTGGTCGTCGATCGCGCGCTGAGTCGGCTGTACCGCGGCGGCGAACTGGCGCCGCTGTACACCAGTCACTTCGGGCCGCCGAGTGCGAACGTGCTCGAATTCTTCCAGAACGTGGCGCTGCCCGACTGACGGCCGCGCCGATCCTTCAACCCTTGCATGGAGCCACTCATGCCGAAGCTGGGAGTTCACAGCGAAGTCGGAAAACTCCACACGGTGATGGTCTGCCGGCCCGGGCTGGCTCACCAACGCCTCACCCCAGGCAATGCCGCCGACCTGTTGTTCGACGACATGCTGTGGGTGCCGGAGGCACAGCGCGACCATCACGACTTCGTGCTCAAGATGCGCGATCGCGGCACCGAGGTGATCGACCTGCACGAGATGCTGGCCGAGACGCTGCAGGACAAGGCCGCGCGCGCCTGGGTCCTCGATCGGCGGCTCACCGTCAACGACGTCGGGCTCGGCGTGGCGCCGCTGCGCGCCTGGCTGGAAGAGATCCCCGCGCCCAAGCTGGCCGAGCACCTGATCGGCGGCATCGCGGTGCTCGACGTGCCCAAGAGCGAGTGGTCCAAGATGCTCGAAGAGGCCTACGGCGGCACCGAGTTCCTGCTGCCGCCGGTGCCCAACACGCTGTTCCAGCGCGATCCGAGCTGCTGGATCTACGGCGGCGTCACCGTCAACCCGATGTTCTGGCCGGCACGCAAGCCCGAGACGCTGCTGCAGCGCGCGGTCTACAAGTTCCACCCGCGCTTCAAGGACAAGACCAAGATCTGGTGGGGTGACTCTGACGAGTCGTTCGGCGCGTCGTCACTGGAAGGCGGCGACGTGATGCCGATCGGCAAGGGCACGGTGCTGATCGGCATGGGCGAGCGCACCACCCGCCAGGCGGTGTTCCAAGTGGCGGCCAAGCTGTTCGAGCAGAAGGTCGCCGAGCGCGTGATCGGCTGCCTGATGCCCAAGAGCCGCGCCGCGATGCACCTCGACACGGTGTTCAGCTTCTGCGACCGCGATCTCGTCACCGCCTATCGCGAGGTGTCCGACCAGGTGCGCTGCTACAGCTGCCGGCCCGACGGCAAGGGCGGCATCGAAGTGCATGTCGACAAAGGCCACCTGTTCGACGTGGTGCGCGATGCCCTGGGCCTGAAGGACCTGCGCGTCGTCGAGACCGGTGGCAACGCGTGGCAGGCGCAGCGCGAGCAGTGGGACGACGGCAACAACGTGGTGGCGCTCGAACCCGGCGTGGTGGTCGCCTACGACCGCAACACCTACACCAACACCTTGCTGCGCAAGGCCGGCGTCGAGGTCATCACCGTGCGCGGCGCCGAGCTCGGCCGCGGTCGCGGCGGCGGCCACTGCATGACCTGCCCGATCTCTCGCGACCCCGCGTACTGAGCGGCGCGCACAGTCCGTTCATCCGTTCGAAAGGAAGTTGTCATGGCGTTCAACCTTCGCAATCGCTCGCTGCTCACGGTGCAGGACTACACGCAGCGCGAGTTCCGCTACCTGCTCGACCTGGCGCGCGACCTCAAGCGCGCCAAGTACGCACGCACCGAGCAGCGCCACCTGCAGGACAAGGAGGTCTGCCTGATCTTCGAGAAGACCTCCACCCGCACGCGCTGCGCCTTCGAGGTGGCCTGCCATGACCAGGGCGCCAACGTCACCTACCTCGACCCGGCGGGGTCGCAGATCGGCCACAAGGAATCGTTCAAGGACACGGCGCGCGTGCTGGGCCGCATGTTCGACGCCATCGAATACCGCGGTGCCAGCCAGAGCGGCGTCGAGACGCTGGCCAAGTACGCCGGCGTGCCGGTGTTCAACGGCCTCACCGACGAGTACCACCCGACGCAGATGATCGCCGACGTGATGACGATGCGCGAGCACAGCGACAAGCCGATCCACGAGATCAAGTACGCCTTCCTCGGCGACACCCGCAACAACATGGGCCACTCGCTGATGATCGTCGGCTGCATGATGGGCATGGACGTGCGCATCTGCGGGCCCAAGCAGCTGTGGCCGGCCGACGAGTTCGTGAAGATCGCGCGCGGCCTCGAAGAGCAGTACGGCGCCAAGCTGACGATCACCGACGACCCCGCCAAGGCGGTGGCCGGCGTCGACTTCATCCACACCGACGTCTGGGTGTCGATGGGCGAGCCCAAGGAGGTCTGGAAAGAGCGCATCGGCCTGCTGATGAAGTACCAGGTCAACAAGGCGCTGATGAAGGCCAGCGGCAACCCGCAGGTCAAGTTCATGCACTGCCTGCCGGCCTTTCACGACACCGAAACCAAGATGGGCAAGGACATCGCTGAGAACTACGGCATCAGCGACGGGCTCGAAGTGACCAACGAGGTGTTCGAGTCGGAGGCCAACGTCGCTTTCGAGCAGGCCGAGAACCGCCTGCACACGATCAAGGCGATCCTGGTGGCGACGCTGGGCGACTAGCGTGAGCGGGCCCTAGCACCGGCCGCGATGGCTGCGAGCAATGGCAGTGCCAAGAGCCTTGGCCTGGCCGCCTGCACCGCCGTGGTGGTGGGCAACATGGTGGGCTCGGGCTACTACCTGTCGCCGTCGGCAGTGGCGCCGTACGGCCTGCTGGCGATCCTGATGTGGATCGTGATGGGCGCCGGCGCGATGTGCCTGGGCCTGACGTTCGCGCGGCTGGCGGCGATCGCGCCGGCCACCGGCGGCCCGTATGCCTACACGCGCATGGCGTACGGCGATTTCGCCGGTTTCCTGGTCGCGTGGGGCTACTGGATCTCGATCTGGGCTTCGCTGCCGGCGATCGCCTTCGCGTTCGCGGGCTCGCTGATGAATGCGCTGCCGGCGTTCAACAACAAGCCCATGGCACTCGCGCTGACGCTGGGTGCCATCTGGGCGGTGGTGCTGATCAACCTGCGCGGTGTCAAGGCAGCCGGCCTGTTTGCCGAGATCACGACGTATTCGAAGCTGGTGCCGTTCGTCGCGATTGCGCTCGTCGGGCTGTTCTACGTGCAAGGCCAGAATCTGGCGGAGTTCAACCCGAGCGGCGAGCCGTTGCTGCAGGCCGCTGCGGCGCTGGCGCCGTTGACGATGTTTGCGTACCTGGGCCTGGAGTCGGCCACCGTGCCGGCGGGCGACGTGCGCGATGCGGCGCGCACGATCCCGCGCTCGACGATCATCGGCATCGGCATCGCGGCCGCGCTGTACGTGCTCGGCACCGTGGTCGTGCTGGGCGTCGTGCCGCGCGAGCAGCTGCTCAAGTCGGTGGCGCCGTTCGCCGACGCGGCGCGCTTGATGTGGGGCCAGTGGGCCGCGGGTGTGGTGGCGATCGCGGTGATCGTGTCCTCGATCGGCGCGCTCAGCGGTTGGACGCTGCTGATGGGGCAGGTGCCGATGGCCGCGGCGCAAGACCGCGTGTTCCCGGCCGCCTTCGGGCGCGTGTCGTCGCGCGGCGTGCCCGCGCTGGGCATCGTGATCTCGGCCGCACTGGCCACCCTGATGGTGGGCCTGCAGGCACTGGGCGCGCCGGGGGTGCGTGCCTTCTACAACCTGGTGGTCAGCTTGAGCACGATGACCGCCGTGGTGCCGTACGCGTTCTGTGCGCTGGCGGTCGGCCTCGTGGCTGCCAGCCGTGCGGGGCAGGGGCCCAAAACTCCGCGCGTTGGCGTGGTGGGCGTCATCGCCTTCGTGTTCTCGATGTTCACGATTTATGGCTGCGGCCCGGCGGCCGTGCTCTATGGATTGATGCTTCTGCTGCTCGGCATGCCGGTGTACGTGTGGCAGCGGCGTCGTGTTGTTGAAAGGAACTGAACCATGCTGATCGTCACCGCCCTGGGCGGCAACGCGCTGCTGCGTCGCGGCGAGGCCATGACCGCCGAGAACCAGCGCCGCAACGTGCAGATCGCGGCCAAGTCGCTGGCGCCCGTGGCCAAGGACCACGACCTCGTGGTGGGCCACGGCAACGGCCCGCAGGTGGGCCTGCTGGCGCTGCAGGGCGCCGCTTACACCAAGGTCGAGACCTACCCGCTGGACGTGCTCGGCGCGCAGACCGAAGGGATGATCGGCTACATGATCGAGCAGGAGCTCGGCAACCTGATGCCGTTCGAGCGGCCGTTCGCGACGCTGCTCACGATGATCGAGGTCGACGCCAAGGACCCTGCATTCAACAACCCCACCAAGTTCATCGGCCCGGTCTACGCCAAGGACGAGGCCGATCGGCTGGCCGCCGAGAAGGGCTGGGTGGTCAAGCCCGACGGCGACAAGTGGCGCCGCGTCGTCGCCTCGCCCGAGCCCAAGCGCATCTTCGAGCTGCGGCCGATCAAGTGGCTGCTCGAGAAGCACACCATCGTCATTGCCGCCGGGGGCGGCGGCATCCCGGCCGTCTACGAAGCCGGTGCCGATCGCAAGCTGGTGGGCATCGAATGCGTGATCGACAAGGACCTGGCCACCGAACTGCTGGCGCGCGAGCTCGGCGCCGACTACCTGGTGATGCTGACCGACGCCGACGCCGTGTACGTCGACTGGGGCAAGCCGACCCAGAAGGCGATCCGCCGCGCCACCCCCGAGGCGCTGTCGAAGATGTCGTTCGCCGCGGGCTCGATGGGGCCGAAGGTCGACGCCGCCTGCCGCTTCGCCCGCGCCACCGGCAAGCGCGCCGCGATCGGCGAGCTGGCCGACCTGTCGCGCATCATCTCCGGCCAGGCCGGCACCACCATCACCTCCGAGGCGAACGGCATCGAGTACGTGGCGGCGCGCTGATCGGTTGGCCCGCTCGGGTCACCGATCGGGCCTCGATCGAAGACCGCGGTTTCATCCGATGGCCGCGCCCGCGTTCCGCTGGTAGGCTGGGTTGGTCCAGTCAGCGCAAAGGCACGCGGTTTGCCCCGGCGCCACGGCGCGCGGCGCGTCCTCACCGGACGCGCGGATGGTGCTCGCCACCGAGAAAGTCTTGCACCCTTTGGGAGGTCCCATGGCAAAGCCTGCCAAGCAGGTCGTTTCAGCGCTGCTCAACGCCAACCACGCCGAGATCCAGCAGCAGTGGCTTCAGCGGTTGAAGGCCGACGGGGTGCTGCAGAGCGGGCGCATCCGCGAGGGCGAGTTGCAGACGCAGTGCGCCGAGTTCCTGGGGCGGCTGCGTGCGGCGTTGAACAGCGGCCTCACCGACATCGACTCGCCCGAGTTCGCCGGCGTGCGCGAACTGCTGGCCGAGATTTCGGCTGCGCGCGCCACCCAGGGCTTCAGCCCGCGCGAGACCGCGCTGTTCGTGTTCTCGCTCAAGCAGCCGCTGTTCGACGCCTTGCAGCAGCACGGCGGCGGCGACGCGACGGCCATGCAGGAGGCCACCTGGAGCATCGGCCTGCTGCTCGACCGCCTCGGCCTGTACACCACCGAGGCCTATCAGAAGACCCGCGAGTCTCTGATCGTGCGCCAGCAGCAGGAGATCGCCGAGCTGTCGACGCCTGTGATCAAGCTGTGGGACGGCATCCTCGCGCTGCCGCTGATCGGCACGCTCGACAGCGCGCGCACGCAGGTGGTGATGGAGAACCTGCTGGAGACGATCGTGCAGCTGAACGCCGAGATGGCGATCATCGACATCACCGGCGTGCCCACCGTCGACACGCTGACCGCGCAGCACCTGCTGAAGACGGTGGCGGCGGCGCGCCTGATGGGCGCCGATTGCATCATCAGCGGCATCCGGCCACAGATCGCGCAGACCATGGTGCACCTGGGCGTCGAGCTGTCGGTGGTGTCCAAGGCCACGCTGGCCGACGCCTTTGCGCTGGCGCTGGCACGCCAGGGGCGCACCGTGACGAGGCGCCGCACCGAACCGGCCGCCGGGGCCTGAGGGTCACCTCGTGGACCGCATCCCCATCCTCAAGATCGGTGACGTGCTGCTCGTCACCATCCAGGTCGACATGCACGACCAATTGGCCGCCGCGCTGGAAGAGGACCTCACCGGGCGCATCGTCGCCGCCGGCGCGCGCGGGGTGCTGATCGACATCTCGGCGCTCGAGATCGTCGACAGCTTCATCGGCCGCATGCTCGACAACATCGCCGCGGTGTCGCGCATCCTCGACGCGGCGACCGTGGTGGTGGGCATGCGCCCGGCGGTGGCGATCACGCTGGTCGAGCTGGGGTTGTCGCTGACCGGTGTGAAGACCGCGCTCGATGTCGATCGCGGCCTGGCGATGATCGCTCGCTCGCGCGCGGCCCAGGCCGACGACGTCAGTGACTGAGCGCCTCGACATCCGCTCGCCCGAAGACGTGGTCCGCGTGCGCCAGCGTGTGCGTGCATTGGCGGTCGAATCGGGGTTGGGCCTGGTCGATCAGACCAAGGTGGTGACGGCGGCCAGCGAGCTGGCGCGCAACGCCATCGACTACGCTGGCGGCGGCGTGGTCGACCTCGAGGTGATCAACGGCACGCGCCGCGGCGTGCGCCTGGTGTTCGAGGACCAGGGCCCCGGCATCCCCGACGTCGAATTGGCGCTGCGCGACGGCTTCACCACCGGCAACGGCCTCGGGCTTGGGCTGGGTGGGGCGCGCCGCCTGTGCAGCGAGTTCAGCATCGAATCGACGGTCGGCAAGGGCACGCGCGTCTGCTGCGCGCGCTGGAAATGATGGTCGAAGTCGCCGTCGCGGACGACAGCGCCGTGGCCTCCGCACGGCGGCGCGCGCTGGCCGCCGCGTCGGCAGTCGGTTTCGGGGATGTGCAAGCCGGTCAGCTGGCGATCGTGACCACCGAGCTGGCCACCAACCTGGTCAAGCACGGCGGCGGCGGCCGCATGCTGATCGGCGACGGCGAGCACCACGTCGACCTGCTCGCGCTCGACAGCGGCCCCGGCATGGCCGACGTCGACCGGTGCCTGGCCGACGGCTTCTCGTCGGCAGGCACGCCGGGCAACGGGCTCGGCGCGGTGCGCCGCCTGGCGCAGGCGTTTCACGTGGCGTCGTGGCCTCGCCGCGGCACCGCCGTGCTGGCACGGCTGGTGCGCGCCGGGGCACCGCCGGTGAACGACGCGGTGGCCGGTCTCAGCGTCGCCAAGCCGGGTGAGGAGGCCTGCGGCGATGGCTGGGCGTCACACATGGACGATCACGGCGGCACGGTGTTCGTCGTCGATGGCCTCGGGCACGGCGCCGACGCGGCGCTGGCCGCCAACGAGGCGCTGCGCCAGTTCGAGAGCAGCCATCGGGCGCCAGCGGCCGAGGTCGTGCAGGCGGTCCACCTGGCGTTGCGCCACACCCGCGGCGGCGCGGTGGCGCTGGCGCGCATCGAGCAGGCCGCCGGCATCGTCGCGTTCGCCGGGCTGGGCAACATTGCCGGCTCGTTGGTGAGCCCGGCCGGGCCGGTGCGCCACATGGTGTCGCACAACGGCATCGCCGGCCACATCGCGCGCAAGATCCGAGCTTACGAGTACCCTTTCGGCGAGGGACTGTTGATCATGCATTCCGACGGCATCGCCACCGGCTGGACCGGCGCGTCGTACCCCGGGTTCACGCGCCTGCATCCGTTGCTGGTGGCCGGGCTGCTGTACCGCGACTTCGCCCGACCGCGCGACGACGCCACCGTGGTGGTGGCAAGAATGGCAACGCCGTGAGCCGCCTGCTCGCCCGCCTGCCGATCGCGCACGACGCCGACATCGTGTCGGTGCGCCAGTGCGCGCGCTGCGTGGCCGAATGGCTCGGCTTCGACCGTCAAACCCAGACCCGCATCGCCACCGCGGTGTCGGAAATCGCGCGCAATGCCTACTACCACGGCGGTGGCGGCGAGATCGATTTCGCGGTCGACGCGCCGGTCAAGCCCGCGCTGTTTCGCATCAGCGTCAGCGATCGCGGCCCAGGCTTCGCCAGCACCGCTTTGAGACCCGACGGTCAGCCGGACCTCGCGCGCGCGCGCGGGGTGGGCCTGGTCAGCGCGCGCCGGCTGGTCGACGACTTCGAGATCGATTCGTCGTCGGCCGGCACCACGGTGCGCATGGCGCAGCGCATTGCGCCGGCCGTGGCCGCCCGGCTGACGCAGCAGGCGCTCGACGCCATCGGTGCCCGCCTGCCGGGTGCGCGCGCCGATCCGCTGACCGTGCTGCACGAGCAGAACCGCGAGATCATCGACAGCCTGGCGCACCTGCACGAGCGTCAGGCCGAGACGGTGCGCCTGAACCGCGAGCTGGAGGAAACCAACCGCGGCGTGGTGGCGCTGTACTCCGAGCTGGAGGAAAAGGCCGAGCAGTTGCGCAGCGCCAGCGACATGAAGTCGCGCTTCGTGTCGAACATGAGCCACGAGTTCCGCACGCCGCTGAACTCGATCCTCGCGCTGTCGCGGCTGCTGATCGACGGCATCGACGGCCCGCTGAACCCGGAGCAGCTCAAGCAGGTCGACTACATCCGCAAGGCCGCGCAGGGCCTGCTCGAGATGGTCAACGACCTGCTCGATCTGGCCAAGGTCGAGGCCGGCAAGCTCGACGTGCGACCGACGCGGTTCCGCGTCGGCGACCTGTTCGCCAGCCTGCGCGGCGCACTCAAGCCGCTGCTGGTCAACCCGGCCGTCGAGTTGAGCTTCGACGAGCCCGACGACCTGCCCGAAATGGTGGCCGACGAGCAGAAGGTGGCGCAGATCCTGCGCAACCTGGTCTCCAACGCGATCAAGTTCACCGAGCGTGGCCACGTGCACGTCAGCGTGCGCCACGAGCCCGGGCGCGAGCGCATCGTGTTCACCGTCGACGACACCGGCATCGGCATCCACGCTGCCGGCCTGGCGGCGATCTTCGAGGAGTTCACGCAGATCGAGGGCCATCTGCAGCGCGGCGGCACCGGGCTCGGGCTGCCGCTGTCGCGCCGCCTGGCGCAGCTGATGGGTGGCGACGTCACCGGACGCAGCGAGCCGCGGGTCGGCTCGACCTTCGAGCTGTTCCTGCCGGTGCAGTTCGGGAGCAGCGGCGCCGCCACCCGCGCCGGCCGGGCCGGCGCGCCGCAGCTGCTGGTGGTCGACGACGAGGAGGCGTTCCGCTACGTGATCCGCCACATCGCGCTGGACGCCGGCTTCGACGTGGTGGAGGCCAACGACGGCGAGGCTGGCCTGGCAATGGCGCGCGAGCAGCGCCCCGACCTGGTGGTGCTCGACCTGCAGATGCCGCACATGGACGGCTTCGCGATGCTCGATGCGCTGGTGCGCAGCGGGGGCTCCGTGCCGCCGGTGATCGTGTGCACGTCGCAGGCGTTGAGTCTCGACCAGAAGCGCGCGCTGGCTGCCGCGCATGCGATCGTCCCCAAGCACGACGTGTCGCGCGACGGCCTCACCGCGCTGCTGCAAGCCACGATCGCCCCGATGGAGGCACGCCGATGAGCACGGGCACGTTGATCCTGAACGTCGACGACACCGAGGGTGCGCGCTACGCCAAGACGCGCTCCCTGCGGCACGCCGGCTTCGAGGTGGTCGAAGCCGCCTGCGGCGCCGAGGCGCTGGAGCTCGTCGAGCGGCTGTGTCCGCCGCTGGTGGTGCTCGACGTCCACATGCCCGACATGAACGGCATCGAGGTGTGCAAGATCATCAAGCAGCGCTGGCCCAAGACGATGGTGCTGCAAACGTCGGCCACCTACATCACGACGGAAGACCGCGTGCGCGGCCTCGAGGGCGGCGCCGACGCCTACTTGATCGAGCCGATCGAGACCGAGGAACTGGTGGCCACCGTGCGTGCGCTGCTGCGCCTGCACACCGCGGAAGAGGGCACGCGGCAGCTCAACGAGAGCCTGGAGCGCCGCATCATGGAGCGCACGCGCGACCTGCGCGATGCCAATGTGCGGTTGATCCAGCAGATCGCGCAGCGCGAGCGCGCCGAGGCGGCGCTGGTTCAGTCGCAAAAGATGGAGGCGGTCGGCCAGCTCACCGGCTCGATCGCGCACGACTTCAACAACATTCTGGCGTCCATGATGGGCTGGATCCACGTGGTCCGCCGCAAGAGCAACGACGCCGACCTGGTGACGATGCTCGACAAGGCGCTCAGTGCCGGCGACCGCGGCAAGCGCCTGACCTTGCGGCTGCTGTCGTTCTCGCGCAGCGACACGCTGGTCACCGGCGCGGTCGACGTGCGCGCGCTGCTGCTGGGCATGCGCGAGTGGCTGCAGCAGACGGTGGGCAGCGCGATCCGTCTGGAGATCTCTCTGGCCGGCGGCGATCTGGTGGCGCGCACCGACGCCAACCAGTTCGAGCTGGCCCTGCTCAACCTGGTGATCAATGCGCGCGACGCGATGAGTGAGGGCGGCACCATCGAGGTGAGCGCATCGCAGCAGATGCTCGAGGAAGCCGACGGTGACCTCGGCCCCGGCAGCTACGTGGTGGTGGCGGTGCGCGACTCCGGCGCCGGCATGAGCCTCGACGTGGCGGGCAAGGCATTCGATCCGTTCTTCACCACCAAGCCGGCCGGCCGCGGCACCGGCCTCGGGCTGCCGCAGGTGGCCAACCTGGCGCGCCTGTCGCAGGGTGCGGCGCGCATTCGCAGCGAAGAGGGCGCCGGTACCACGGTGACGCTGTGGCTGGCGGCCGGCGACCCGAGCGACGTGGTGCAGCTCGAGCAGCGCGCCGCGCCCGAGAGCCTCACCGGACACGGCGAGCGCGTGCTGGTGGTCGACGACGAACCCGACATCCGCGGCACGCTGTCGGAGCTGCTGCGCTACAACGGCTATCAAGTGGACAGCGTGGGCAGCGGCAACGAGGCGCTGGCCGCGGTGCGCACCCAGCCGCCCGACCTGGTGCTGCTCGACCTGCTGCTGCCGGGCATGAGCGGCGTCGACGTCGCCAACGAGCTGCGCCTGACGCACCCGACGCTGCCGATCCTGTTCGTCAGCGGCCACGCCGTGCCCGAGCTGCTGAACAGCGTGGTGCCCGGCGTGCGGCTGCTGCGCAAGCCGTTCCAGAGCGAGGAGCTCTACGCCGAGGTGCGGCGCGGCCTGGACAGCGGCCCGCGCACGAGCGTCACTCCTTGAACCAGGTCATCTGCGTCGTGGTGGCCAGCAACCGCCCGCTGCCGGACCACAGCTGCGCGATCTGATCGCCGAAGTTGCGCGCGAAGGTGTGCGCGTCGACGGTCCCCAGCAGCGGCGAAGTGCCCTGCGCGGCGACCTCGGCGGCGCTGGCGTGGAAGTGCACCGTCATCGTCACGGTGCCGGCCGGCACCATCGTGCCGCGCACGTGAAAGGCGCGCACGAAGAACACATCGCACAGCGCGGTCAGCGACAGGAAGTCCAGCGCACGGGGCGGCGAGTCGCCGACCCACAGCGTCGAGTGCGCGCTCTGCGGCTCGGCATGCGCCTGCGTCTGCGGGCGCCACGGCCCGCGCACGAAGCGGAACTCGTAGCGCTGCAGCCAGGGCAGCCGGCCGTCGGTGGGCATCCGCGCCACCTCGCCGGGCGGCGGCACGTCGGGCCGCTGAGCCGGCTGGTGCGACCAGGTGTCGCGCCGCGCGGCCAGCACGGCGCTGGCCGTTGCGACCGTGCCGTCGCCCTGCTGCATCTCGACGTTCAGGTGGCGCACCGACCTGCCGCTGCGCACCACGCGCGCCTCGATCGTGAACGGCCCTTTGCTCAAGGCGGCGCAGTAGTTGACCGTCAGTGCTACCGGCTCGATGCCGGCCGGCTGGTCGAGCAGCGCGGCGCGCAGCATCACCGCCGCGGTGGTGCCGCCGAAGGGCCCCGCCATGTTCCAGTAGGCCTCGGGCGCAGCGCCGCGGTAGCTGCCCTCGCCCAGGCGCGTCAGTGCGCAGGCGGCGTCGAACGGGTGATCCATGCGGACGTGTGATGCATTCGATGAAGACGTGTCGATTGTCGCAGCCGCTGCGCGCGCCGCGCGATTACGCTGCGGGTCATGAACCGCCGGCGCTTTTGGCAGAATGGGCGCGTGAACACCGACGCCGTGACGCTGCGCCTGGCCGATGTGAGCGACGCCGACACCATCGCGCAGATGTCGCGCGACCTGATCGAGTCGGGGTTGGGCTGGCGCTATCGCACCGACCGGGTGCGCCGCATGATCACGCGGCGCGACACCTCGGCACTGGTGGCCTGCGACCGCCACGGCACCGTCGGCTTCGCGGTGATGCAGTTCGACGACGAGCACGCGCACCTGATGCTGCTGGCGGTACGGCCGTCGCATCAACGCCAGGGCGTGGCGCGCCAGATGATGCAGTGGCAGCTGCACTCGGCGCGCGTGGCCGGCATGGTGTCGGTGCACCTCGAGCTGCGCGCCAGCAACCGTGCCGCGCTGCACTTCTACCGTGCGCTCGGCTTCGCGCAGACGCTGGTGCTGGCGGGCTACTACGAACAGCGCGAATCGGCCATCCGCATGATGTGCCTGCTGCGCGCGCCCGATGATCAGGCACCGCCAGACGACTGGCTGACCTCCCTGCGGCGCCGCTGAGCGGCGCGGGCCGGGCCCATCCACAGATGTCCAATCCGCCTGCCGAGCGGGGCACGTCGAGCGCGCTCGAGGCCGTGCTGGCCGGCGTGCTGCGCCGCTCGCGGCTGTGCATCGTGGTGCTGGGGGGCGATGCGTCGGTGGTATGGGCCAACGAGGCGGCGCTGCAGACGCTGCCGGCGCTCGACCCGGCACGCCAAGGCGCAAATCTGGCCGACGTGGTCGACACCGCGGCCGCCGGCGCCGACTGGGTGCGCGTGACCGAGGCGTTGATCGCGCGCCGCACGCTGCCGGCCTTCGAGCTGCCGTTGCGCAACGGCCGCTGGCTGCGCGTGGAACTGCAGGCGCTGTCGAAAGACGTGACCGACCCGCGGCTGGTGGCCGCCCTGGTGCTGCAAGACGTGACGCAACGGCGCCTGGTGCGCGAGCGCGAACGCATGGAAGGCGAGCTGGTGCGCCAGGCCACGCAGCGCGGCGGCCGCGTCGGCGCGTGGCAATACGACGTCGACGCCGGCAAGGTCAACTGGTCAGACGAAACCTTCGCGATCCATGGGCTCAAGCCTGTGGCCGAACCCGACGCGCGCGTCTTCGTGCGCCTGTACGACGCCGCCTCGCGCGATCGCTGGCTCGCCGCGTTCAACGCCGCGGTGGCCAGCGGGCACGCCATCGACGTGGAGCTCGATCTCGTCACGCCGCAGGGTGACGCTCGCCACGTGCACGCGATCGGACACCCGCAGTGGCGCGACGGCCGCGTGGTCGGCATTGCAGGCGTCACGCATGACAACACCGACGCGCACCGCGCGCGTCAGGCGATCGCCGAACTGCGCGATCGGCTGCGCCTGACGACCCAGGCGATCGGCGCCGGCGTGTGGGAGTGGCACACCGACATCCGTCGCATCAGCTGGGACGACCAGATGTACCGGTTGTACGGCATGCCGCCGGGCGACGCACCGATCGACGAGCGCACCTGGGCGCGCACCATTCACCCCGACGACTTCGTGCGCGTGCGCGACGCCACGCGCGCGGTGCTCGACGGCCGCTTCGATCACATCGACTACCACTGTCGCATCAGGTGGCCCGATGGCCAGGTAAGGCATATCCAGTCGCTCGGCAGTCGCATCGACAGCGCGCAGGGCCGTCGCCTGGTGGGCATCAACTTCGACGTCACCGATCGCGAGCGCAGCGCGCAGGCGCTGCGCGACAAGGAGGCCGCCGAGCGCGCCAGCCGTGCCAAGAGCGACCTGCTGTCGCGCGCCAGTCACGAGCTGCGCACGCCGATGAACGCGGTGCTCGGCTTTGCTCAACTGCTGCAGCTGCGTGCCAGCGAGCTGCCGCCGTGGGCCACCGAGGCATTGCGCCAGCTGCAATCGGCCGGCGCGCACCTGCTGTCGATGATCGACGACCTGCTCGACCTGTCGGCGGTGGAGGCCGGCTCGGTGCCGCTGCGCTTCGCGGCGGTGCCGCTCGATGCCACCATCGAGGCGCTGATCGAGCTGCTGCGCCCGCAGGCCGAAGCGGCTGGTGTGGTGCTGGGCGAGTGGGCGCCGTGCGGGCTGAGCGTGCAGGCCGATGCGACGCGCCTGCGTCAGGTGCTGCTCAACCTGCTCGGCAACGCGATCAAGTACAACCGCGCCGGCGGTCGCGTCGAGCCGCTGTTGGAGCCGGTGCGCGAGACCGACGCGCAGGTGCGCATCGTGGTGCGCGACGACGGCCCGGGCATCGCGCCGGAGCGCCAGCACCAGCTGTTCCAACCGTTCAACCGGCTCGGGGCGCAGCGCAGCGAAGTGCCCGGCCACGGCCTCGGCCTCGTGATCTCGCGCCAGCTCGCCGAGGCGATGCACGGTGCGCTCGAGCTGCGCTCGACGCCGGGGCGCGGCACCGAGGCGGTGCTGCGGTTGCCACTGGCCTCTCCCGGTGCGGCCACGGCGGTGGCGGTACCCACTGCGTCGACCCCGCAGCCCGTGGTCGGTGCCGCGGTGCGCGTGCTGTGCATCGAAGACAACCCGGTCAATGCGCTGCTGATGCGCGAAGCGCTCGCGTTGCGTCCCGGCGAGATCGACTTGCGCATCGCCGACAGCGGCGAGCATGGGCTCGAGCTGTTGGCGTCGTGGCGGCCCGACCTGGTGCTGCTCGACATGAGCCTGCCAGGCATCGACGGCCATGAAGTGCTGCGCCGGCTGCGCGCTCAACCGTCGCTCGCGCACCTGCCGTGTGTGGCAGTGTCGGCCGACGCCATGCCGCACCAGATCGCGCGGGCACGTGGCGCCGGCTTCGACGACTACTGGGTCAAGCCGCTCGACGTGCCGACGCTGGCTGAGCGCGTGCTGCGCTACGCGCCGGCGCGCAGCGCCGCGCCGTAGAGCAACTCAGCGCTGGCCGAGCCAGTCGCGCAACTCGTCGGCGTGTTCTTCCTCGACCGCGAGGATCTCCTCCAGCAGTCGGCGCGTGGTCGGATCCTTGTCGCCGATCAGCGCGATCATCTGGCGATAGGCCTCGATCGCGACGCGTTCGGCGATCAGGTTGCTGCGGATCATCTCGTTGAGGTTCTGCGCCTCGTCGTAGTCGGAGTGGCTGCGTCGCGGCAACGACTCGGGGCGGAAGTCGGGGTCGCCCCCGAGTTGCACGATGCGCTCGGCCAACCGGTCGGCGTGCTCGAGCTCCTGGTTCGCGTGCACCAAGAACTCCTCGGCGATCTTCGGCGACGACACGCCTTGCGCGGTGAAGTGGTGGCGCCGATAGCGCAGCACGCAGGTGAGCTCGGTGGCCAGCGCGTCGTTCAGCAGGCGCAGCACATCCTGCCGCCATGGCCCGTAGGCCGGTGTGACGACGCCTTCATCGGCATGCTGCTTCGCCGCTTCGAGCGCGGCCTGATCGAGTTGCAGAGCGCCGGGTTCGGCGCCGGAGGTGTTGGTGTGGGCGTCCATGGGGGAAGTCCTTGGCGGTGGCGAAGGCGAGTTGCCGATCCTCGATCCAGGCTAAGGGGCAGCCGCTTGCAGCCGAATAGGCGGGTGGCGGATGCGCGTGTCAGACGGCACTGACAGCTCAGGTGCCTGCCGGAGGCGTCCGACGCGGCGCACCTGCAGCGGCCGACAGCGCCGAGGCCGTCGGCGATCTAGCCTGAATGTTCATCCACGACAGGAGTCACGCGATGAACGACAGACGAAGCCTCAACCCGCGCAGCGTCGCGCATTGGTGCGCAGCGCTCGGCATCTGTGCGACCGCGCTCGGCGCATGGGCGGCCGACGACGTGGCGATTCCGCCGGACGCACTCAACGACCGTCCGGTCGCATCCGACCCGACGGGCGCGCCGGCGCCACAGCACTACGGCAGCGTCAACGTGATCAACGGCGGCACCGACAGCGACGAGGCCGCGGCGATCAAGCGCATGGCGTCGCAGTACAAGCTGCGCGTCGAGTTGAGCGGGCAGGGTGGCGAATACCGTGTGGCCAACCGGCTGCAACTGGTGCAGGGCGCTTCGGTGGTGGCCGACGTGCCCGATGCCGGTCCCTGGCTGCTGCTGGACGTGCCGGCGGGCCGCTACACGCTGGTGGGCGACTTTGCCGATCGGCAGCTGCGGCGCGACGTGACCGTGGCCGGCACCGGCACCACGGTGCACTGGGTGCTGCCGGCCCGCACCAACTGACCTTAGATGCGCACCACGCGCGGATCGGCCACCGGCGCATACAGCGCCAGCACCTCGGCCGCGCGGCGCTCCAACACGCGGCGCTGGTTGACATAGCCCTCGTCGGTGATCTCGCCGGCGTCCGCGTTCGGGGGCTCGCTGAGCAGCAGCGCGCGCGTCGGCGTCTGCGACGAGCCGCCGCCGCTGCGACTCATGTCGAGCAATCCCTCGCGCAGGCGCTGCGTGCGCTCTTCGGGCGACAACCGGGCCGCTTGCGGGGACGGGAACACCAGCAGGCCGATCTGCTCGCGATCGTGGCCCGCGATCACCACGTCGGCGGCCAGCGGCGACAGCGCACTGATGGCCCGCACGCACAACGCACCCACCGACACCCAGGTGCCCGACAGCAGCTTGAAGTCTTCGGCGACGCGGCCGTCGAACTGCACGCCGCGCTCCGGATGCGCCTCGTCGACCAGGCGGCCGGCGTCACCGATGCGGTAGTAGCCCTCGTCGTCGAACGCCTGCGCGGTGAGCTCGGGCGCATCGCGATAGCCCGCAAACAGGTTGGGCCCGCGCACGCGCATCTCGAGCTTGCCCCCGTTGGGCACGAATTTGAGTTCGACACCGGGCAGCGGCGCGCCGATGCAACCGGCGCGCTCGATGCGCCAATGCACGTTGGTGACCGCGGGGGCGGTCTCGGTTGCGCCCCACGACGAGGTGAACCACAGCGGCGGCGCATCGCGCGGCCGCACGTGCCGCGCCACGCCTTCGAGACGCTCCCACAGGCTTTGCGGCAGCGCCGCGCCCGCATAGAACACGCCCTGCAGCCGCTCGAAGAAGTCACGCGCGAACGCCTCGTCCTGCTCCAGATGCGGCAGCAGCATGTCGAAGCCGCGCGGCACATTGAAGAAGAAGTTGGGCTTCACCGCGCGCAGGTTGCGCACGGTCCTGTCGATCAGGCCGGGCGCCGGGCGGCCGTCGTCGATCGTCAGGCTGCCGCCATGCGACAGCACCATGTTGAAGTTGTGGTTGGCGCCGAACGTGTGGCTCCAGGGCAGCCAGTCGAGCAGGTGCAGCGGATGGCGCGTCAGAAACGGCCACACCTGCGTCATCTGCTGCTGGTTGGCGGTGAGCATGCGGTGCGTGTTGACCACCACCTTCGGCATGCCGGTGGAGCCGCTGGTCAGCAGCAGCTTGGCGGTGGTGGCGGGCTCGATCGCGTGGAACGCGCGCATCACCGCGGGTGTCTCGGCTGTCGCGAGCAGGCGCGCGAACGGCAGCGCGCCGGCATGCTGCTCGGCGCCCTCGCTGAACACCACCGGGCAGCGGCCGCCCCACGCGCTGATGAAGGGCCCGTACACGCCGGGTTCGGCGGCGTAGACCAGCGCGGGACGCAGCGCCTGCAGGATGCCCGTGACCTTGGTCGGGTCCTTGGTGAGCCGGCAGTAGGCGCTCGACACCGTGCACACCGGCGCGCCGACGTGCATCGCGGCCAGCGCCAGCAGCGCATGGTCGATCGAGTTGTCCGACAGCACCACCACCGGCTGACCCGGCGGCAGCGCGAGGTCGAGCAGCGCCTGCGCGATCGCGCCCACCTGCTGCCGCACCTCGGCGTAGCGGAGGCGCCGCCAGTCGTCGGCGCCGCTGCGCTCGGCCAGGAACAGCGCGTCGGGCGTGGTGCGCGCCCAATGCTCGAGCCAGTCGCCAATGCACCGTGCGTGCGGTTGCAGCGGCTCGGGATGGCGCAGCACGAAGCCGCCGCCCGGCAGCGCGCGGCGCTCGGTGCGCGGCGGTGCCAGCGCGGCGGGGTCATCGAACAGGCGAACGGTCGACATGCCAAGCTCCTGTCTCACACGCCCAGGTACTGGTGCAGCTGCGCGCTGTCGCGCAGTTGCTCGGCTGGCCCGGCCACGGCCACGCGGCCTTTCTGCAGCACCACCAGGGTGTCGGCGTGCGCAGCCACCTTGCGGTGGTCGCGGTCGACGATCAGCGTGGCGATGCCAGCTTCGCGGATGCGCGCGATCACGCGCCAGATCTCGGCCACCACCAGCGGTGCCAGCCCCTCGGTGGCCTCGTCGAGAATGATCAGGTCGGGGTGCGTCATCAGCACGCGCCCGATCGACAGCATCTGCTGTTCGCCGCCCGACAGCTGCGCGCCGAGGTGGCGCTGCCGCTCGGCCAGGCGCGGAAAGGTCTCGAACACGCGCGCCAGCGTCCAGTCGTTGCGGCCGTCGCGCGCCGCACGCGCGGCCATCGTGAGGTTCTCCATCACCGTGAGGTTCGGGAAGATGCCGCGCCCCTCGGGCACGTAGCCGACGCCGGCGCGCGCCACTTCGTGCGGGCGCGCGTGCGAGCAGTCGCGCCCGCCGATCGCGATCTGCCCGGCGCGCTGGCGCACATGGCCGAGCAGGGTGCGGATCAGCGTGGTCTTGCCCATGCCGTTGCGCCCCAGCAGGCCCACCGTCTGGCCGCGCGCGATGCGCAGCGCCACCCCGTGCAGCACGTGGCTGCTGTCGTACCACGCGTGCAGATCGCGCGCCTCGATCAGCGCGGGTGCAGCGGCAGCGCTCATGCGGCCTCACCCAGGTAGGCCGCCTGCACCTCGGGGTTGCTGCGCACCGCGTGCGGCGGGCCGCTGGCGAGCACCGCGCCGTTGACCATCACCGTGATGACGTCGGCGATGCGGAACACCGCGTCCATGTCGTGCTCGACCAGCGCGATCGCGTGGCCGCTCTTCAGTTCGGCCAGCAGCGCGAGCATGCGGTCGGTCTCTTCCGCGCCCATGCCGGCCAGTGGCTCGTCGAGCAGCAGCACCTGCGGCGCGGTGGCCAGGCACATCGCGATCTCGAGCTGGCGGCGCTGGCCGTGCGAGAGTGCGAACGCCGGCGTGTCGAGCACGTCGCTCAGGCCCGCGCGCGCGGCGGCATCGCGCGCCGCCGGCAGCGCCACCGGGCAGGTGGCGGCACGCCTCCACACCTGCCACGGCTTCTGGTGGTGCGCCTGGGCGGAGAGCCGGCAGTTCTCGAGCACGCTGAATTGCGTGAACAGCGTGGTGCGCTGGTAGCTGCGACCGATGCCGGCGCGCGCGCGCCGCGGTTGCGGCCATCGCGTGACGTCATGCCCGCGCAGCTGCACGCTGCCCGAGCTGGCGGGCAGCTCGCCGGCCAGCACGTTGATCAGCGTCGACTTGCCGGCGCCATTGGTGCCGATCACCGCGTGCACGCTGCCGCGGTGCAGCTCGAGCGACACGCGATCGACCGCCACCAGGCCGCCGAAGCGGCGCGTGAGCTCGCGCGCGCGCAGCACCGGCTCGCTCACGACACCCCCACCACCGCAGCCCGCCGCGCGCGCCGTTGCCAAGTGTCGGCGATGCCGATCAGCCCGTGCGGCAGCCAGGCGACGCTGGCGATGATCGTGAGCCCGAGGCCGAGCAGCCAGTGCTTGGCGAACGGACCGAAGATTGCCTCGGACTTGAACAGCTCCTGCAGCAGCGCGAACGCGAACGCGCCGAGCACCGCCCCGCGCAGATGGCCGAGGCCACCGAGGATGATCATGATCAGCACCGCGCCCGACAGGTGCCAGCTCAGCAGCTCGGGGTTGACGAAGCCATCCTTCACCGCGAACAGGAAGCCGCCCACGCCAGCGATCGCACCGGAGATCGCGAACGCGGCCAGCTTGTATGGATAGGTCGAGTAGCCGGCGGCTCGCATGCGTTGCTCGTTGGCCTTGATGCCGGCCAGCGCGCGCCCGAAGCGCGAGCGCGCCAGCAGCGCGAGCGCCGCGAACACGGCGACCAGGCAGCCCAGTATCACGTAGTACATCGTCAGCGGCCGCTCGAGGTCGAGCAGCGTGACGTTGCCCAGCGCCAGCACCGGCTTCACGTACAGGTAGATGCCGTCGGTGCCGCCGCCCAGCGGCGTGTCGTGCACCACGTAGTACGCCATTTGCGCGAACGCCAGCGTCACCATGATGAAGTAGACGCCGCGCGTGCGCAGCGACAGCGCGCCCATGAAGAGCGCATAGGCCGCTGCCACCGCCATCGACGCCGGCAGCAACCACCACAGCGACGCGCTCGCACCCTCGGGCGACAGCTTGACCGCGGCATAGCCGGCGAGCCCGAAGAACGCCGCCTGGCCGAAGCACACCAGGCCGGTGGTGCCCACCAGCAGCTCGAGGCTGAGCGCGACGATGGCGTAGATCATCGTCTTGGCCACCAGGTCGACACCGAAGTTGCCGGTCACCAGCGGCCACAGCGCGAGCGCGAGCGTGCCAAGCAGCACTGAGATCTGCCGGTGATCGAGCATGACGATCAAGCGGACAGCGCGGATCGGGCTTTGCCGGTCCGCGGGTGTCGCGCCCTGGAGGGGGAGGCGGCCGTCAGGCCGCTTGAGGGATGGGCCATGTCAGCTGGCCTTGAACAGGCCGTCGGGTTTCCACAGCAGGATCAGCGCCATCAGGACGTACACCAGCACGCCGGCGGCCTGCTGGAACAGCACCTTGCCGAAGGTGTCGACGAAGCCGATCAGCAGCGCTGCCAGCAGCGCGCCGCGGATCGAACCGATGCCGCCGATCACGACGACGACGAAGCAGATGATCAGCACCTGGTTGCCCATGCCGGGGTACACCGACGAGGCGGGGGCCGCCACCATGCCGGCGAGCACCGCGAGCGCGACGCCGGCGGCGAAGACCACGCGGTAAAGAAACTGGATGTCGATGCCGAGCGACTGCACCATCTCGCGGTTGGTCGAGCCGGCTCGGATCGTCATGCCCAGCCGCGTGCGTGCCAGCACGAACCACATGCCGAGTGCGAGCAGCAGGCATACCGCCGAGATGAACAGGTTGTACACCGGATAGGTCATCAGATCGCCGAGCGGCACCGAGCCGGCCAGCCATGGCGGCGGCGCCACCCCGTGCACGTCGTCGCCCACCAGGATGCTGCGCAACTCTTCGAACACCAGGATCAGCCCGTAGGTCATCAGCACCTGCTGCAGGTGCTCGCGCTCGTAGAGGAAGCTGAAGAACGCCCACTCGAGCACGTAGCCGAGCGCCACCGCGAGCACCAGCCCGATCATCAGCGTGGTGAAGAAACCACCGCCGAGCGTGGCGTTGACCAGCGGCGCCAACGCGTACGCCATGTACGCACCGATCATGTAGAAGCTGCCGTGCGCCAGGTTGATGACGCCCATGATCCCGAAGATCAGCGTCAGGCCCGACGCCACCAGGAACAGCAGCAGCCCGTACTGCAGGCTGTTGAGGCATTGCACGAGAAACCAGCTCAGCGTCACGTGCAGCGCCCTCTAAGTGGACCGCTCAGCGACTCACATTCTGCAGCCGCGCCCCGGGTCGGCCAGCTGCTTGCTGGCCACGCCGATCACCTTGTTCTCCTTGCCGACCACCTGGCGCAGGTAGATGTCCTGCACCGGGTTGTGGTTCTTGCCGAGAGTGAACGCGCCGCGCGGGCTGTCGATCTTGGCCTTCTCGACGGCGGCTGCGAACTCGGCCTTCTTGCCGAGGTCGCCATTCACGGCCTTGAGGCCGATGGCCAGCATCTGCGCGGCGTCGTAGCCCTGCACGGCGTAGACGTCGGGTTGCAGCTTGTAGGCCTTGGCGTACTCGAGGCGGAACGCGTTGTCGCGCGGCGTGTTGAGGCTGTCGCCGTAGTGCAGGGTGGTCAGCAGGCCATCGGCGTCGGCGCCCTGCGCCTCCAGCGTGCCGTCGGTGAGGAAGCCTGCACCGTACAGCGGGATCGTCTTCTTCAGCCCGGCGGCGGCATAGTCCTTGACGAACTTGACCGCGCCGGCGCCGGCAAAGAACGTGTACACCGCGTCGGGCTTGAGCGACGCGATCTCGGTCAGCAACGCCTGGAACTCGACGTTGGGGAACGGCAGGTTCAACTCCCTGACGACCTGGCCGCCGCCCTTCTCGAAGGCTTCGCGGAAGCCCTTGACCGATTCGTCGCCGGCGGCGTACTTCCAGGTGATCGTCACCGCCTTCTTCGCGCCGCGCTTGGCCGCCACCTCGCCCATCGCGTAGGCGGGTTGCCAGTTGGAGAACGAGCTGCGGAAGATGTGGTTGGCGCACATCGGGCCGGTGACCGCGTCGGCGCCGGCGTTGGGCACGATCAGCAGCGTGCCGTTGTCCTTGGCGGCCTTGGCCATCGCCATCGCGACGCCCGAGTGCACGGTGCCGACGATCACGTCGACGTTGTCGCGCTTGATCAGCTTGTTGACGTTGTCGGTGGCCTTGGCGGGATCGGATTCGTCGTCGACCTTGACGAACTCGAGCTCACGCCCCGCGAGCTTGCCGCCTTGCTCGCCGACGTAGAGCCGAAAGCCGTTCTCGATCGCGACGCCGAGCGCCGCGAACGTGCCGGTGTAGGGCAGCATCAGGCCGACCTTGAGCTTGGGTGCTTGCGCGGTGGCGCTCGCGCACAGCAGTGCCACCGAGGCGGCGCCAAGCAGCGCGACCTGGCGCAGGGTTGTTCTGAGGGTCATCGTGTGTCTCCTGGGTTGCACGCAGTCAGGCCGCGCTGTGGTCGGCGCAGCGGTTCTTCTCGGGGAAGGGGTGAGCGTCGATGAAGCGCGTGATCTCGTCGATCACACGCGCCGGCTGGTCACGGTGCGGCGAGTGGCCGCACTGCGCCAGCTCCACCAACACCGCCTGCGGCACGCGCCGCCCGATCGCGCGGATCTGCTCGAGCGTGCCGTACTCGTCGTCGAGGCCCTGCATCGCCAGCAGCGGGCAGGCGATGCCGGCGATCTCGGCCTCGATGTTCCAGTGCGCGAACGGCGGATCGAGCCAGATGTCGTTCCAGCCGAAGAACGCCGAATCGGGGTCGTCGTGGTAGCGCGCCAGGCGCTGCCGCAGGTCGGTGTGCTCGTAGTGATGGCGCGCCTGCTGAATGCTGGCGATCGACACGTCTTCGACGAACAGGTGCGGCGCCATCACCACGGTGCCTGCCACCTGATGCGGGTGGCGCGCCGCATGCAGCAGCGCGATCGAGCCGCCATCGCTGTGGCCGAGCAACCAGGGTGGCTGCGTGTGGCGATCGATGGGCAAGGCGTCGAGCAGCGCGGGCAACAGCTCGTGGGCCTGTCGGTGCATGAAGTCCAGGCCCCAGCGCTCGTGCGCCGCGCGCGGCGTCGAGCGGCCGTAGCCCGGGCGCGAGTAGACGACGCCGCGCACGCCGGCGGCGTCGCACAGGCGCTGCGGAAAGTCGCGCCACATGGCCACCGAGCCGAGGCCCTCGTGCAGGAACACCAGCGTCGGCGCGTGCGGGCGCGCGGCGACCGGTTCGATGCGTTGCACCTCGATGCGCACGCGCCGTCCCGACCACGGCAGCTCGACGAATTGAACGGCAGGATGCGACATCGCGCGCGTCACTGCGCCCTGGCCGCTTCGCGCTCGCGCAGGCGGAAGCGCTGGATCTTGCCGGTGGAGGTCTTCGGCAGCTCGGTGATGAATTCGATCTGGCGCGGGTACTTGAACGGTGCCAGGCGCGACTTGACGAACGCCTTCAGCTCGTCTTCGAGCGGGGCGCTGGCGGCGTGGCCGGGCTTGAGCACGACGAACGCCTTGGCGCGCGTGAGGCCCTCGGCGTCGGGCACGCCGATCACCGCCGCCTCCAGCACGGCGGCGTGCTGCACCAGCGTCGCCTCGACCTCGAACGGCGACACGTACTGGCCGCTCACCTTCAGCATGTCGTCGCTGCGGCCGGCGTAGGTGTAGGTGCCGTCGGCGTTGCGCACGTACTTGTCGCCGCTCTTGGTCCACGCGCCCTGGAAGGTGGCGGTCGATTTCTCCCGGTTGGCCCAGTACATCAGCGCGGCGCTCGGGCCGCCGATGTACAGGTCGCCCACCTCGCCGTCGGCCACCGGGCGGCCATCGTCGCCGCGCAGTTCGATCGTGTAGCCGGGCACCGCCTTGCCGGTGGAGCCGTAGTGCACGTCGCCCGGCCGGTTGGAGATGAAGATGTGCAGCATCTCGGTCGAGCCGATGCCGTCGAGCAGCTCGCAGCCGAAATGGGCGCTGAAGCGCTCGCCGAGTTCGCGCGGCAGCGCCTCGCCGGCCGACGAGCACAGCCGCAGCGCGACGTCGCTGCGGCGCGGCAGCGCCGGCGACACCAGCATGCCGGCGTAGCCGGTGGGCGCGCCGAAGAACAGCGTGGGCTTGACGCCGGCGCTGCCGGTCCAGCGCTTGAACACTGCATCGGGGGTCGGCCGCTCGGCCATCAGCACCACCGATGCGCCGCCCCACAGCGCGAACGTGAGCGCGTTGCCCAGGCCGTAGGCGAAGAACAGCTTGGCGGCCGAGAAGCAGACGTCCGATTCGGTGATCCCGAGCACGCCCTCGCCGTACAGCACCGCTGTCCAGTACAGGTTGGCGTGGGTGTGCACGGTGCCCTTGGGGCGGCCGGTGGAGCCCGACGAATAGAGCCAGAACGCCGGCTCTTCGCCGGCCGTGGCGGCGGGCTTGGGCAGCACATCGGCAGCCCGGATGCGCTGCAGCAGGTCGGCCTGACCGCGCGCCAGCGGCGCGCTCGGCTGCGCCACCCACACTTCGCGCACCTCGTGGGGCGACGCGTCGAGGGCCGTCTGCAGCGCCGGCAGCACGCTGGTGGAGGTCAGCACCAGCTGTGCGCGGCTGTGCGCCAGCATGTAGCCGTAGTCGTCGGCGGTCAGCAATGTGTTGACGGCCACCGGCACCACGCCTGCATAGAGGCAGCCCAGAAAGCTCACCGGCCACAGGTTGTTGTCCTGCATCGCCAGCAGCACGCGCTCGTCGCGCCGCACGCCGGCGGCCAGCAGCGCCGCCGCCAGCGCGCGCGCCTGGCGCTCGAGCTCGCCGTAGTCCAAGGCGCCGTGATCGTCGGCGTAGGCGAGCTTGGACGCGCGTGCCGCGTTGCGCTCGAACAGATGGGCGGCGAAGTTGTAGGCGGCGGGCGGGGCAGCGACTGCGGTGGACATGGTGCACTCCAACGGCGACAACAAGAACGACGACGCGCGACTCTCTCGGCCGGGCCGGGCCGCCAGGGGCTGCCGGCGCGCACCTTGCAGCACGCGCCCACATGAATTATTGTGCTTGCGACGACACGATAATTTTGCGATCACCGCCTGTCAAGCACTATATTGCATGAGCCGATCCGCAGCCCTGCGACCACCCCGGACCAGCCGCGCCAAGGTTGCCACCGGCGCGCCGCCGAAGAAATCGGTCCGGACCCGGGCGCCGCAACGCGCCGCGCGGCGCGCGCCCAAGGAGACGCCGCGCGCCGACGGGCACGACCCGCTGCTGGCCGCGCTCGGTGAGCGCACGCGCACGCTGCGCGCCCGGCGTGGACTGACGCGCAAGGCGGTGGCGCAACTGGCTGGCGTGTCGGAGCGCCATTTGGCCAACCTGGAGTCCGGCGCCGGCAATGCGTCGATCCTGATCCTGCAGCAGGTGGCGCACGCGCTGCAGTGCCCGCTGGCCGAGTTGGTGGGCGACGTCACCACCACATCGCCCGAGTGGCTGCTGATCCGCGAGCTGCTCGAGTCGCGCAGCGAAGCCGACCTGCGGCGCGCCCGCATCGCGCTGGCCGAGCTGTTCGGCACGCGCGGCGATGCGCGCGCCAAGAGCCACCGCATCGCGCTGGTGGGGCTGCGCGGTGCCGGCAAGTCGACGCTCGGGCAGATGCTGGCCGACGATCTCGACTATCCGTTCGTCGAGCTGTCGCGCGAGATCGAGAAGTTCGCCGGCTGCACCATCCGCGAGATCCACGATCTGTACGGCACCAACGCCTACCGGCGCTACGAGAGGCGCGCGCTCGAGGAAGCGATCCAGATCTACCCCGAGGCCGTGATCGCCACGCCGGGCGGCATCGTGTCGGACGCGGCCACCTTCAACGAGCTGCTGGCGCACTGCACCACGGTGTGGCTGAAGGCGGCCCCCGAGGAGCACATGCAGCGCGTGGCGGCGCAGGGCGACCTGCGGCCGATGGCCGCCAGCGCCGAGGCGATGGAGGACCTGAAGCGCATCCTCGCTGGCCGGCTGCCGTTCTACGCCAAGGCCGACTTGAACTTCGACACCAGCGCGCAGCCGCTGGAGCAGGCGTTCCAGGCGCTGCGCGTGCAGGTGCGGCGCGCCCTGCAGCTGCCGCTGTAAGACCCGGCTTGCGTGATGGCGCCCCGGCGCGCACGCTAGGCCGGGTCAGGGTCTTTGCGGGGCCATCGCTTGACGGTCCATCTGACATGCACGATGATGCATGTTGCTGAACTGCCTTTATCCATTCTATGCACTATAGTGCTCATTTCAGGAGATCCGCATGAGCGCTCCTTCGGTTTCGCCGATCGACTACCGCACCGATCCGTCGCAGTACCGCCATTGGAAACTGGGCTTCGACGGCCCGGTGGCCACGTTGGCGATGGACGTCGCCGAAGACGCCGGCATCAAGCCGGGCTACAAGCTCAAGCTCAACAGCTACGACCTCGGCGTCGACATCGAGCTGCACGATGCGCTCCAACGCATCCGCTTCGAGCATCCCGAGGTGCGCTCGGTGATCGTCACCAGCCTGAAGGACCGCGTGTTCTGCTCCGGCGCCAACATCTTCATGCTCGGCCTGTCGAGCCACGCGTGGAAGGTGAACTTCTGCAAGTTCACCAATGAGACGCGCAACGGCATCGAAGACTCGTCGCAGCATTCGGGGCTCAAGTTCGTGGCCGCGCTCAACGGCTCGTGCGCCGGCGGCGGCTACGAGCTCGCGCTCGCATGCGACGACATCGTGCTGGTCGACGACCGCTCGTCGTCGGTGTCGCTGCCCGAGGTACCGCTGCTGGGCGTGCTGCCCGGCACCGGTGGCCTGACGCGCGTGACCGACAAGCGCCATGTGCGTCACGACCTGGCCGACATCTTCTGCACCACCACCGAGGGCGTGCGCGGCCAGCGCGCGGTGCAGTGGCGCTTGGTCGATGCGGTGGTCAAGCCGGCGCAGTTCGGTGCCGCAGTGCAGGAGCGGGCGCGCAAGCTGGCCGACGCGAGTGACCGGCCCGCCGGCGCGAAGGGCGTGGCGCTGCCGCGCATCGAGCGCACGCTCGGCGACGACGCTCTGAGGTACGAGCACCTGACTGTGCAGATCGATCGCGCGCGCCGCACCGCGACTTTCACCGTGAAAGCGCCGACATCGGCGCAACCCACCGACGTGGCGGACATCGAAGCCGCGGGCGCCGCGTGGTGGCCGCTGGCGATGGCGCGCCAGCTCGACGACGCAATCCTGCACATGCGCACCAACGAGCTCGACATCGGGCTGTGGCTGCTCAAGACCGAGGGCGACGCGAACGGCGTGCTCGCCTGCGACGCTGCGTTGGCACGGCACGCCGGCCACTGGCTCGTGCGCGAGACCAGCGGCCTGCTGCGCCGCACGCTGGCGCGCCTGGACGTGTCGGCGCGCACGCTGTTCGCCCTGATCGAGCCCGGCTCGTGCTTCGCCGGCACGCTGGCCGAACTGGCTTTCGCGGCCGACCGCGCGTACATGCTCGCGCTGCCCGACGACGAGGCGCGCGCCCCCAGGCTGACGCTGTCGCAGCGCAACCTCGGCGCTTACCCGATGGCCAATGGCGAGTACCGGCTTCAGCGTCGGTTCTACGGCGAAGCCGCGCCGTTGCGCGCCGCGCAGGACGCGATCGGCCGGGCGCTCGATGCCGATGCGGCGCTCGCGCTCGGCCTGGTTACCGCCGCCCCCGACGACATCGATTGGGCCGACGAGACGCGCATCGCGATCGAAGAGCGCGTCGCGATGTCGCCTGACGCGCTCACGGGCCTGGAAGCCAACCTGCGCTTCGGTGGACAGGAAAACATGGCCAGCCGCATCTTCGGCCGACTGACCGCGTGGCAGAACTGGATCTTCATCCGACCCAATGCGGTGGGCGAGAAGGGCGCACTCAAGGTCTACGGCAAGGGCGAGAAGGCCCAGTTCGACTGGAATCGCGTGTGACCCACCCCCGATGCGGCCTGGCGGCCGCCTCCCCCTCGAGGGGCGCCGCCAGCGGACCGGCAAAGCCGGATCCGCGGCGTCAGCTTGAACCGTACTGCCGCGTCTCGCGGACATTGAACAGGACCATCCGATGAGCAGCATCGACTACAGCGAGAAGATTCCCAACAACGTCAACCTGGCCGAGGACCGCACGCTCAAGCGCGCGCTCGAACAATGGCAGCCGAACTTCATCAACTGGTGGGGTGACGTCGGTCCCGAGGGCACGTCGAATCACGACGTCTACCTGCGCACGGCGGTCAGCGTCGATCCGCAGGGCTGGGCGCAGTTCGGCTACGTGAAGATGCCCGAGTACCGCTGGGGCATCTTTCTCAACCCGGCGCAGGCCGACCGCACGATCCAGTTCGGCGACCACAAGGGCGAGGCCGCGTGGCAGGACGTGCCCGGCGAGCACCGTGCGAACCTGCGCCGCATCATCGTCACGCAGGGCGACACCGAGCCGGCGAGCGTCGAGCAGCAGCGCCACCTCGGGCTCACCTGTCCGAGCCAGTACGACCTGCGCAACCTGTTCCAGGTCAACGTCGAGGAAGGGCGTCACCTGTGGGCGATGGTGTACCTGCTGCAAAAGCACTTCGGGCGCGACGGCCGCGAGGAGGCCGAGGCGCTGCTGGAGCGCCGCTCGGGCGATGAGAACAACCCGCGCATCCTCGGCGCGTTCAACGAGAAGACGCCCGACTGGCTGGCGTTCTTCATGTTCACCTATTTCACCGACCGTGACGGCAAGTTCCAGCTGTCGGCATTGGCCGAAAGCAGCTTCGATCCGCTGGCGCGCACCACGCGCTTCATGCTGACAGAAGAGGCGCACCACATGTTCGTCGGCGAGAGCGGCGTCTCGCGCGTGGTGCAACGCACCTGTCAGGTGATGAACGATCTGAAGACCGACGATCCCGTCAAGGTGCGCGCGGCCGGTGCGATCGACCTCGGCACGATCCAGCGCTACCTCAACTTCCATTACAGCGTCACGATCGACCTGTTCGGTGCCGACCAGTCGAGCAACGCCGCCACCTTCTACAGCTCGGGGCTGAAGGGCCGCTTCGAGGAAGGCAAGCGCAGCGATGATCACGTGTTGAAGGATCAGAGCTACACGGTGCTCGAGGTGCGCGACGGCCAGCTGGCGGAGAAGAGCGTGCCGATGCTCAACGCGCTCAACGAGGTGTTGCGCGACGACTTCATCAAGGACTCGGTGGCCGGCATCGGCCGCTGGAACAAGGTGATCGAGAAAGCCGGCCTGCCCCATCGCCTGCAGGTGCCGCACAAGGCGTTCCACCGCAACATCGGTGCACTGGCCGGCATCAAGATGGCCCCCGACGGTCGCGTGGTGAGCGAGCCCGAGTGGAACGACAAGGTCGGCGAATGGTTGCCCACCGATGAAGACCGTGCCTTCGTCGCCAGCCTGATGGGCCGAGTGGTCGAGCCCGGGAAGTTTGCCCACTGGATCGCGCCGCCAGTGATGGGCATCAACCGCCAGCCGATCGACTTCGAGTACGTGCGGTTTGGATGAGCCGCGCTCCGGCGGCATGATGCGCACCAGGAGGCCTTGATGGACATGGCCGTTGCCGACGACGTGCTGAACCAGCACGTGATCGACCCCGAGATCTGCATCCGCTGCAACACCTGCGAGGCCACCTGCCCGGTCGGCGCGGTGACCCACGACGCGCGCAACTACGTGGTCGACCCGGCCAAGTGCAACCACTGCCTGGCGTGCATCCCGCCGTGTCCCACGGGGTCGATCGACAACTGGCGGCGCGTGCTCAAGGTGCGTGCCTATTCGGTGCAGGAGCAACTCGGCTGGGACGTGCTGCCGGGCGACGTGCCGCTGGAGCAGCAGCGCGGCGAAGTCACGACCGACAGTGCGCCGGTGCCGGCGCCGGCCGCGCCGCCCGCGGTGCAGGCCGAGCCGGGCGAGGCGGTGTTCAACGGCGCCGCGTTCAGCGCCACGCTGCCGCCGTGGTCGGCAGCGCACGCCTACTGCAACCTGTATGGGCCGAAGGGCCCGACCGCCGCCACGGTGGTCGGCAACTTTCGCGTCACCGAAGTCGGCAAGGAGTACGACACGCACCACATCGTGCTCGACTTCGGCGCGATGCCGTTCCCGGTGCTCGAGGGCCAGAGCATCGGCATCGTGCCGCCCGGCGCCGACGAGCAGGGGCGCGCGCACCACGCGCGCCAGTACTCGGTGGCCAGCCCGCGCAACGGCGAGCGCCCGGGCTACAACAACCTCTCGCTCACCGTGAAGCGCGTGCTCGAGGACCACCAGGGCCGCCCGGTGCGCGGCGTGGCGAGCAACTACCTGTGCGACCTGAAGGTCGGCGACGCGGTGCAGGTGATCGGGCCGTTCGGCCAGACCTTTCTGATGCCGAACCACCCGCGCTCCAACATCGTGATGATCTGCACCGGCACCGGCAGCGCGCCGATGCGCGCGATGACCGAGTGGCGGCGCAGGCTGCGCGCGTCGGGCAAGTTCGAGTCCGGCAAGCTGATGCTCTTCTTCGGCGCACGCACGAAGGAGGAGCTGCCCTACTTCGGTCCGCTGCAGAACCTGCCGAAGGACTTCATCGACATCCACCTCGCGTTCTCGCGCACGGCGGGCGCGCCCAAGCGCTACGTGCAGGACCTGATGCGCGAGCGCGCGGCCGACCTGGGCGCGCTGCTGAAGGATGCCAACACCTGCGTCTACGTGTGCGGGCTGAAAGCGATGGAAGAAGGCGTCGTGCTGGCGCTGCGCGACGTGGCGCAGCAGGCCGGCCTGCACTGGGACACGCTGCGCAGCGCGTTGCAGCGCGAGGGCCGGCTGCACCTCGAGACCTACTGACGGCTCGCCCGTGAGCCGGCGCGCTATCCTGCGCCGGCGATGAGCAGCGCCGCCACTCCTTCGGCACCCGACGACGGGACCACCGTGCCCGGCCTGTCGAGGCAGCGCAGCGGCAACGCGCTGCCGGCCGGAGCGCGGCTGGCCGAGTTCGAGATCCGCAGCGTGATCGGCGAGGGCGGATTCGGCATCGTCTACCTGGCGTGGGACGGCGTGCTGCAGCGCCAGGTGGCGCTCAAGGAATACATGCCGGCCACGCTGGCCGCGCGCACGCAGGCCAACCGCGTGGCGCCGCGCACCGACAAGTCGGCCGAGACGTTTGCGCTCGGGCTGCGCAGCTTCGTCAACGAGGCGCACCTGCTGGCCAGCTTCGATCACCCGTCGCTGCTCAAGGTGTATCGCTTCTGGGAAGCCAACGGCACGGCCTACATGGTGATGCCGTACTACCAGGGCATCACGTTGAAGCGCGCGCTGGCTGCGCTCGACGCGCCGCCCGAGGAGGCCTGGCTGGTGCGCCAGCTCGGCCAGCTGCTCGACGCGCTCGAGGTGATGCACCACGGGCACTGCTACCACCGCGACATCTCACCCGACAACATCCTGCTGCTCGACAACGGCACGCCACTGCTGCTGGATTTCGGGGCTGCGCGGCGCGTGATCGGCGACGCCACGCACGCGCTCACCGCGTTCCTGAAGCCGGGCTATGCGCCGGTCGAGCAGTACGCCGAGATGCCGACGATGAAGCAAGGGCCGTGGACCGATCTCTATGCGCTCGGCTCGGTGGTGCACTACGCGATCACCGGGCGCACGCCGCCGGAGTCGGTGGCGCGCCTGGTCACCGACACGATGGTGCCGCTGTCGCGCAGCGCGGCCGGGCGCTACAGCGAGCGGTTCCTGCGCGCGATCGACCACTCGCTCGCGGTGCGGCCCGACGCCCGGCCCCAGAGCGCCGCCGGTTTGCGTGGCGAGCTGGGCATCGAGGAGCGGCGTGCCCGCGGCGGTGCGGGCCAGCGCATTCCCACCGCCCCGATGCCGCTGGAGGCGTCGCCGCCGCCGCTCGACGATGCGCAGCGGCTGCCGGTGCACCCGGCACCCGCGCCGCTGTCGGCGCGTCCGCCGCGTACGGCGACGCCCCTGCCGGCGGCGCCACCGCGCGCCGCGCGCCTGGTCGGTCCAGCCTGGCTGCTGGCGGCCGCGCTGTCCCTGACCGCCGCTGCCGCGCTCGGCTGGTGGGCGTTGTCCGCGCCCGACCGGGCCGCCAGGCCGAGCGCGAAGCCGCTGCCTGAACCGAGCGCCTCCCCGCCCCCCGACGCGGCGGCCGCGGGGAGCGCGTCCCCGATCGCGCCTGTCACCGCGCCGGCGCAGGAGGCGGCCACCCATGCTCCTGCGACGCCGCCACCCGCGCTGCCGGCAGCGGCCGCCGCGCCGCCGACACCCACCGAGGCGGTGCAGCCGGCGAGTGCTGCCCCGACGTTGGCTGCACCGGAGCTGAACGACGCCGCGCGCGGCCGAAGTGCGGCAGCGGCGGCGTCGCGACCGATCCCTAAAAAGAATTCGCCAAACCCGCGCTGCACCGACATCATTGCGCGCGTGTCGCTCGGCGAAGCGCTGAGCCCGCAAGACCATGCGACGCTGGAGAGGGAGTGCCGCAAATGAACAAATCGTCGATCGCACGCAGTGCGTTGCAGTGGGGCGCCGTGGCCTGCGTGCTGGTGATGCTCGAAGGCGCCGGTTGCCAGAGCACCGGTCCCACCGTGATCAGCAACGAGCTGCCGTTCGATCAGGCGGTGATCGACGCCACCGACGGCCTGGTGGCGCAGACGCAGAAGCTGCCCGCGTTCCTGGCGAAGGTCGAGGCCAAGGTCAACAAGAAGCCGATGATCATCGACCCGATGATCGATGCCGCATCGGGCCAGCAGACGCGCGTGACACGCCAACTCGAGCAGAAGGTGGCCGAGCGCCTGGCGTCGCAGCATCCGCAGTTCGAGGTGTTGCCGTTCCAGAGCGCGAGCCTGTCGAAAGCGCAGTACCTGCTGACCGGCACGATGGTGCGCATCGCGACGGGCAGCGGCAGCGGGGGGGCGCGCAAGCCGTTCAAGATCAACCTCGCACTGGTCGAGCTG
>Ga0207648_10000531_pt1 | contig 42525 bp, 45 predicted proteins | sample KBSMisM32_FD_184310 | JGI IMG/M metagenome (GOLD analysis project Ga0207648, IMG submission 184310) | Miscanthus rhizosphere microbial communities from Kellogg Biological Station, Michigan, USA - KBS Miscanthus M3-2 (SPAdes) (version 2) | ecosystem: Host-associated > Plants > Roots >... | reverse complement strand
ACAATCACGTCACGCTTTCCGCCGGCACCGAGGTCACGTTTACCGAGGATTGCGCGCGGCGCTTCGAAGCCTATGGCTGGCACACGCAGTCGATCGACGACGGCAACGACCTGGCCGCGATCGAGCGAGCGCTGCGCGCCGCGCGCGATGAAGCCGCGCGGCCGTCGCTGATTCTGGTGCGCACGCACCTCGGCTACGGCTCGCCGCACAAGCAGGACACGTTCGCGGCGCACGGCTCGCCGCTCGGCGCGGACGAGGTGCGCCTGACGAAGGAAGCCCTGGGCTGGCCGGCCGAGCCGGCGTTCTACGTTCCGGAGGCGGCGCGCGAGCATTTTCGCCAGGCCGCCGAGCGCGGGGCGCGCGCCGAGCGCGAGTGGAACGCCAGGTTCGCCGAGTATGCGAAGTCCTTTCCGGAGCTGGCGGGCGAATTGCGGCAGGCGGTGCGCGGCGAGCTGCCCGCGGGCTGGGACGCGGACATTCCCGTTTTTCCGGCGGACGCGAAGGGCATGGCCACCCGCGCCGCCGGGGGCAAGGTGATGAACGCCATCGCCGCCCGCGTGCCGGCGCTGATCGGCGGCTCGGCGGATCTCGACCCCTCGACGCTCACCGCGCTCGCGGGGAAGGGCGATTTCGAGCCTGCGTCGATCCAGGGTGGCGTGTCGCGCCACGCCGGCCGCAACCTGCACTTCGGCGTGCGCGAGCACGGCATGGGCGCGATCCTGAACGGCCTGGCCGCGCACGGCGGCACCCTCCCGTTCGGCGCCACGTTCCTGGTGTTCTCCGACTACATGCGCCCGCCGATCCGCCTCGCGGCGCTGATGGGATTGCATGTGATCTACGTCTTTACCCACGACAGCATCGCCCTGGGCGAGGACGGCTCCACCCATCAGCCGGTGGAGCAGCTCGCGGGCCTGCGCGCCGTCCCGGAGCTCATCGTCATCCGGCCCGGCGACGCGAACGAGACCGCGGTGGCCTGGCGCGTCGCGCTGCAGACGCCGGACCGGCCGGTCGCGCTGGTGCTGACGCGCCAGAACCTGCCCACGCTCGACCGCGGCGCCTTTGCCGCCGCCAGTGGCCTGGAGAGGGGCGCCTACGTGCTGGCCGATGCCGCCGGCGGCGAGCCCGACGTGATCCTGATCGCGAGCGGCTCCGAAGTCGGCCTGATCGTGGCGGCGCGGCAGAAGCTGCTCGAGAAAAAAATCAGGGCGCGCATCGTCTCGATGCCGAGCTGGGAGCTCTTCGATGCGCAGCCGCAGGAATACCGCGACAGTGTCTTGCCGCCGGCGCTCGGCGCAAGGCTGGCGGTCGAGGCCGGCGCGTCGCAGGGCTGGCACCGCTATGTCGGCGGCCGCGGCGACGTGCTCGCCGTGGATCGCTTCGGCGCGTCGGCTCCCGGCGAGGTGGTGATGCGCGAATACGGATTCACCGCCGAGAACGTATGCGCGCGGGCGATGGCCCTTCTAGGGCGCCACTAGCACATCGACGCCCGCCGCCGGCGCGACGGCGCGCGCGGGAATCGGTCTTCCGGCGCGCCAATCCGCCATGGCCTGGCGCTTAGACTCGCCGCTGACCAGGAAGAGCGCCTCCCGGGCATAGCTCAGCCGCGCGGCGCTCAGCGAAACGCGCTCGCGCGGAGGCTTGGGCGCATCGAGCACCGCGAGCGCGGCCGGCGACCCGGGCGCTTCCCCCAAATCGTGCCCCGGAAAGAGGCTCGCGGTGTGGCCGTCCTCGCCGAGCCCGAGCACGACCAGGTCGAATGCGCCGACGTGCTGCAGAGTGCCGGCATACGCCTGCGCCGCGCGCTGCGCGCCGAGCTCGGCCGGAATCGGATGGATCTGGCGCGCGGGAAGGGCGACGTGATCGAGCCAGGCCTCGCCCGCCATGCGCGAGTTGCGCGCCGGATCGTCGCGCGGCACGCAGCGCTCGTCGCCGAAATAGATGTGCCAGGCCGCCCAGTCGGCCGGCGACTCGCGCAGCTTCCGGTAGGCCCCGCGCGGCGTGTCGCCGCCGGCGAGCACGAGATGAAACTGCCCGCGCGCCCGGATCGCGGAAGCCGCGGCAGCCAGGATGCGCTCGGCGGCGGCGCGATCGAGCGCGGGCCGGTCCGGCATCGCGTGCCAGCGCACCTGCGCGTTCATGGGACACCTTCCGGTGTCAGGGGACACCATTCGGTCCCGGACCGCCCGCCGGATACGAGCGCAGCGGCCAGCGTTTCTGCAATAACGGGCCGTAGAGGCGCCACGACGCCTCGGCCTCGTCGGCGTGCACGAAGAGCGTCTGATCGCCCCGCACGATCTCCAGCAGCAGGGTTTCGTAGCCTCCCGAGCGAGGCGCGCCGAACGCCTCGGCATAGCGAAACTGCATGTGCTTCGTCTGCAAAGTGAAGCGCTCCGCCGGGGCCTTCACCTCGAACGAGAGGTCGAAGCCCTCGTCGGGCTGCAGCGCAATCACGAGCACGTTGGTGTTCGTCGCGCAGCCGTCCAGGGAGCGGAACAGCGCGACCGGGGGGCGGCGGAAGTGGATCGTGATCTCGGTCGAGCGCCGGGCGAGGCGCTTGCCGGTGCAGAGATGGAACGGCACGCCCTGCCAGCGCCAGTTGTCGATCTCGAGGCGCAGGCCGACGAAGGTCTCGGTGTGCGAGCGCGGAGCGACGCCGGGCTCCTGGCGGTATCCCGGCAGCTTCTTCCGCTTCGCCTTGCCCGGCGCGTACTGGCCGAACACGACCGCGTCGTCGCGGATCGGCGCCACCGAGCGCAGCACCTTCACCTTCTCGAAGCGGATGCTGTCGGCCTGGAAGGCGGCCGGCACCTCCATGGCGGTGAGAGAGAGGAGCTGGGTGAGGTGGTTCTGCACCATGTCGCGCAAGGCGCCGGTTTGCTCGTAGTAGGCCGCGCGGTGCTCGATTCCCAGCGCCTCGGCCACGCTGATGCGCACGCTCTCGACGTGGTCGCGGTTCCACGCCGACTCGAAGAGCGCGTTGCCGAAGCGGAACGCGAGCAGGTTCTGCACCGCTTCCTTGCCCAGGTAGTGGTCGATGCGATAGACCTGCGCTTCGTCGAAATAGCGGTGCACGAGCGCGTTCAGGGCCTGCGCCGACGCCAGGTCGTGTCCGAAAGGCTTCTCGATCACGAGCCGCGTCCAGCCTTTGCTTCGATTGAGCCCCGCTTTTCCGAGCGCCTCGATGGTGCCGGGAAAGGCCGCCGGCGGCAGCGCCAGGTACAGGACGCGATCGCCCCGCAGAGCGCGCCGGCGCTCGATCTCGGCGATGCGCGCGGCGAGCCGCTCGTAGTCCGCCGCGCCGCCCGCGCCGGTCCCCAGGTAATCGACGCAGGCGTCGCACCAGCGCTGAGCCTTCTGCGCGGTCCCGGCCTGCGCGAGCGCCGCGCGCGCCTGTTTGCGGAAGCGCTCGTCGGTCAGCTTCTCGTCCCGGCCGACACCCAGGATGTGGCAGCGGTTGGGCAGGAGCCCGTCGCCTATCAATTGGCGCAGCGCGGGCAGGAGCTTCCGGCGCATGAGGTCGCCGGTCGCGCCGAAGATGACGAACAGGCACGGATCGATATTGGATTTGCGCACGCGCTGCTCCTGGGTCATGGCCTGGGACTCACTCGATCGCGATCCCGTAGTCGACGCCTTCCCAGCGCTCGGCGTCCGTCCAGCGGATCGTAAAAACGATTCCGCCGCCGGCCGCGAGCCCGGCCGTATCGAGGTCGGCGAAGTAGATGCCGAAGCCGCTGTCCTGCGTCGGGGTGTCGCGGATCGTGCGCCAGGCGTCGCTCGTCCAATGGATCGCCGCCGCGGCGAGGAGCTCGACCCGCAGGATGCTGCCCGCCGCCAGGCTGCGGCACTTGTTGTTGAAGCGCCAGACGCAGTGGCGCGAGCGCACGCCTTCGACCTGGTAGCGCTGGCGCGGCTGCGGCGGCATGTCGAAGACGCGCCCGTCGGCGAGCGAGCGCAGCAGCTTGACGTGCTCGGCGTGCGCCCAGACGAGCGGCATGGCCGAGCCCGAGGGCCGGCCGCGAAATAGCTCGCGCTCCGGGATGTCCGGCGCATCCCAGACCTGCTCGGGAAGGAGATGTCCGTCGCTCGCGAAGCCTTCGAGCGTGGCGAGGAGCGCTTCCGCGGCGGCGCGATTGCCGGCCGCGAGCTCGTAATGCGCGCGCTCTCCGGTGAGGAGCGGCCAGGGCCGGCCGACGCCGGTTCCGTCGAACGCCGCGCCGTCTTCGTGCTCGCCGTAGCCGTCGCCGTTGTAGCGGCGCCAGCACGGCCCGGCGGGCAGATCGACCTTGAGGAGGGCATCGATGACCCGTACGGTGTTGCGGATGCGCGGATCGTCCGGGGCGCGCAAGCCGAAGCGCACCAGGGCGAGCGCGTCGGGACTCACCATCAGCGACGCACGTTGGCCGCTCCCCTGGGGCGGACGGTTCTTGATCGGCACGAAGCCATCGAGGGGCGAGGCCGCGTCGGCGGTCTCGGGCGGAGCGATGCGCACGTAGTAGCCGTCGACGCCCACTTCCTTCGCGAGCGGCGTATCAACGGCATAGATCCAGCGCTCGATGAGGCCGTTCCAGATATCGGCGGTCTCGCGCAGATAGGCGGCCGCTTCCGGCGCGGCGATCTGCTCGGCGAGATCGGCGGCGGCCAGGAGCGCGGCGATTTCGACGGCGAGGGTAAACGGCGAATAGCCGCCATCCTCCTCCCATCGGTCCTGTGCGGTCACGGGCCCGTTCATGGCGATGAATGTCGCCGCCTGCTTCACCATCGGCCAGAGTCCGCGCAGCTCCGCTTGGGGCAGGTCGACTTCGCGCCGCGCGAGGTCGGCGAGCAGGATGGGAAAAGCGCACTCGTCCATCTGGACGCCGTTCCAGTAAGGCGTGCCGTCGAGCCAGCAATTCTGCGGCCAGTGGCCGTCGGGTTCCTGGATCGCCTGCAGGTAGCGCATGATCCGCCGCGCTTCGCTCTTCGCCCCGGCGGCAAGCAGGCCGCCCGCGGTCTCGACGAGGTCGCGCGGCCAGACGAGATGGTAGCCGCCGAGATCCTCGTCGCCTTTGGCGAAGCCCCAGGGGATCGACAGGCTGGCGATGTAACCGCCGGCGTAGGAGCTCTCCTCGTGCGTGCGCAGCACCGCGGTGCTGATGCGGTAAGTGTTCGGCTGGCCGGAAGAGGCTTGCGCATCGAGGGGAAGGAGCGCTGCCTGCCAGGCGCGCCACGACGCGGCGTAGCCGGCCATCGCCTGATCGACGCCGTCGTTGAGACTGGCGCGAACGTGAAGCGCGGCCTCGGCGGCGCTGCGTCCGAATCCAAGCGCGAGGACGAAGCTCCCGGCGCAGGCTTTCAGGTCGATCTCGCCGGTCAGGGCGACATTGCCGTTGGGCGCGTGGTCGTAGCGCCAGCGCAGCTCGAAGTGTTGGGAGAGATCCTGCCAGCCGTCCGAGACGCCGACGAAACCCGTCGCGCGCGCGAGGAAGGGGGCCGAGCAGCCCAGCGCGAGCGTGGTGCCGCTTCCTTCGGCAAAAAGCATCGGCACGCCCTTGTAATCGTCGATCCAGGCCGAGTTGCCTGCGCCCCGATTGACCAGATGCGGCGCGAGGAGGGCGTAGAGATGGTAGTTCGCGATGCTGCCCTCGAGCGCCTCGAAGTCGATGCGCTGCAGAACGACGTCGCGATCCGGATCGGTGAGCACCAGTTTCTTCAGCCGGTAGCGCCCCCGGTTGCACGTGCTGGTGATGGCGAAGGCCGGCACGCCGTCGGCGATCGGCTCGAGCGTGCTACTCGCGTCGCGCTTCTCCTCGGAGAAGAAGCTTTGCCCGTCGGTCACGATCAGGCCGAAATCGCGCGTGCAGGCCTGGTCGATGCGGGGATAGTAGATCTCGTTCAGGATGCCGTGGCTCAGGGTAAACCAGACCCGGCTCCGCGCCGTCAGCGCCGTGCCGACGCCGCTTTTGGCGCTGGAGGTCCACCGCGCCGAAATGCCAGGCGATCCCGGCGCAGGCTTTTCCCGGGGCATGTGCGCTTAGCGCCGGGCGCTGCCCCGAATTCGCGCGATCGCCTCCGCGTAGTCGCTCGACCCGAAGATCGCCGACCCGGCGACGATGGCATCGGCACCGGCTTCGATGGCGAGCCCGGCATTCTCGGCGTTCTGTCCGCCGTCGACCTCGATCCACGGATCGAGGCCCTTCGACTCGCAGAGGCGGCGCAGCTCGCGAATCTTGGGCAGGGTCTCCGGCAGAAAGTCCTGCCCGCCGAATCCGGGATTGACGCTCATCACCAGGACCACGTCGCACAAATGCAGCACCTGCTCGATGAAAGCGATGGGGCTGGCCGGATCGAGCACGGCGCGGACTGCACCAGCAGGTGGTCGGCCCCGGCTCTGGCGAAGTCCTCGAGGTAGCGTTCCGGATCGATGACCATCAGATGCACGTTGAGCGGCTTCGCAGTCGAGCGGCGCACCGCTTCGACGAGCGCCGGACCGAAGGAGATGTTCGGCACGAACCTTCCATCCATGACGTCGACGTGGATCCAGTCGGCGCCTGCCCGGTCGGCGGCACCGACTTCCTCGCCGAGCCTGCGCAAGTCGGCGGCGAGAATCGAGGGCGCGACGATCAGGGGTCTCATGATTTTCTTAGCGCCGCGCCCTTGTGCGCGGCGATGTGGTCGGTCTTGTCGCTCTGTATTTCATACTGCGGATCGTCTTTGGATGCGCGGTGCGTGTAGCCCTTGTAGTCGAAATCCCGGGTATGCACCTTGATGATCTTTCCGCCGACGTGCCCGGCCTCCGAATTCCATGTCACTCGATCGCCGACTTTGAATCTGCGCGTCATGACGCCTGTTCGAACAAGGGCGACTCGTAGGGCGGATAGGTGATCGCCGTGCCCTCCACCCTGGCGAAAGAGGTCAGCGCGTGCTCCTGGCGCCGGGTGGCATTGATGATTTCCTCGGCACGGATGCCGCGGACCACCAGCGCGTCGGCGATCAGCGAGCGATGGCAGCGCCACGGCACGGCTTCGGCGCACATCAGCGCGACGCGCTCTCGCCTCGCCTGCTCGATGAGCGCGGCCAGGTTTTCCGCGAATTCGGGCGTCTGCATGTAGTCGGCGTAGCCGCGGAAGGAGACATTTCGCCACCCCGCGTTGGGAGATCCCGGATGCGTGCGGCGGAAGCCCCCCAAGCCGGCGACATGCGCATAGCGGATGCCGGCGGCCTCCAGCGCGCCCGGGAAAGTGTCGCGGTTGAACTGCGGGTTGTGGCGGGAACGCGGCACGGTACGCACGTCTATCAGGCTCGCCACCGAGTGTGCCTTGAGCAATTCGATGAACTCCTTCAGCGGACGCGTGGAGTGCCCCACGGTCAATACGGTCACAAGGAATCCTTGACCATCGCCAGCCTGATCTGCTCGATCGCCCGGGACGGGGCGAGGCCCTTCGGACACACCTCGGTGCAGTTCATGATCGTGCGGCAGCGAAACAGGCGGTAGGCATCGTTCAGGTCATCGAGGCGTTCCTGCCGTGCCTGGTCGCGGCTGTCGACGATGAAGCGATGCGCCTGCAGCAGGCCGGCCGGCCCGACGAACTTGTCGGGGTTCCACCAGAACGACGGACATTGGCTCGTGCAGCACGCGCACAGGATGCATTCGTACGACCCATTCAGCAGCTCGCGCTGCGCCGGGGACTGCAAGCGTTCTCTTTCGGGCACCGGATCGTGGTTGACCAGGTAAGGCTTGATGGAGTGGTATTGCTTGAAGAACCCGGTCATGTCGACCACCAGGTCGCGGATGATCGGGAAGCTCGGCAGGGGCCGTAGCACCACAGGCTCCTTCAGCTCGGCAATCCGCGTGACGCAGGCGAGCCCATTGCGCCCGTTGATGTTGATCGCGTCGGAGCCGCAGACGCCTTCGCGGCAGGACTTCCGGATCGTCAAAGAATCGTCCCGGGCCTTGAGGCTAAGGATGACATCGAGCAACATCCGGTCCTGCGGCCCGGGCTCGATCTCGTAGTCCTGCATGTAGGGCTTGCTGTCGCGTTCCGGGTTGTAGCGGGAAATTGAAAGCTTCATCCGGGTGTCCCTGCCAGGAGGATTCGCAAAACCCACGCTCCAATTGCCGACAGGCCGAAACCCAGCAACGCGAGCGCGCAGACGCGCAAGGCAGCCGTATGAACATAGTCCATGAGGACGTCGCGCACGCCCACCCAGGCGTGCAGCAGCAGCGCGGCGAAAAAGACGCAGGCGGCGATGCTGACGCCCGGAGCGCTCATCCATCGATGCCACGCCGCGTACGAATGCGGCCGATCGAGGAGAAAATGAAACAGGAAAAATACGATGAACGCCAGCATGTACACGGCGCTCGCCCGCTGCAGCAGCCAGGCGCGCAGACCCGTGACGGTTTTTCTCACAGCCAGGCCCCGGCGGCGGCCAGTGCGAGGGCCGCGCCGCCCAGGTTCACGATCCAGGCGCTGCGGCGCGCCGCCGGCAGCTGCGTGCCGATGTCGATGTCGCTCAGCAGATGACGCACTCCGGCCAATAGATGATGCGCCAGAGTCCAGACAAATACGATCGCCGCTCCGCGCAAAGCCCAGTTGTCGAGCATGCCGGTGACTCGCGCATAGGTTTGCGGGCCTCGCAGTGACAGGTCGAGAACATAGACGCCGAACGGAATACCCACGGCCAGAATCACGCCCGTGATTCGATGCGCAATGGAGGTCAAAGCCCCCACCGGCAGCTGGATCTGCAGCAGGTTGAAAAATACCGGCCGGCGTTTTTCCATCTCAGATCGGCATCCGGTAGCCGTAGAACTCGTGGTCCTCGTTGTAGCCGCCCTGGCCTGCACCGAGGTCGGCGAAGTCGTGCACCAGCTCGATGGCCGCGACCCACTTGACCATCTTGAAGCCGAGCTCGTTCTCGCAGCGCAGGCGCAGCGGCGCGCCGTGCAGCACGCTGACCGGCGCGCCGTTCATCTCGTAGGCGAGGATCGTCAATTCGTGGCGCATGTTGGACAGGCGGTGCACGTCGTAGTAGCGCCCGCCGTCGCTGCCGTCGGCGAGGGAATAGAACACGGCGTAGCGGGCCTGCGCGGTCGGCCTGACCAGGTCGAGGAGGTGGCGTACCGGCACGCCGCCCCATTTGGCGACGCCCGACCAGCCCTGGATGCAGAAGTGCGTGGTGATCTGCTCCTGCTTCGGCATCGCCTTCAGATCGGCGTAGGAGAACTGCGCCGGCTTCTCGACGAGGCCGTCGATGCGCAGCCGGTAGTCGGCGAAGCCGCCCTTCACCAGCGCCTCGAACTCAGCGGACTTGGGCATCGTTCCGTTGGGCCACATGTGGGGCGAGATGTCCTTCTCGCCGAGCTGGCTGCGCGGGTCCCACCACTCGGTCAGGCTGTTGAAAGGCCAGGAGAGAAGCTCGCCGATCTTCTGCACCAGGCGCGCGCGGCGCAGGGTGAACGGCGTGGCCGCCCACCACGCCGCGGCCACCAGCAGCATGGCGGGCACGAAGATCGCGACGCCGCTCCAGGATGCGTCGTGCACGCCGGCGAACATTATGTTCAGGTTCGCTCGCGCGCCGGTGATGAAGACCAGCGTCACGTGCGCGAAGATGAAGAGCAGGAACCACCACAGCGCGAGGAAATGGATCGAGCGCGCGCGCTGCCGGTTCAGCACCCTGCCGAGCCAGCCGGAGCGGTTCGAGATCGCCGGGCTCTGCATGAACCCGGTGACGATCGAGGCCGGCGCGGCGACGAACGCGGTGACGAAATAGGCGAGCTGCTGCAGGCTGTTGTAGCGCGTCCAGCTTTCCTCGGCGGGAAAGGCGAGCGACAGATACTGCAGCGCGGTCGATACGGCGTTGGGGAATACCTCCCAGGTCGTCGGCACCAGCCGCAGCCACTGGTCGGTGGCGAACAGCAGGACGTAGAAGACGACGCCGTTGACCATCCAGAAAAGGGTGGTCGAGAAATGCCACCACCTGGCGAGCCCGATGGAGTGGCGGATGCCCGGGATGCCGAGCCAGCCGGGAAGCGTGACCGCATCGTCCTTGGCGGTCCAGATCCGGTCCGCGGGCACCGCTTTCTGGAAGCGGAACCATTCGGTTCCGGGCGTGCAGTCGCGCTTCCAGTACAGCCGCGGGTGGTCGGCGAGGATCTGCACCCCGGCGCGCACGATGAAGGTCATCAAAAAGAGGTTGAAGAAGTGCGCGAGGCGCAGCCAGGCCGGAAAGCCGCTGGTGATCTCCGGAGCCGAGGCGGGGACGCCGGGATAGCGTGCGAGAAACTCCTGCACTACGGGTAGTTCCCGCAACCCCTGGGCAACGGCGATTCCGATCACCAACAGCACGAAAATAAGCGGCAACGACCAGAGCACGCTGATCCAGTGCCGGCCGATCCGGATCCCGGGCACCACCCCCCCTTGTGGCGGCAACCACTCGTTCAGACGCACACGGTCGTCGGCTGCGCTCAGGCTCTTCGCCAACGGATCGTGCGGCATCGAGGGTTGGCGCCAGGCCATCAAGCGTCCATTTCCGGCCTTGTGCGGAAGTGCGCGGCGCCGTGCAGGAGACTCATCATCTGCCCGGCCGCGCCGATCGTCAGGTGATGGGGCGTGTGCCCGGCGCGCGGGTAGATATAGGCGGCCATTTCCTGGATGACCTCCAGCTGCCCGTCGGCAGGGTGCGCAAGCAACGCCATCACGATCCGCTCGAGCGCGATCACGCGAATCTGAAGCTGGACCAGCTCGGCGTTGGTCAGGGGCGGAACCCCCGCCGCTGCGTAGGTCGCCGCGGAACCCGCGTGCATACGCCCGCCCGGACCCGCACCGCCCTCGTTGGTCCAACGCGATATTGCCGAATGGCGAAGTTGCAGACGCTTCGAAGCCTCGAGCTCGGGATCGATCATGGATGTCTCTCTTCGTGTTCGGTTTTCCTGAAGCGGCGATAGCGGCGAATCAGGGCGTTGGTCGAGCCGTCGTGCGCGAGCTCGGGCTCCGCGGCGCTCTCGAGCTCGGCGGCGGTTTTCTGCGCCAGGACCTTTCCCAGCTCGACGCCCCACTGGTCGAACGAATCGATGTTCCAGATCGCCCCCTGGGTAAAGACGCTGTGCTCGTAAAGCGCGACCAGGGCGCCCAGCGTCTCGGGCGTGAGCCGCTCGGCGAGGATCGTGTTGCTCGGACGATTGCCGTCGAACCTGCGGTACGGCTCGCCCGAGTCCTTGCCGAACGCCAGCGCCTCGCCCTGCGCGAACAGATTCGCCATCAGCAGATCGTGCTGCCGGCCGAGCGGATTCAGCGGCTGGCAGAAGCCGATGAAGTCGCAGGGCACGATGCGCGTGCCCTGGTGGATGAGCTGGTAGAACGAATGCTGGCCGTTGGTGCCCGGCTCGCCCCAGTAGATCGGCCCGGTCTGGTAGTCGACCCGCGCGCCCTCGAGCGAGACGTGCTTGCCGTTGCTTTCCATCGTCAACTGCTGGAGATAGGCGGGAAAGCGCTTGAGATATTGCTCGTAGGGCAGCACCGCCACCGTGTGCGCGCCGAGAAAATTGCTGTTCCACACGCCGATGAGGCCCAAGAGGAGCGGCAGGTTGCGCTCGAACGGCGCGGCCCGGAAATGCCGGTCCATCGCGTGGAAGCCCGCGAGGAGATCGCGGAAATTCTCCGGCCCGATCGCGAGCATGGTCGAGAGGCCCACCGCCGAGTCCATCGAGTAGCGCCCGCCGACCCAGTCCCAGAAGCCGAACATGTTGGCGGTGTCGATGCCGAATTGCGCCACCCCTTCGGCGTTCGTCGACACCGCGACGAAGTGCCGGCGCACCGCGCGCTCGTCGCCGAGCGCGCGCAGGCACCAGGTTCGGGCGGCGTGGGCGTTCGTCAGCGTCTCGAGCGTGGTGAAGGTCTTCGAGCAGACGATGAACAGCGTTTCGCCCGGATCGAGCTCGCGCGTGGCCTCCTCGAAATCGGTGGCGTCGACGTTGGAGACGAAGCGGAAATTCATGTCGCGCCGGCTGTAGTGGCGCAGCGCCTCGTAGGCCATCACCGGGCCGAGGTCGGAGCCGCCGATGCCGATGTTGACGACGTTGCGGATGCGCTTGCCGGTATGGCCGAGCCAGTCTCCGTTTCGCACCTGCCGCGAGAACGCGGCCATGCGCTCCAGCACCGCGTGCACTTCGGGCACGACGTCGACGCCGTCGGCGAAGACTCGCTCGCCCTTCGGCGCGCGCAAGGCGGTGTGCAGAACCGCGCGCTGCTCGGTGGCGTTGATCTTCTGGCCGCCGAACATCGCTTCGATGCGCCCTCGCAGGCCGCATTCCTCGGCAAGGCGCAGTAGCAGCCGGAGCGTCTCCGCGTCGATGCGGTTCTTCGAGTAGTCGAGGTAGAGGCCGGCGGCTTCCGCCGTGAAGCGCTCGCCGCGCCGGGGGTCCTCGGCGAAGAGCTGGCGCAGGTGCAGATTGCGTATCTTGCGGCAGTGCGCCTCGAGCGCCTGCCACGCCGGGTGCTCGGTCATGGGTGCCCGATTTTCTCGAGCGTAGCGCTCTTCGAGGCGATGAGCTCGAGAAGATCCCGCCACGACTTGTCGAAGGCTTCGGCGCCCTCGCGCTGGAGCTCGGCGGCGAGCGCCGCGTCGTCGATGCCCAGGCGCGCGAATTGGGCGAGCACTTCCTCGGCATCGCCGCCGTCGAGCGGCATCACGCCCTTCAGCTTGCCGTGATCGGCAAAGGCGAGCAGGGTTTTGTCGGGGATGGTGTTGATGGTGTCCGGAGCCGCCAGGGCTTCGATGTACATCGTATCCTGCGCGTGCGGATCCTTGGTGCCGGTGCTTGCCCAGAGCAGGCGCTGTTCCCACGCGCCGGCGGCAGCGAGCTTGCGCCAGCGCGGCGAGGCGAGCAGCTCCCGGTAGGCCTTGTACGCGCGCGCGGCGATGGCGATCCCCAGGCGATTGCGCAGCGGCTGCGGCACCCGATCCTTCACCGCCACGTCCCAGCGGCTGACGAAGATCGACGCCACGGAGCGGACTTTCGGGTCGAGTCCCGCGGCGATGCGCCGTTCGATGCCGCGTAGGTAGGCTTCGGCCGCGGCGAGATACTGCTCGCGCGAAAAGAGCAGCGTCACGTTGATCGGCACGCCGGCGAAGATCGACTCCTCGATCGCCGGGACGCCTTGGGGCGTGCCGGGAATCTTGATGAACAGGTTGGGCCGCTTCGCCTGCCGATGGAGCTGCACCGCCGCCTTGACGCTGCCGGCCGTGTCGTGCGCGAGCAGGGGAGAGAGCTCGAGCGACACCCAGCCGTCGAGCCCGCCGGTGGCGTCGTGCACGGGGCGGAAGAGATCGGCGGCCTGGGTCAGGTCCTCCAGGGCAAGCTCTAAGAACAGCGCCTCGCCCGATTTGCCCTCGGCCGTCTTGCGGCGGATGGCGGCGTCGTAGAGGCCGGCATCCTTGATGGCCTTGTCGAAGATCGTCGGGTTGGACGTGAGTCCGGTGACCGAAAACTCCTCGATATAGCGCGCGAGCGTGCCGCTCGTCAGCAGTCCCCGGGTGATGTTGTCGAGCCAGAGCCTCTGGCCGAGATCATGCAATCGTTGGGTTGTCTTCATGGTGCTTTCCAAGCAGGGTGGATGGATCAAAGTGGACGAGCTCGCCGATGCGCTCGACCGTGATGTCCGCCGGCGGATGCGCCGCGAGGATTTCCGGATCGAGCGCGTAATGTCCCTGGCGCGGCAGGATGCTCGTCAGGCGGCGCCCCCAGGCTTCCTTCATCGCCGCAAGGATGGGCAGCTTGTCGTCCACCATGACGTAGTGGCTGGCCGGGTAGCGCTGCCCGACGTCGTCGAGCATCTGCTCCTTGTGGATGTAGATCAGCACGCGCCCCTCGACCGCCGCCCACAGTCCGGAGCGCTGCACCTTGCGCGGCTGGAAGACCACGTCGCCATCCGACAGGACCACCGTCGGCCCCCAGGAACGAAGGTGCGCGATCGCCTCGAGCGCGCCCGGATAGAGCCGCTCGGCAAACGGGTAGTCCACGAGAAACGAGGACATCCGCAGCAGGCGCGGATCGTTCATTGCGCCGAGGCGGTAGCGCTGCAGCGCGCCGAGGTAGTCGGTGTAGCCCAGCTCGGCGCGCAGCGCCTCGAGGATTTCCCAGTAGCGGTCGCGGTTGCGGGCGCCGAACTCGCTTTCGAGATGCGCGCTCAGGTCGGCTTGCACGCGATCGTTGTCGAGCAGCGTGTTGTCGCAGTCGAGCAGGAACACGATGTCATCCGGCGCTTGCATGCGGTCGCTTTCTCCGGTCAGGCCGCTCCCACAGGCGAAAGCCGCCCGCGAAAGCGGCCGCGTTCTCGCCGCGGCGGGTGTGCGGCGGCAGGTGCTTCAGCCGCCTCGCGTTGCCGCCGCCGATGACGATGTCCTCCGGCAGCAGCGCCTTGCGGAACTCCTCCACCGCCTCGGCTACCTTGGCGCGCCACTTCCGGGCGCCGTGGCGACGGCGTCCGTGCTCGCCGAGGTGGTCTTCGTAGACGTGCTTCCTCGAGTAGCGCAGGTGCCCGAGCTCCATCGCCTCGATCGCGCCCTCGACGATGAGCGCGGAGCCCAGGCCCGTTCCCAGCCCGAGGAAGAGCAGCCTGCCGCCCTGGTAGTCGCCCAGCGCCTGCATCGCCGCGTCGTTGATGATCTTCACCGGGCAGCCGAACGCCGCCTGGAAATCGAAGCCGACCCAGCCCGGGCCGAGGTTGTGCGGCTCGCGTGCGATGACGCCGTTGCGCACCACGCCCGGATAGCCGATCGACAGCGCGTCGTAGCGCCAGCCGCGCGTGATCTTCAGGACGCCCTTCACCATGTCGTCCGGCGTCATGCGCGGCCCGGACTTGAACTCGACATGCGTCTTCCGCCCGCTCGCCAGGCATTTGACGTGGGTGCCGCCGACGTCGAGTACGAGGACCCTCGGCCGCCTCTTCGGTCTACTTTTTTTCGTCGTGCCCCCCGAACTGCTTGCGCATGGCGGAGAGGACGCGGTCGGCGTAGCCGGCTTCGCCGCGCGACTGGAAGCGCGAGAACAGCGCCGCGCTGAGTGCGTGCGCCGGCACGCCTTCGTCGATGGCGGCCTCGAGCGTCCAGCGGCCTTCGCCCGAATCCGACACACGGCCGGCGTAGCCCTCCAGTGCGGGGTCGTCGAGGAGCGCTCGGGCGGTCAGGTCGAGAAGCCACGAGCCGATCACGCTGCCGCGGCGCCAGAGCTCCACGATCTCCGGGAGGTCGAGCTGGTAGCGGTAATACTCGGGGTTGCGCAGCGGCGTCGTCTCGGCATCCGCCTCGCGGCTGCGCATGCCGGCATCGGCGTGGCGCAGGATGTTCAGCCCTTCGGCATAGGCCGCCATGAGCCCGTATTCGATGCCGTTGTGGACCATCTTGACGAAGTGTCCCGCCCCTTGCGGGCCGCAGTGCAGATAGCCCTGCTCCGCGGTGCTCGCCCTCTTGCCGCGGCCGGGCGTGGGCGGGGCCGCATCGGCGCCGGGGGCGAGCGCGGCAAAGATCGGAGCGAGATGCTGCACCACCTCTTTTTCGCCGCCGATCATCAGGCAGTAGCCGCGCTCGAAGCCCGCGACGCCGCCGCTCGTCCCCACGTCCACGTGATGGATCCCGCGCCGCTTCAGCTCGGCGCTGCGCCGGATATCGTCGCGGTAGTAGGAGTTTCCGCCGTCGACCACGATGTCGCCGGATTCGAGGATCGGCGCGAGCTTCGCCAGGGCCTGATCGACCGCGGCGGCGGGCACCATCAGCCAGACGATCCGCGGGCGGCCCAGCCGGGCGACGAGATCTTCGGGCGAAGACGCCCCGGAGGCGCCCTGGTGCACGAGATTGCGGACGGCCTCCTGGCGCATGTCGTAGACCACGCATTCGTGGCCGCCTTGCGTCAGGCGCCGGACCATGTCGCCGCCCATGCGGCCCAGCCCGATCATGCCCAGCTTCATCCCCGTTGGAGCGCATCCGCGCCGATCAGTTCGAAAAACCGCGGCAGCGGGAATCAGGGTTTTGACAGCAAGGCGAGCTTTTCGAACCATCGGCGCGGCGGGAAGTCGCAATTGTACGGTGTCGAACAGACTCCCCCGTGCGTGCGCGTCCACAATCTCCTGATGAAACTCTCCGATTTCATCGTAGAAAACATCGAGGAGATCACCGCCGAGTGGGAGGAGTTTGCCAGATCGCTTCTTCCATCCGGCCAGGTCATGACCTCGCTCGCGCTGCGCGATCACGCAACGCAGATTCTGCGCGCCATTGCCGAGGACATCGCGTCCAACCAGACGCAGCTTGAGCAGGCGTATAAATCCAAGGGCTTCGTGCCGATCGCGCCGGGCATCCAGACGGCGGCCATGACCCACGGTGCCCTGCGTCATCTGGCGGGTTTCGATTTGCGTCAGCTTGCCGCCGAATTCAGGGCGTTGAGAGCGAGCGTGCTGCGTCTGTGGCTCAAGCGCGAAGGCGACGGCGAGAGCGCGTTTTACGAGATGACGCGCTTCAACGAGTCCATCGACCAGGCGCTCGCAGAGTCCATCGCCAACTATTCCGATTCGGTATCGCATTCCCGGGATACGTTTCTCGCGATCCTCGGCCATGACCTGCGCAGCCCGCTGAGCACGATCTCGAACTCGGGCCTCTATCTTGCCAGTCCGGGGCTGCTTCCACCGGGCAAGCCCCTCGAGGCTGCCGTGCGAATCAACCGCTCCGCCGCGAGGATGACCGTCATGATCACGGAACTGCTCGAATACACGCGAACCCGCCTCGGCCGCTCGATCCCGATATCGCCTGAACCGTCGAGCATGGAAGAGATCTGCGGGGTCGTATTCGACGATATTCGCGCTGCGTATCCGGAACGCGTTTTCCACCTTGAAACCTCGGGGGACCTGGACGGGATGTTCGACGCGGCGCGCCTTCACCAGGTCTTCACGAACCTCCTCGAAAATGCGGCGCAGCACGGGGCGAATCGCGAGCCGATCACGCTTGCGGCGCATGGCGAACCGGATCGGATCACCGTGCAGGTCAGGAATCGCGGACGCGCCATTCCGGTCGATCAGCTGCAGGTGATATTCAACCCGCTCGTGCAGATCGAGACGAAAGATGACAACATCTCCTCCAATCTGGGCCTCGGTCTCTACATCGCGCGGGAAATCGTGCTGATGCACGGAGGCACCATCGGAGCGGAATCGGATGGCGCAGGCACGGTTTTCAGCGCCCGGCTGCCCCGGTCCCGGCCTGAGCAGAGACCCGGCACGCCGAGTCCCTGAGGGGTTGCCGGAACCTGGACGTTCGGAAAAGACGTTATTGCGACATCAAGGTCGCAAGGCGGGCGGCGTCCTGAAGGTCCTCCAAGCCGAGCACGGCATCGCGCAGCTCGCCGATGCGCTTCTCGGGCAGCGCGTGCACGGCGAGCTTTTCGAATTTCGCAACGATGTCGGCCGGGCTGGCAAAGTTCTCGTCGCTGCCGCGCGGGGTGTCGGCGCTGCGCGAGAGGCGGGTGCCGTTCCTGAGGCGGACTTCGACGCGGACGCTGTGGCGGTGCTTCGCGCCGAGCGCGGTGATTGCGGGATCGGCGTGCACCGAGACGCGCTCCGCGAGGGCGATGCGGCGGGAATCGGTGACGGCGGCGGCGTCGAACTGATCGACGAAGCAATCGCCTTCGAGGAGGTAGGTGGCGACGCAGAAGGGGAGGTTGAGCTGGGCGGCGGTGAGGCCGCGGGGCTCGTACTTCCAGCCGACGTGGTCGGCGGTGACCTGCGAGCCGTGGACCACGATTTCCTCCACATCTTCCGCACCGAATTTGTGTTCCGACTGAAGATCTCGGATCGAATCCAGGGTGGTGTGGTTGCTGCCGACGCAGGCGTAGAACTTGAGCGCGACGCCCATGGCCTGCCAGGTGCTGCCAAGCCCGGCGGTGAGCTGGGCGAGCTCGAAGCGGTCGGTCGAGCGCGAGAAGGTGGTGCAGAAGCCGCCGTATTCGCTCTCGAAGACGTCCTCGATTCCGGTGAAGCCGCGCTCGGCGAGGAGCGCGCCGTAGAGGCCGCTTTGCGACGAGCGGCCGGCGTGCATGCGCTTCACCATCGCGCCGTACTGGGCGGCCATCAGCCCAGCGGATTGGGTCCCGGCGATCCCCAGAGCGTGGATGGTTTTTTCCGGATTCAAGTTCAAGCCCCGGGCAGCCGCGGCCGCGGCGGCGAAGACTCCGACGGTGGCGCCCGAGTGCCAGCCCTGGCCGATGTGCTCGGGTCCCATGCAGAGGCCGACGCGCGGGCCGGTCTCGTAGCCGGCGGCCGCCGCCGCCAGAAATTCCTTGCCGGACAGATTGTGCTTAAGCTCGGCAATGGCGATGAGCGCGGGCAGGACCACGGCGCCGACGTGCAGCACGCCCGCGCGGTGCACGTCGTCGAGCTCGAAGCCCTGCACCTGCGTGCCGTTCGCGAGCGCGGCGTGCGGAGCGGAAAGCCGCTCGCGCGTGCCCCATACGCCGCAAGTTTTCGTGTCATCGAGACTTGATAGGGTGGAGCGGAGCAGGTGGCACCACTCGAGCTGCGCACCGTAGAGCGCGCAGCCGAGCGCGTCGAGGATGAGGAGCTTCAAACGCTCGCGCACCTCGGGCGGGATCGCCTCGTAGGTCAGGCCTGAGGCGAATTCGGCGAGCCCGCGCGTATAGCGGTTGTCCACGCTACTCGATCTTGATTCCGGCGGCGCGCACGACGGCGGCGACGCGCGCGAGCTCGGTCTTGAGGTGCGCGGCAAATTCTTCGGGCGTGCTGCCGATCGCCTCCGCGCCCTCTGCCGCGAGGCGCTGCATCACGTCGGGCTGCCGCAGCGCTTTGACGATCGTCGCGTGCAGCCGCTCGATGATCGGCCGAGGCGTGCCGGCGGGGGCCATCACGCCGTACCAGGAGCCGGCCTGGTAGTCGGGCAAGCCGGATTCCGCGAGCGTCGGAACCTCGGGCAGGAGAGCCGAGCGCTTGACGCTCGTGACCGCGAGCGCGCGGAGCTTCGCCGCCTGGATGTGCGGCACGAGCGCGACCACGGTGCCGAACATGAGCTGCACTTCGCCGCTCAGGAGGTCGGTGAGCGCCTGCGCGATGCCCTTGTATGGCACGTGCACCATGCGCACGCCGGCCATCGACTCGTACATCGCCGCGGCGAGCTGCGCGGCGCTGCCGTTGCCGTTCGAGGCGTAGTTGAGCGTGCCAGGATGGGCACGCGCATAGGCGGTGAACTCGGCGATGGTGCGCGCCGGGACGCCGGGATTCACGACGAGCACCGAGGGCGCCGAGGCGACGAGCGTGATCGGCGCGAAGTCCCGCACCGGATCGTACGCGAGCTTCGCGTGCAGGTTCGGGTTGACTACGTGGCTGCCGACGCCCGCGAGAAAGAGGGTATAGCCGTCGGCGGGCGCCTTTGCCGCGAGCTCGGCGCCGACGCTGCCGCCCGCGCCCGGCCGGTTGTCGATCACCACCGGCTGGCCGAGCGCCGGTGCCATCTGCTGTGCGATGGCGCGCGCCACCGTGTCGTTGCCGCCGCCGGGCGGGAACGGAACGATGAAGCGCAGCGGCTTCGCCGGGTAGTCCTGCGCCAGCGCCGCGGCGCCGACGAGGAGCGATCCGACGAGCGCTGCTGCGCGCCATGCCTGATGCATGTCGTCGATCTTACGTCGCTTGGGGAGAATCGGGGTCTGACCCCGATTGTTCTTGTTTTATTAAGATAGCGGCGTGCAGCGCACGCTCATCATTCTTGGCCTTGTCATCGTCGCGGCCGGGCTGGCCTGGCCATGGATCTCCAAGCTCGGCCTCGGGAAGCTGCCGGGAGACATCCGCATCGAGGGCGAGGGCGGCGGGTTCTATTTTCCGATCGTGACCTGCCTCGTGATCTCGGTCGTGCTGTCGCTCATCCTATGGTTTCTTCGGCGCTAGCCCTGGCACTCGGGCTTTCCACCGCGCTCGCCGGCGCGCCGCTCGGGCAGAACCTCTTCATCGCCGGCGACGGCTTGACCCTGGACCAGGCGATGGCCGACGCGGAGACGCAGCGCACGCCGCACGATTCGCCGCGCTACCGTATCCTGGCCACCGGGGCGCAGGTGCGGCGCCTGATGGGCGTAGGCGCCGCGCCCGACGGGTACGACGTCCTCGCGAGAGCGCGCCGGAGCGGCGGAACGATCTTCGTCTGCGGCAAGGACCTGAAGGCGCTCGGCCTCAGGCCGGAGGACATGATTCCGGGCGTCGTCGCGGTGCGCGGCTATTTTCCCTACGATGCCTCGAAGATCGAGGACTGGGAGCGCAAGCTCCCGCGCGCGCCCGACGCGAAATCGATCGCAGTGTGCTCTGCCGACTGACTATTCGGGCTTGATGCCCGCGTCGCGGATGACCCTGGAGACCCGCGCCAGGTCGGCGTCGACGGCCGCCGCAAATTGTTGCGGCGTACCGCCGTTCAGCTCGAAGCCGAATCCTGCGGCCGCATCCCGGACGTCGGGAGACTTGAGCGCCTTGACGACTTCCTGGTTGAGACGCGCGACGATCTCCGCCGGCGTCCCCGCGGGCGCGAAGAGGCCGGCCCAGGGGACGATGCGCAGAGGCACCTTCTGCTCTGCGAGCGTGGGCACCTCCGCCAGTGCAGGCAAGCGCTGGTTGCTCCCTATGGCAAGGGCGCGCAGGCGTCCGGCCTTGACATGTGCGACGACGATCGGCGACGGCGAAAAGGCGACCGGTGCCTGCCCGGCCACGACATCCATCATGGCTTGCGGCGCGCCCTTATAGGGGATGTGGTTCATCCGCGTGCCGGTCGCCTGTTCAAACAATTCCATCGCGATGTGCTGGATGCTGCCGACCCCGCCCGACGTGTAGTCGAGCTTGCCCGGCTGCGCCTTCGCCAGCGAAACCAGCTCCGCGACGTTCTTCGCAGGCACCGAAGGATGCTCGATCAGGACCATCGGGAATCCGGCTACCTGAGCGATCGGCACGAAATCGCGATGGATGTCGAAGCCGACGTTTTTCTTCAGGCTGGGCAGGCTCACGATATTGTCGTTCGTGCAAAGCAGGGTGTAGCCGTCCGGCGGCGACTTCGCCACGTGCTCGATGCCGATCTGCGAAGAGGCGCCCGGCATGGACTCGATGACGAACGGCCGGCCCAGGGCGGCGGTGAGCTTCTGCGTGACCAGGCGAGTGACGATCTCGACCGAGCTGCCGGGGCCGAGCGGGATCACGATCTTGACCGGCCTGGACGGATAGGGCGCGGCGGATGTCGCCTGCTGTGAGAATGCGGGGTTGCCAAACCCGCCGACGGCGGCTGCGGCGACGAATACGCCTATGGCCAGCAAAGCTCGTTTCATCTTCCCTCTCCGGTGACTTCGGAACGCCCGCACTTTGCGCTTTCCGGCTTTGGCCATCCAGTCCAGAAAATGGACTTGCCTCGGTGTCCGGCGCGGTTTACCGTAGCTCTCATGAAGAGCGGCTACGGCCAGTTCTGTCCCGTCGCAGTGGCGTGCGAGGTCTTCGCCGAGCGCTGGACGCCGATGATCCTGCGCGAGCTGCTGGCAGGCAGCCATCGCTTCAACGAGATCCATCGCTTCATCCCGCTCATCTCGCGCACCCTGCTGGCGAAGCGATTGCGCGAGCTGGAGAGGGCGGGGGTGATCACGAGCGCGCCGGCCGCCAAAGGGCCCGGACGCGAATACCGCCTGACCGAATCGGGCGAGGAGTTCCGCGAGCTGATCAAGGGACTGGGCAACTGGGGCCAGCGCTGGACGAACCGCGTGCAGCCGGACAATCTGAACGCGGGCGTGCTGATCTGGAACATTCGCCGCCGCGTCGAAACCGAGCGCCTGCCCGCGCGCCGCCTGGTCGTGTACTTCAACTTCATCGGCGCGCCGGCGTCCTATCGCGGCATCCGGAAATTCTGGCTGCTGCTCGAGCGCTCGGGGGTCGACGTGTGCGTCACCGACCCGGGCTTCGAGGTCGAGCTCTATGTCGACGCCGACCTGGCCGCGATGACCAAGGTGTGGCTCGGCGACCTCGCGTTCGCGGAGGCGGTGCGCCAGAAGAAGATCCGCATGAGCGGGATGCCGGGCATGATCCGCCAGTTCGCGTCGTGGCTGCCGCTCAGCCCGTACGCGAAAGTGGCGCGGCCCGGCGCCGCGGCACGAGAGGCGGCCTAGTACCGCGAGCTGGGTCTGGAATCGCTGGCGCCCGAGGAGCTGCTCAGCGCGCGAAAGAGAAGCGGTGGCCGATGGCGAACGTTGCGGCGAGGCCGATGCTCGCGTAGATGACCGTGCACGCGGTGTAGCCGAGGCCGTCGATGACCGGCCCGCTCGCGAGAAGGCCGAGCGGCAATCCCCAGACTGCGAGCACGCGCATGCCCATCACGCGGCCGCGCATGTGCTCGGCTGCGCCGCGCAGCATCACCACCGCGACCGGAACGAGGCAGAGGCTTTGCACGAAGCCCGCGACGAAGAGAAGCGCAAGGCCGAAAGGCAGCGAGCGGGTCTGGCCGAAGAGCGCGATCGCGACGAACCAGACGGCGCTGCTCCAGAGCATGACGCGCCCGGCGGGGAGCGGCAGGGAGCTCGTGCTGATGGCGAGCGACCCGGCCAGCGCGCCGACGGCAAAGGCGGCGGCGAGATACCCGAGGCCCGACTGGCCGACGTCGTAGACCTCCTTCGCCGCATAGGGCAGCAGGCCGAGGACGAACGGGTACGCGAGCAGGTTGACGAGAAAGGTGATGCTGAAGGCGGCCAGGATATCGGGCTTGGCCCAGATGTAGTGCGCGGCTTCTTTCAGGCCGCCGATCACGTCGTGCGCGCTGGCGTGCGCCGCGTGGATCGGGGGGCGCGCTACGCCGAGGGAAAGCAGGAATGCCGAAGCGTAGAGCGCGGTGACGATCAGGTACGCCGGACCCATGCCGATCAGGGCGACGCCGCCCGCGCCGGCCAGGGCGCCGGCGACCTTCGCCATGTCGGCGGTGGTGCGCGAGAGGCCGATCGCGCCCATCAGGACTTCCGGCCGCATGATGTGGCCGATAAGCACGTTCCGGATCGCCTGGTCGGACGGGCGCGCGAGCCCGGCGATGCCGTAGATGACGAACACGTGCCAGGGCTCGAGCAGCCCGGTGAGTATCAGGACGGTGAGGATCGCCGCGAGCAGCGCGTAGCCGCCGCGCGTGGTGCAGAGGAGCCGCCGCAGGCCGATGCGGTCGCCTGCCATGCCGAGAAACGGCGCGAACACGGCGCCGGCCCACTGCAGCGCGCCGAAGGCGACGAGCCACTCGACCGAGCCGGTCGCGGTGAGGATGTACCAGCCGAGGATCAGCGCCTCCATCTCGAAGCCGATCGAGGTCGCCAGGTCCGCCGGCCACTGGAAGCGGAAGCTGCGGACGGCGAAGGGGGCGAGCGCGGGGCTCAGGGCTGGCGAGGCTCCATCGGTTGCGCATACTGCCGCAATGCCGGCGCTCTGGCACGCCAGGTCGGCGGCGGTTTGCGCTGCGGACCAAAAATTCTCAGGCTCGGACCAGGAGATAAGGCCTTGGCCTCGCGCCAGTGACGGATTCGGCAGCGAGGCCCACTTGCGCGCGGCCCCGAGGCACTACTGCGCAGGGGCTTTTGTACCCGGGAGATATGATTCCGCCGCGGCAAGATAGCCGCCTCTGAAGGGAGCAAAACAATGCGCAACACCGCGATCTTTCTGCTGGTTCTAGGGGTGGGAGCCTTCGTTCTTCCGATGTTCGGCATGCAGTTCAGGATCCTCGGCTTCTTCGGCGAGGCCACGCCGATGGTCGCCGGCGGCATGGCGCTCGTCGGCGCGGTCATGCTGTTCATGTCGTTCCGCGCGGGACCCGAAGCACAGTCGAAGTAGCGGGACCTCATGCGACGCGCGTTGATCGTTCTGCTGATGTGGCCGCTCCTGGCGTGGGCGCAGGGCGACCGGGAAGCCGAGATCAGGAAGCTCGCCTGGCAGAACGGGCCGATCGAAGGCCGGATCGGCGACAAGGCGACCATCACGGTTCCCCAGGGCTACGTGTTCCTCGACGAGGGGAACACCAGCCGCTTCCTCGAGCTCACCGGCAACCCGCCTCGCGACGGGCACTATCTTTACGCGCCGAAGTCGCTCGACTGGTTCGCGGTGTTCGCGTTCGACGCCTCGGGCTACGTGAAGGACGACGAGAAGATCGACCCCGACCAGCTGCTCGCCACGCTGAAGCGCTCGGACGGCCCCGAGAACGAGGAGCGCAAGCGCCTCGGCATGGAAGCGATCTACACCGAGGGGTGGCAGGTGGCGCCGTTCTACGATTCCGACACGCGCAGGCTCGAGTGGGGCATGCGGCTGCGCACCGCGCGCGGGCATTACGTCGTGAATTACTCGAGCCGCCTGCTTGGGCGCACTGGCGTGATGCGGGCGATCCTGGTTTCCGACCCGGACAGCCTGGAGGCGGACGTGCTGCGCTTCAAGGTCGCGCTCAAGGACTTCGCCTACGTTCCCGGCGAGCGCTATTCCGAGTTCAAGTCCGGGGACAAGGTCGCGGCGTACGGTCTCGGCGCGCTGATCGTCGGCGGCGCCGCCGCGGTGGCGGCCAAGAAAGGCTTCTGGGGTGCGCTGGTCGCGTTCCTCCTCGCCGCGAAGAAGCTGCTGGCGGGGCTGGTCGTCGCCGCGCTCGCCGGGATTGGAGCGCTGTTCAAGCGCAAGAACACGAACACGTGATCCTGCAGCAGGCCGAGGTTGCCCTCATGCTGCTCGCGCTCGGCCTCTACCTTTACGACTCGGCGCTGCTTCTTCACATCAACGAAGGCGTGATCACGCCGCGGCGCGGCGGGTGGCGGCTTCGCTTCGGCTCCAGCCATGTCACCCTCCGGGGCCGGGAGCTCTACCTGCCGTCGCCCTTCCTTCCACACCGGCCCGGATTCCGCCTGCTGTGGCACTTGCGCCCGGGCGCCACCGACGCGCCGGACACGTGGGAGGCGCGAAGGAAGCTCTTCCGGCCGGTCGCGCCGCTCGTGTGGGCGATGGCCTGCGCGCTGTTCGTGCTCCTGCCTCTGGGGCTCTTTTCGTTCCTGGGGGACTGGGTGTTGCTCCTGGCGGTGGCGCTGCTCTACGCCGGCATCGCCGGCGCGCTGCTGTGGCTCGCGATGAAGCGGAAGGAGCTCGGCCTCAGCGCAAGGCAGCTCGGCAGCCTCGCCTTCGAGCTCGTCGCGTGCCCGCCGTTCGCCGTCAACGTGGTGAGGCGGGTTTCGGTCGAGATGCCGCTCGACGCCGATCTCGCGCTCGCGGCGCGGCAGCTCCAGCGCCCGGAGGAGTGGGACGCAACGCGCGGCGAGCTCATCGCGCGGCTCGACGAGCAGATCGATGCCGAGGACGAAGGCTCGGAGCGCGGCGCGCTGCTGAAGGAATCGCGCCGCCGGCTGGCGGAGGAGAAGCCATGTCCGGCGTAGAAGCTCTGGTGGTGGCCTTCGGCCTGTTCCTCGGCTACTGGGTGGTCGCCAAGCTCCTCGGCGACAAGCCGGCCTCCGATGCGCCCGAGTGGCACCGCACGCTGCAGGTGCCCGCGGATGCGAGCATCGAGGAAATCCGCGCGGCGTACCGCTCGCTGATGGGGCAACACCAGCCGGACGAGCGCAAATCGAAAGAGGTTGCCGCTGCCTACCGGAGCGCCATGCAGGCGCGCGGAGTGGACGCGTGAGCACCCTTGCGGCGCTTCTCTTCGCCGGCAAGTTCGGCAAGTTCCTGCTGTCCGGCGGCTCGATGGTGCTCTCGGTCTTCGCCTACGCGCTGGTGTACGGCTGGCGCTACGCGGCGGGATTCGTCGGACTGATCTTCGTTCATGAGATGGGCCACTTTCTAGCCGCGAGGAAACGCGAGCTCGACGTCGGGCTGCCCACGTTCATTCCCTTCGTCGGGGCGTGGATCGAGCTCAAGGAGCAGCCGATGGACGCGGAGACCGAGGCGTTCGTCGGCATCGCCGGCCCGATGCTCGGCAGCGCGGCCGCGTTCGCGTGCTACATCCTCGCCCGCGAATGGGGAAGCAACCTGCTGATGGCGCTTGCCTATGCGGGCTTCGTCCTCAACCTCTTCAACCTGATCCCGCTTTCGCCTCTGGACGGCGGGCGCATCGTCTCGGTGGTTTCGCCCCGCCTGTGGTTCTTCGGCGTACCGATCCTGGTGGCGCTGTTCTTCTGGATTCCGAGCCCGATGCTGGTCCTGGTCGCGGTGCTTGCCCTGCCGCAGCTGTGGAAGGCGTTTCAGGAGCGCTCGATCGCAGAATCGACGTACTACAGGGTCGCGCCTTCGGTGAGGCGCGAGTATGCGTTTCAATACCTGGCGCTGGCCGGCTTCCTCGCCGTCATGGCGTTCGTCGCCCACGAGGCGGTGCCCCGGCACTAGGCGCCGTCGAAGAACCTAAAAGACCCGAAGAACCCCCGAGCGCGCGTTGTACATCCACGTCCAAGCGTCCGCGTCCAACCCCATCATGCGCAACGCTTCCCGCACTCGCACGCGCGACAACCCCTTTCCGATCTGATAGAACACAGTTCCTCCTCGATGGTTCATCACAGGACTCGCATTGGCAGGGCGTCGATATCGAGCGGTCCGCGTGCCGCGATGCTGGCCGCGAGCGCCGTTCGAACGTCGATGGCGACAAAGACGTGCCGGCGGTAGCCTGACGCCCGCCCGCGCTTGAAAAGCTCCCCGTTGCAGTCCGGTTCCATGCGCATGTAGGCCTTCCTGCATCCGCGGCCGTCGAGATACGCCCACCCGACGTGCTCGAGCAGTGCCCCGAGCCCGCGGCCGCGGTACTCGCGATACACGTATTGAGAGAACACTTCGGGGCACTTCGGATCGGAGTCCGCATCCATGCCCGCCCATCCGGCGAATCCCCCCTGCGGCCGGCGCAGCACGACGAGCCTGGCGCGCGGCATGGTGCGCAGACTCATCGTCTGGCGCCCCTCGCTGGCGGCGAGGCTGATCACCTGCTGCCGTTCGCGGCCGTCGGCCCAGGCGAGCGTCAATGGCTCCGCGCCGGGCCGGATTCCGATGTCCGGCGAGCGCCCTGCCTCGGAGGGAATGCCGTTCATGGCGTCGATGGCCCAAGACTGTGCCGGCGGCGGGCCGGGAGTGTCTGTGCGTATTCACACCACAGCGGTGTGCCCAATTACCGGATACTTCGACGCTTCAACTCTTGCCGCCGGCTGCGGTCTACCGGTAAATGAAGAATTCCGAAACCGTCTCGCGCGCCGAGTTCCTGAACCTCTTCGGCGCGGTGTTCATGCCGATGTTCATGGCGGCGGTCGACCAGACGCTGCTCGCGACGGCGACGCCGGCGATCGCAGCGTCGCTCGGCGGCCTGCGCGACACGTCGTGGATCGCGGTGGGGTACCTGCTCGCGTCCGCGACGATCGTGCCGGTGTACGGGCGGCTCGGCGATCGCAGGGGCCGGCGCGACGTGCTGCTCGTGGCGCTCGGGGTGTTCACGCTCGGCTCGGCTGCGTGCGGGCTCGCGCAGTCGCTGCCGCAGCTCGTCGCCGCGCGCATCCTGCAGGGGCTGGGCGGCGGCGGGCTGATGACGCTGTCGCAGGCGCTCATCGCGGAGCTGGTGCCGCCGCGCGAGCGGGCGCGCTTCCAGGGCTACTTCGCGCTCGTCTTCACCGCCGCGAGCGTCACCGGCCCGGTGGTGGGCGGCCTGGTCGTGTCGAACGCGAGCTGGCGCTGGCTCTTCTTCGCCAACCTGCCGATCGCCGCGTTGGCGGCGTGGCGCCTCGCGCGGCTGCCGAAGGGGGAGAAGCATCCGCCCGCTGCGCGAGGGGCGGACCTTCCGGGGCACGTGCTGTTCGCGGTGGGCGCGCTCAGCACGCTCTTCTGGCTCACGTCGGGCGGCCATCGATTCGCGTGGGCCTCGGCGCCGAGCCTTGCGCTCCTCACGACGGGCGCGGTGGCGCTGGGGCTCTTGTGGCGGCAGGAGCGCCTGCACCCGGCGCCGTTCCTGCCGGTGGAGCTCCTGCGCGAGCGCACGGTGCTCCTCTCGGCAGTGGTCGTCGCGCTCTTCGCGTCCTGCCTTTTCTCGGTGGTGTTCTTCCTCCCGGTGTACCTGCAGCTCGGTCACGAGATGTCGGCGCAGGCCTCGGGGCTCCTCCTCCTGCCGGTGACCGCGGGCATGGTGATCGGCTCGCTGAGCTCGAGCCGCGTCCTCGCGCGCACCGGCCGGCCGCACTGGATCCCGATCTTCGGCCTCTCGCTTTCGAGCGCGGCGCTCTGTGCGCTCGCGCTCGTGCCGGCCGACGCGGCGCTGATCGGGTGCTTCGCGTTCATCACCGGCGCGGGCTTCGGCTGCGTCATGCCGACCACGCAGGTGACGATGCAGACGGTGGCGGGGCGCGAAAGGCTCGGCGTGGTGACCGCCCTCATGGCGCTCGCCCGCTCCACCGGCGGGGCCGCGGGCGCGGCGCTCTTCGGCGCGGTGGCGTTCGCGATGATGCCGGCGGCGGCGCACGGCCGCTCGGTCACGAGCGCTTTCCACACCGGATTCCTCGTCTTCGCCGCGGTCGCGGCGGCTGCGGCGTTCGCCGCGAGCCGGATCCCGCGGCTCAAGCTCTGGGAGCGGGGGTAGAAAATCGGGGTCAGACCCTAGGCGAAACGGACGATACAAAAAAGGCGGGCGTTCGAAGCTTGCCTGCAACGGCTCGTTGCTACGGTTCGCGGCTACGCAACCGTTCGCCAAGGGAGGAGAACGATGGATCTCAAGATCCGCATCGCAAGCTATGTCATTGCAGCACTCGGGTTCAGCGCCGTCATCGCGATAGGAAAGGGGGGCGCTGCAGACGCTTCGGACATATGGCCGGACGCGTCCAGGCTCCTGCTCAAGGCGCTCCTCCTGCCTGCGCTGGAGTTCGAGGCAATGCCGCCGCTCCACTGGGTCGATCCACGCCCGGCATTGGGCTGCGGAGCGGATAGCGAGGTGCGGGTGAACGGGGCCCCGCTCGTCGCCGGCGCGCGGGTGCCCGACCCGCCGTTCACGCTCGAATGGCAGTCCGACGGATGCCATCCCTTTGGCCAGGGCGGGCCGCGCTTCGACGGCCGCGTGCAGCTTACGGTGGCGAGGGAGAGCTCGGGATTGAGCGTTGCGGTCGAACCTTCCGACCTGCGCGTCGCATGGGAGAAAAACGCAGGTGCGTTGCACGAGCCGCTTTGCATCGACCGCAGCGAGCCCGACGAGCCGGACGTGGCGGTGCCGTGCCGCTAGAGAATTCTGGCTCTGACCCCGAATTCAGGCCCGCTCGGCCTCGAGGTGGCGCGCCTCGTCGGCGGTGAGATAGCCGCGGCTGCGGGTGTCGGGCATGAGGAGCACCGCGACGAACGCGACGCAGGCCATGCCGACGACGTACCAGAAGAACACGCTCTCGTGGCCGACGGACTTGAACCACAGGGCGGCGTATTCGGCGGTGCCGCCGAAGAGCGCGTTGGCGAGCGCGTAGGAGAGCCCCACCCCGAGCGCGCGCACGTGCATCGGGAAGAGCTCGGCCTTGATGAGGCCGCTGATCGAGGTGTAGAAGCTCACGCAGAGGAGCGCCACCATGATGAGCGCGAACGCGCGTACCGGGTTGCTGACGTTGCCCAGCGCGGTGAAGACCGGAACGGTGACGAGCATCAGCAGCACCGAGTAGACGAGCATCGAGGTGCGCCGGCCGATGCGGTCGGCGAGCGCGCCGAACGCGGGCTGCAGCACCATGAAGCAGAAGAGCGCCGCGGTCATGATCTCGGTCGCGTGGCGCGCGTCGAACCCGGCGGTGTTCACGAGGTACTTCTGCATGTAGGTGGTGAAGGCGTAGAAGCTGAGCGAGCCCGCGGCGGTGAATCCCATGACGACGAAGAACGAGCGCGGGTAGCGCAGCATGCCGCGGAGGCTCCCCGCTTCCTTGTGCTCGCGCGCGCCGCGGGAGCTGGTCTCGGCGAGCGAGCGCCGAAGATAGAAGGCGATCACCGCGGCGATGGCGCCGATGAAGAACGGGATGCGCCAGCCCCAGGCGCGCAGGTCGGCGTCGCTCAGGAACTGCTGCAGGACGACGAGCACCAGCGTGGCGACGAGCTGGCCGCCGATCAGGGTCACGTACTGGAACGACGAGTAGAAGCCGCGGCGGCCGTGCTCGGCGACTTCGGACATGTAGGTCGCCACCGTGCCGTATTCGCCGCCGACCGAGAGGCCCTGGATCAGCCGCGCGAGGAGGAGCAGCGCGGGTGCGAGGAGCCCGACCTGGCTGTAGGTCGGCAGCACCGCGACCAGGAGCGAGCCGCCGCACATCATGAGCACGGCGACCATCATCGAGAAGCGCCGCCCGCGCTTGTCGGCGAGCCAGCCGAAGAGCCAGCTCCCGACCGGGCGCATGAAGAAGCCGGCGGCGAACACGCCCGCTGCCTGCAGGAGCTGGGTGGTCTGGTTTCCCTTGGGAAAGAATTCGGCCGCGAAGTAGAGCGCGGTGAAGGAGTAGACGTAGAAGTCGTACCACTCGACGAGGTTGCCGGAGGAGCCGGCTACGATCGCCCGCACCCGCCGCATCGCGTCATGCCGCTCCGGGTGCGTCGCGCTGCCATGCGTGAGCGTCGCCATGGCAAGGCGCAATCAAGAATCGCGCCTGAAAGGAAATTACGAAAATCGGGGTCAGACCCCGAATTCTTTTTCGCTGACGCGAAAACCGAATTCGGGGTCCGACCCCAGCGCTACGCGGCGCGGCGCTTCAGGCTGCTGCGGCCGACGAGGTGGATCGCGGCCATGTAGGTGCGCATCGGCGGCGTCGCCTCGCCGGAGAGCCACTTCGACAGCGCTTCGGTGGATGTGCGCAGCGCTTCCGCGAGCTGCTCGTCGCCGCCCGCCACCCGCCTCGCGTTCTCGAGCGGTCGGATATACGGGTTCTCGCGCGCGACTCGGACAATGCTGGTGTCGTACATGCGGGGCCTCCCTCCGTTATGCATGGGAAGCTAGCACCGCGCGCGAAGGGAAAGACGCGCAATCTTTCACGGCGAGGCAACAAAACCGAGACGTTTTGCCTTCCGAAACCCGCCCTGTCGCCGGTGCCCGACGTTTTTGGGGTCAATCAGGGCTTCAGCGGCTGGACTTCCCGGGTGCGGGGGCGGTCACCGGGATGACCTCGGTCCCCTTGTTGTTGAGGTAAGGCGCGGCAAAGAGCGCATCGATCTGCGCCAGCTTTGCCGGGTTGTTGAACACCGCTTCCGTGCCGTCGACGCCGCAGGGTGCGCCGTTGGCGAGCTGCTCGTCCATGCGCTGGCGCGTGGCCCGCGAGAGCACCCACCCGAGCGGCACGTTCGCCGAGCGGCGGCAGAGGCCGAAGTGCAGATAGTTGGGATGGCCCACCGCCCACGCCGCGCTCTCCCGCGCGTAGTAGCCGCGGGCGTTGCGCGTGGTCAGCAGCGCCGAGAGGGGCGACAGCGCTTCGTTGAGGAAATCCTGCGGGCGGATGTTCGGGTTGTCCGGCGCGAGGGTGAGGCTGTCGTTCGCGTACCTGGGATCGATCGGCTCGTTGCTGATGTGGATGACGTAACGCTCCACCAGGTTCCAGCGCGGGTCGGTCTCGGCGAGCTGGTCGATGGTCTGCAGGATCGCGAGCGTGGTGGTGGCGCCGGAGTTCTCGAAGTAGCCGCCGTCGACGACGCGGCCGTAGGTGCGGCCGCCTTTCTCGAGGCTGCCGGCGGGGCTCACGTAGGTGAAGCGCGCGCTCATGTGCGCGGCGCTCGAGAGCGAGATCGAGCGCGGCGCAAAGAAGGCGTTCGCGTCCTCGACGTCGACGAAGTCCTCGCGGCGCCTGCCGGCGGCGACGCGCATGTTGCTCGCGATGATCCGCTTGCCGGTCTCCACCCAGGTGGCGTTGAGAAGGAGCGCCGGGGTCCACTCGCTGCGGCCCTCCCAGAGCCGGTCGAAGGGCTCGCTCATGCGGTTGCGCCCGCCGACGTGCTTGTGCCATGCGCGCTCCCAGGACTGCTCGAGCGTGGTGGCGCGGTCGAACATGGAAACGGGCAGCGGAAGAAAGCGCTGCACCAGGTCGGGGTAGAGGATGGCGGCCACCGCCGGCGAGAGAAAGTCTTCGCCGAGGATCTGCTGCCCCTTCTTTTTCAGGTCGAAGGGCGCGGCGCTCTCGCGCGATTCGTTGAGCAGCGCCACGAACACGCTCGCGCCGAGGCTGCCGCCCGAGACGCCGCTGAGCGAAAACACGTGGCTCGCGAAGGACGGGTGGCGGTTCTGGATTTCGCCGAGCACCGTGACGGTCCAGTAGGCGGCGCGGATGCCGCCGCCCTCGGCGTCCACCACGAAGAACGGCACTGTCCCTCCGCTCTGGATCGCGGCGTCGTGGCGCGCGATCCACGCGCGCAGGCTAGCGCGCAAGTTCGGCCGCTGCGCGGGCTGCGCCTCGGGCAGCGTGCGCACGGCGTGGTTGTCGTTCCACAGGCTGAAGACGACCGCGGTCGCGAGGAGCGCGGAGAAGACCGGCAGGTGAAAGCGCATGCCGAGATAGTCGAGAGCGCTCGCCACCGCGATCCAGCCCGCCGCCGCGAGGAGCACGATCGCTGCCGAGCCGAGGGCCGGCGCCACCTCCTGCACCCTGAACACCATGAGGTCGAAGAGCAGAATCGACGCGAGGATGGCGCCGACGAGGATCGAGCGCGTGAGCATGCCGAGCTCCCTCAGGCGGAGCGCGGCGGAGTCCTGCTCGTGGACATGCGGCAGGTTGAGGAACTCGAGCTTGACGATGCGGTAGGCGGCGCGCGAGACCCTGCGCCTCGCCGAAACCGCGACGAGGAACGCGACCGCGCCCGCGGCGCACCAGAAGCCATAGAACTGGAGGAGCTCCTTCACCTCCTGGTGCTCGTCGATCGCGTAGCCGCCCGCGGCCTTGTAGAAAGCCGCGGCCACGCCGAGCGGGGCGAGGAAGCCGAGCAGCCGCGGGGTCCAGATCCGCACGCCGTGCGCGTGCCTGGCGACCTCCATCCCCGGGAGCCGCAGAGAGAGCATCGTTCGCGCCCAGTACCAGGCCGAGACCGACCAGGCGAGGACGGCCGCGAAGAACCAGAACGCCTGCGAGGAAATCGCGTCGTTGGTGCGCCGCTCGGCGAGCGCGCGGGCCACGTCCTCGCCCTGCGAGGCGAGGAGCAGGAACGCGAGCCCCGCGAGCACCAGCAGGATCGCGACCCGGCAGGGCTTGAGCGCGTGCACGCGTTCGCGCAGCCGCAGCCACGCCTCCCACCAGCGAGTGACCATATCGATCCTTCCCCTATGGGCGACTACGCTACACCGGATCGTGCCGAGGCGTTTATCGCCTCGTCCTGAACGGCATTCCTCGTGCTAGCGGATGCGAGTCTTCGCGAGCGTGCCCGATGGATCGAACAGGAGCACGAGTTCGGCGGCGGGCGGCTTACTCTTTTCGGCCGGCCGCTCCCGGTAGACCCAGACTTCGTAGCCGCTCTCGAAGTCGAGCACCACGGCCTCGCCGAGCGCGGCGCGCACATCGGCCTTGGTGCTCTTGCCGACGGCGATCTTGTCCGCGGCGGCCTGGGCAAGAGGTTTTGATTTAGAACCTTGTGGAAGGGCGCTACAGCCGGCCACGAGCACGCACGCGATCAGGATGAATCTCAAGAGCGGCCGTCCATGTATTCGAACTCGACCCGCGTGTCGTCGGGCCAGCTCGAGTCGCCGAGCGGCATGAAGTAGGCGCGATCCACCAGCACTTCGCAGTCGCAATACCGAAGCTCTTCCTTCCACTGCGGGTCGCGGCTCGCGCCGCCGTAGAGCCGGTCGACCGGCAGAGCCTCCCTGCGATCGCCGGCGACCAGCGTGACGCCGAAGATCGGCCGCTCGGCGAAGAAGAGGTAGCGCGGATCGGTCCGGCGGCAGTACTCGGGGCCTTCGCGCAGGAACGGGTCGAGCAGGCCGAAGAGCATGGGGCGGTAGTTGGAGATCAGGCCGGCCTGCATGCCGACCTCGCATTCGAGGCGCAGGTCGCCGAGACGGCGGGTGTCCGGCGGCAGGCCGGGCGTGCGGATCTCGGCGCGCCAGGTCATGGTCTTCGCCTTGCGGTTCGGGCGCACCGAGGCGTTCTCCTTCAGCGCGGCCGCGCGGCGCTCGAGCGTGAAGGTGTTGTCCGGCGCGAGCGCGACCGGCGCGGTGAAGCTGTCGCCGACGACCTCGACCCGGACCTCGCGCATGTCGGTGTCGCGGTGGCGCGGCAGGAGCTTGAAGCGCAGCGCGGCGTCAGGCGCGAGCCGGTGGCGCTTCTCGAAGAGCTCCATGCCCTCGACCATCCGGCGGTAGGACTTGTCGACCGGATTGCGCAGCGCGGTCACCGCTACGGCGTCGTCGCTCGGAGATTTGGTCTGCGCAAACAAGTTCGCATGCGCCGCGAGGGCGCAAAGCGCGAGGCCGCGAAACGGGTTCATGTCATCCCGATTTTAGCGGCCGGCGGCGCATCGAAATTGTCGCTCGGCCACGACCCCGGCCGAGCGACCGCTGCCGAGCGTCTACAGCGAGGCGGCGTACTCCTTCTCGAGCTCGCCGTGCGTGCTCCAGAACGGGCGCGGCTCGACGCCGTTCAGGACGTCTTCGAGGATGCCGGTGTGCACGTCCCAGCCGCCCATCACCGAGGGCGTGAGGTCCTTGCCGAGGCGGCGGTGCACGATGGTGAGCAGCACGTCCTTGCCCTTGGGGGTGAGTTCGTAGCTCACCTCGGTATCGCCGCCGTTCCAGGCCCAGGTGTGGGCGAGGGCGCGCATGGGCTCGAGGCGCGTGATCACGCCGTCGAACTTGCCCATCCCGCGGTCCCTGTATTTCTCGGGCGTGGTCTTCTCGGAAGAGAGGCTGCAGTTGTCGAACTCCAGGCGGATCTTCCCGCCGAGGCGCAGGTCGAACTCGCCGGACGCCAGCCACTTTGCGCGCTTGTCCGACTCGGTGATGTAAGCCCAGACGCGCTCGAGCGGCCCGGGGAGGAGGCGTTCGAGGCGGACGGTGCCGGGCTCGACGAGGGTAACGGGTGCCTTCATTGCTTTCTCCTTCGCTTGGGATGGGGAGGGGTGGAGGATTTCCTGCGTGCGGCCTCGATCGCGTCCTCGGCGCGCAGCGCCGCGTCCAGCGCATCGAGGCGCGAGGACCAGAACTCGCGCGTGCGCTGCATCCACTGCGTGAGCTCGTCAAAGGGTTTGGGGTCCACGGACAAAAAATGGTCCCGCCCGGCAACGCGCCGCCGCACCAGGCCGGCGCGCTCGAGGAGGCGGATGTGCTTCGACACCGAGTTGAGCGAGATCTCGAACGGCGCCGCGACCTCGGTGACGCGCGCCTCGCCGGCGGCGAGGCGCTTCAGGATCGCGCGGCGGGTATCGTCGGCCAGCGCGATGAGGGTGTCGTCGAGGTCCATGGGCGAACATTAACCCATATGGGTGAATAAATCAAGTGCTATTCTCGGCGCCCCATGAGGTTGGGATTCTTCACCATGCCCATGCATCCGCGCGAGCGGGATCCGGCGGTCACGCTGCAGGAAGACCGCGCGGCGATCGTGCTCGCGGATCGTCTGGGCTTCTACGACGCCTTCGTCGGCGAGCACCTCACCGACCCGGAAGAGAACATCACGAGCAGCCTGATCTTTCTCGCGAGCCTGCTTTCCGAGACCGGGACGATCAAGCTCGCCACCGGCACCTCGAACCTCTCGCACAGCCACCCGGTGCTGATCGCCGCGCACGCGGCGATGTTCGACCACCTGGCGCAGGGCCGCTTCATCTTCGGCGTGAGCCCGGGCGCGCTCGCCTCCGACGCCGAGGCGCTCGGCATCCTGGAGGAGGACCGCAACCGCCTGTTCGCCGAGGCGATGGACGTGATCCTCGCGATCTGGGAGCGCAACGCGCCCTACGACATCGCGCTCCCCGGCAACCGCTTCAAGGTGTCCACCGCGAGGACCCAGGTTCCCGAGGTAGGCCGCGGCACGATGTACAAGCCCTTCCAGAAGCCGCGCCCGGAGATCGTCGGCACGGTGGTGGCGCCGCATTCGAAGGGCGTGATCGCCATGGGCGAGCGCGACTTTCATCCGCTGTCGGCGAACTTCCTGCTGCCGCACTGGCTGCCCAGCCACTGGCAGAACTATTGCATTGGTAAAACAAACGCGGGTAAACGCGCCGACGGAAGCGAATGGCGAGTCGCGCGCACCATCTTCGTCGCCAACGACGCGCACACGGCGCGCCGCTACGGGCGCGACGATCCGAAGAGCCCGTACCGGTTCTACTGGGAAAAGCTGCGCGCCAACATGATGCGCGCGAAGCGCCACGTGATCTTCAAGCGCCACGAGGGCGAGGACGACGCCGCGGTGAGCCTCGAGCGCCTGCTCGACGAGCTCGTCATCTGGGGCACCCCCGACAAGGTGGCTGACGAGATCCTGAAGCTGCGCGAGGCGGCCGGCCCCTTCGGCGAGATCGTCTACGCGGGCATGGACTGGGTCGATCCGGCGCTCGCGCGGCGCTCGATGGAGCTGATGGCGACCGAGGTCATGCCGCGCATCGAGCGCGCGTAACTTCTATCCCGATTCCCGGCGCTATGATCCGGGCATGACGACGGACGCGCCCGCGCTCCCGCCACGCGCGCCGACCCCGGTGCAGATGCGCACGTTCGCGCTGCTCTCGGCGACCTTCGTCGCGCTTACGCTCGCGGCGGTGCCCTGGGCACGCGAGCTGGGGACCGCGGACCCGCATGTCGTCGTCATGTACGGCTTCGCGGTCGCCATCGCGGACCTCTGCACCGCGCTCATGCTGGGGGCGCTCTACCGCGACACCGGCCGCATCGCGCACCTGCTTCTTTGTTGCGCCTATTTCTACGGCGCGCTCATGGCCGGCGCGCACGTGGCGACCTTTCCCGGCGCGCTCTACGAGCAGCCGCTCGTGGGCGATCGCCAGACGGTGAGCTGGCTCTACCTCGCGTGGCGCCTTGGCGCCGCGGCGCTCTTCTTCGCCGCGCTGCTTCTCGCGTCGAAGGAGCCTTCGCCGGACGCGCGCACCCGGCGGCTCCTGGTCGCGCTCGCGCTGACCCTCGCCGGCGCTGCCGCCGTCGGCGCGCTCGCCGCGCACGCTCGCGTCGAGGGCCTGTCGGGCGACCGGTTCACCGAGCTCGGCACGACGGTCCAGTGGGTCGCGGTGTTCCTGAACGCCGCGGCCTTCGCGCTCCTCTGGGGCCGGCGCGCGTTCGGCGACCTGCTCTACCTCTGGGTGGGGCTGGTGCTGCTCGCCTCGATCGCCGACCTCACGCTCTCGAACCTCGGCGGCGCGCGCTTCACGATCGGTTGGCACGCCTCGCGCGTGAACCTCGCGGTCTCGGCGTGCCTGCTGCTCGCATTCCTGCTCGGGGACGCCGTGGCCGAGCGGCGCGCGATGTCGAAGATCGCGGGCGTCGCGGCCTATGGCGGAGCGGTCGCGGTGACGCTGACCGCCATGCACCTGCGCTGGGTCCTCGATCCGTGGCTCGGCGACGGCATTCCGTACGCCACGCTGTACGGCGCGGTCGCGATCGCGGTGTGGTTCGGCGGCCTCGGGCCCGCGGTGATGGCGATGGTGATCGGCTACGCCATCGTCAACGTGCGCTACATCGCGCCGCTCGGCGAGATCGCGATCAGCGGGCCGGCGGACGCGCTGGCGCTCGGCGTGTTCGCGCTGTCGTGCTCGCTCATCATCGTGCTGGGCGAGGCGATGCGCCGCGCGCGCGACCGCTACCGCGTCTCGGAGATCGAGCTGAAGGAGCGCGCGGCGCAGCTCCAGCGCGCAGACGCCAACAAGAGCCAGTTCCTGGCGGTGCTGTCGCACGAGCTGCGCAATCCGCTCGCGCCGCTGCGCAACGGCCTGACGCTCCTCAAGATGCAGCCCGAAGGCGCCGCCACCGCGGAGACGCACGACATGCTGGAGCGCCAGATCGTGCAGCTCACGCGGCTCATCGACGACCTCCTCGACGTGAGCCGCATCGACCGCGGCAAGCTCGAGCTGCGCACCGCGCCGGTGGCGGTGGCCGAGGTGATGCGCGTCGGGGTCGAGACCGCCACTCCCAACATCGACGCGAAGGGCCACACGCTCGCGGTGAGCTATCCGGAAGCGCAATACGTGGAAGGCGACGCGGTGCGCCTCGCGCAGGTGGTGGCGAACCTCCTCAACAACGCCGCCAAGTTCACCCCGCCGAAGGGCCGCATCGAGCTCTCGGCGCACGCCGAGCTGGGCTTCGTCGCGGTGCGCGTCGCCGACAACGGCATCGGCATCGCGCGCGAGCACCTGCAGGAAGTGTTCGACATGTTCGTGCAGGTCGACGAGCGGCACGTCTCCGCCACCGGCGGGCTCGGCCTGGGCCTGACGCTCGCCCGCGCGATCGTGCGGCGCCACGGCGGCGAGATCGAGGCACGCAGCCCCGGACGCGGCAAGGGCGCCGACTTCATCGTGCGCCTGCCTCTCGTGACGGCGCCGGCGGCCGAGGAGACGAAGGCCGCGCCTGCTTCGCCTCCGGTGCGCCGGCGCGTGCTCGTGGTCGACGACAACGTCGACGCCGCGCAGACCCTCGCCCAGTACCTGCGGCTCACCGGCCACCGCGTCGAGAGCGCGCTCGACGGCGAGGCGGCGCTGCGCATCGCCGAGATCCTGCACCCCGACGTGGCGTTCATCGACCTCAACATGCCGCGCATGGACGGCGCCGAGGTCGCGCGGCGGCTGCGCCTCACGCCGTGGGGACGCAAGGCACGCCTGGTCGCGCTGACCGGCATGGGACAGCAGTCCGACATCGATCGTACGCGCGAGGCCGGCTTCGACGAGCACATCACCAAGCCCGCCGACCTGCAGCGGCTCTCGCGCCTCGCAGCCGGCTAGAAATCGGGGTCAGACCCCAATTTGTTGAGGCAATTCGGGGTCAGAGCCCGAATTGGCTGCGCGTACGCAAAAACGAGATCGGGCTCTGACCCCGATTTCACATCGCTTACTTCGGCTTGCTCAGACAGTCGTAGCGCTCTTGTCCGCTGAGGCCGGCACACTTCGAGCTCGTGGACGAGCTGCTGCTGTCGCCCGAGGTGGCGCCGCTGCTGCTCGAAGGGGTCGACGAAGAGCTCGACGAAGAGCTGTCGCTCGGCGTGCTGCTCGTGCTGCCGGCGCTCGGCGACGGGCTGTCGGAGCTCATGCTGCCGGTGCTCGGCGCGCTCGTGCCCGAGCTCATGCTGCCGCCGCTCGGAGGCGCGCCGGCGTCGCCGCTGGACGAGGACGCTCCGCTGCCGCTTGCGCCCGACGCTCCGGAAGAGCTATCGCCCGACGAGCTCGAGCCCGCACTGCCACTGCTCGCGCCGGCGCTTGCGCCGCCGCCAGCCGCGCCGCCCGCGCCTTGAGCCCAGGCCGCCGTTGCAAAGGCGACCATGGCGGCGGTAACTGCTGCGCTGATGAGTTTCATATTCATCTTCAATTCCTCTAGGGTTGGGATGGAGATGGACTGCGGCGGAGGGGGACGCAAGAACAATGCCTTGTCCTGGAAAGGTTTGCGTCAGCTTTTGGAGTATTCTCCGGCGCCAAAAGGGGGAACCATGAAAACAGGGACGGACCCTATTTTTCTTTTGAGAACGGGAACCGCCGTGTTGCTGGCCGCGACCATGCTGGGTTCGTTCTCACCGGTCCACTCACAGGATCGAAGCGTCCCGCAATTCCAGGTCGACGCCTCATGGCCGAAGCCGCTGCCGAACCGCTGGATCCTCGGCCAGGTATCGGGCATCGCGACCGACCGCTACGACCGCATCTGGGTCGTGCACCGCCCGGGCTCGCTAACCCCGCGCGAGCGCGCGGCCGAGCGCACGCCGCCGGAGGCGAAGTGCTGTATCGCGGCGCCGCCGGTGCTGGTGTTCGACCCGTCGGGAAACTTCCTCTTTTCCTGGGGCGGGCCGGGCGCGGGGTACCAGTGGCCCGAGAGCGAGCACGGGGTCTACGTCGACGCGAAGGACTTCGTCTGGCTCGCCGGAAACGGCAAGAGCGACGGACAAGTGCTGAAATTCACGATGGAAGGCAAGTTCGTGCTGCAGATCGGAAAGCAGGCGAGCGGCAACGACAGCAACTCGACCGAGCGGCTGGGCTCGCCGGCCGACGTCGCGGTCGACACCGCGGCGCGCGAGGTGTTCGCCGCCGACGGCTACGCGAACCGGCGCGTGGTGGTGTTCGACTCCGAGACCGGGGCGTACAAGCGCCACTGGGGCGCTTACGGCAAGAAGCCTGTCGACGAAAAACTACCGCCGTACGATCCCGCGCGGCCGCCTTCGGCGCAGTTCGGCAACCCGGTGCACTGCATCCGCCTCTCGAACGATGGCCTGGTGTACGTCTGCGACCGCACCAACGACCGCCTGCAGGTCTTCCGCAAGGACGGCAGCTTCGTGTCGGAGCACGTGTTCGAGAAGGAGACGCGCGGCACCGGCTCGGTGTACGACCTCGTGTTCTCGCCCGACCGAGAGCAGCGCTTCATCTACATGATCGACGGCATGAACGGCGAGGTGCGCGTCGTCGACCGGGCGTCGAAGCAGGTCCTCGGCCGCTTCGGCCGCCCCGGCCGCCAGGCGGGCGAGTTCACCGCGCTCCACAACATCGCGGTCGATCGCCAGGGCAACCTCTATACCGCCGAGGTCCAGACCGGGCAGCGCGTGCAGAAATTCCGCCGCGTCGACCGGCAGGAATAGGAATTCACCCGGCAGAGATTTAACGGCGCGAGTCGATCCGTTACGACGGGGCGATTACTGACCCCGAACGGATCAACCGCCGCGGCATGGGGGTTGCGAGCCCTGCTGGCGTAATGGCGACCGTGTTCCGCATCCGCTGGTTCTTCACTCTCTCGTTTCTCGAGCTCGCCGTTCGCGTCGTGTTCCTCTCCGCGCTTTTCATGCGCGCGGGGCCGCGCCGCGACGGGCGCTAAGAACAACCGCCCGCACCTGGGCATGTGTCTTGCGACGGGGTGTCTGCTTGCACGCCCTTGCGCACCCGCCCGTTACTTCGAAGGAAATTCCGGTCATCCTCAACGGCAGGGCCGGCGGCGGGCGCTCGGCCAGCGCCGAGACGCTTCATGCTGCTTTCTCTGACGCCGGGCTTGACGCGCGGATCAATACTTTCGCGCGCGGCGAGGAGATCCGGAAGCTCGCGCGGCGCGCGCTGAAGGAGCGTCCGGCGGTGCTGGTCGCCGCGGGCGGCGACGGAACCGTGAGCGCGGTGGCCGACGTGGTGCGCGGCAGCGGCACGGCGCTGGGCGTCATCCCGGTCGGAACGCTCAACCATTTCGCGAAGGACCTCGGCATTCCGCTCGATCCGGCTGAGGCTGTGCGCGTCATCGCCGCGGGCCGGCGCGTCGGCGTGGACGTGGGCGAGGTGAACGGCCGCGGCTTCATCAACAACGCGAGCCTCGGCCTCTACCCGAACATCGTGCGCGAACGGGCTCGTCAGCAGCGGCGCCTCGGCCGCAGCAAGCGCATGGCGATGCTCTGGGCGACGCTCGAGGCGTTCCATCGTTCGCGGCTGCTCGACGTGAGGCTCGAGCTCGAAGGGCGCGTGCACGAATTCCGCGCGCCCTTCCTGTTCGTCGGGAACAACGACTACATCCTCGAGGGCTTCGACATCGGAAGCCGTGTGCGCCTCGACGGAGGGGTCCTCAACGTGTACGCCACGCGCGCGACGAGCACGGCGCGGCTCTTCGGCCTCGCGCTGCGCGCCCTCTTCGGCCGCCTGAGGCAGGCCGAAGACTTCGTGGAGGCGAGCGCCCGGTCGCTGCGCGTCGCCAGCCGGCGCCGCAGGCGCCTGCTCGTCGCGATCGACGGCGAGCCGAACGTGCTCGACTCGCCGCTCGAGTTCAGCATCCGGCCGCGCGCCCTGCAGGTGATCGTGCCGTGAGGACGCTCGCGCACCTCTCCGACCTGCATTTCGACCGCGTCGACCGGGGCGTGCTCGAGGCGCTGCGCCGGCGCGTGAAGGCGCTCGCGCCCGACCTGGTGGTGATCTCGGGCGACCTCACGCAGCGCGCCCGCGCGCACCAGTTCCGCGCCGCGCGCGCCTTTCTCGACAGCCTGCCGAAGCCGCAGGTGGTGGTCCCGGGCAACCACGACGTGCCGCTCTACAACGTGCTGGCGCGCTTCGTGGCGCCGTTCGCCGGCTACCGCCGCGTCATCGCCGGGGAGGTCGAGCCCGGCTTCGTCGACGACGAGATCGCGGTGCTCGGCGTCAACACCGCGCGCTCGTTCGTGCTCAAGGGCGGGCGCGTGAGCGAGTCGCAGCGCGCGCGGGTCTGCGAGGCGCTCGGCCGGCTCCGGGGCGAGCGTACCCGCATCGTCGTCTCCCACCACCCGGCGGCGCTGGAAAAGCTCGCCGACTGCGGCGTCGACGTCTTCGTCTCCGGACACCACCACGCCAGTCGCACGGCGCAGCGCCGCATCGGGCGCATGTCGGTGCTGATCGTCGAGGCGGGGACCGCGACCTCGCAGCGGACCCGCGAGGAGCCGAACGCGTTCAACCTGCTGCGCGTCGCGCCCGGCCGGATCGAGGTCGACCA
>Ga0207648_10000528_pt1 | contig 42826 bp, 48 predicted proteins | sample KBSMisM32_FD_184310 | JGI IMG/M metagenome (GOLD analysis project Ga0207648, IMG submission 184310) | Miscanthus rhizosphere microbial communities from Kellogg Biological Station, Michigan, USA - KBS Miscanthus M3-2 (SPAdes) (version 2) | ecosystem: Host-associated > Plants > Roots >... | reverse complement strand
CGCGCAGAAGATCATCGTGATTGAATATGAAGACGAAAACTCCAAACCGCAGTTTCAGCCCTATTCCATTCAGAACAATGATAAGCTCTTCGAATCAACCGAAAAATCGGTAGAGGCGCGTATTATCAAAGGCTTCTCGATACCAAAAGAGTTGATCAATGCTGAAAAATCTTCCAGCCTTAGCAACGGCGGCGAAAAGAAACAAGCCATCCGCGAGTTTAACGACAACACAGCACCCGACAGGCAGGAGCTGTCCGAAACCTTCGCCGAAATATTTGGCAACTTCTGTACCAACATCAACCCATCCGGAAACTGGAACATCGTACCCGTACCAACTTCCGTAGCCGACGACAACGCCGGCATAACCGCCGGAACCAGCATCAACCAACTATTGCTCTCTGCAATACCAGCCCAAAACAAAATTGCTACCCTGGTTTACGCCTACGGCTTCAAGCAGGAAGAAGCGGAAAGAATGGTTGATTAGTTGATTGGGTTGAAACTGCTTCCGAATCAACCAACCGGATCAACCAACCGCAGAGTTGACGCACCCGAACGCGCTACGCTGTTCGACCTCTCTATGGCGAGCCATAAAGAGGTAAAAAAGAAAAAGAATATCTAACCCTCTTTGCGCGCAGCGGAGAGAGGGTGGTCGGGCGTAGCAATGACCGGGTGAGTCCCACTCTGCGCCACGGCTTTACGCTCCTGCCCGGACAACAATTATCATTCAACCTAACCAAACTTAATCAACCAAACAAAATGACCACCCCATACCTGATCGATCAGATCACATTTCAAAACTACGAGGACCTCTCGGTCAATATCAAATCCGACCGGATCAAAGTATTCGTAAAAAAAGCGCAGGAACTCGACCTGAAACCATTTCTGGGACACGCTTTATACTACGACTTTATACAATATTTTAACGCCGACGGCACTTTGCAGGACAATACCCCTCAGCAATACAAAGACCTGCTGAACGGCACCGAATACCTGGACCGCTACGGCCACATCGTTCTTTATGAAGGCTTACTACCCACTTTGGTTTACTTCACCTTCGCGCGATTTGTTGAAGCTGATGCAGTACACTATACAGCTTCAGGCCCGGTGATCAAGCATCACGACAATGCCGATCCGCTTTCCCCGCAGGACGTAGCCAAGCTGGTACAACAGCACCGCAGTGTCGCCAACGCCCATGCCAACGAAGTAGAGAAATTCGTGCGCGATCACAAAGCCGACTTTCCGCTCTGGCAATTCAACCCAAAAAACAGGAGCAGCCGCCAGGCAGGCCCGCGCATTCGCAGCGTTGATAAAACCAGCTTCAACTATCCGGGCGACGATTATGCGGGTAATTATTTACCGCTCGATTCAATTCTAAGCAACTAAACACATCGGGGTGCCACACTGAGGCCCCCGAAGTGCGGTGCGATGGCCAACTACACACCAATTGAAACAACAAACATCTTATGTCTGACAAAAAAATAACCGAGCTCCCCGTAGCCACATCCATCAGTGCCTCCGATATTTCGGTTCTGGTAAATAATGGCACCGATTACCAGTATGCCTTCTCTACCCTGCTGGGCTTTATCGGCTCCAACCTGGACATGGGTGCTAATATTTCTTTCGGTGGTACCTTGCCCCAAAACACCATCGGTAAAAACGGCGACGTATTCATCAATACCTCAGCAGGTAGTTTCGCCCAAAAAATATCCGGAACATGGACCGTTGTATATACCCTGCCATCATCTTCAGGCTCAACAGAGGGCACAGTATTATATGGCCTGGGTATCCCCGGCAGCGCAACAGGTAACAACAACGATACCTACATCAATACCGGAACCGGTATCTTTTACAAGAAATCCTCCGGAGCGTGGAGCCAGGTATTTTCTATGCAAACCGGACCAGCTGGGCTCCAGGGCACCGCCGGAGCTAACGGCAGCAATGGAATAAACGGCAAATCAGTCCTCAACGGCACAACAGATCCTTCCAATGTATCAACGGGCACTGATGGCGACTTTTACATCAACACGAGTACATTGATGTTCTTCGGCCCCAAAGCTAGTGGCGTATGGCCCGCAGGCCTGAGCCTTGTAGGTGCAGATGGCGCGACCGGCCCGACCGGAACTACAGGTGCAACGGGCCCAACGGGTGCAGTAGGTCCAACCGGAGCAACAGGGCCGGCGGGTGCAGCAGGACCGACCGGGGCCGCGGGTGCAACAGGGCCAGCCGGGCCAGCAGGAACAACCGGCGCCACAGGACCAGCAGGGCCCGGCGTTCCCACAGGTGGAACAACTGGACAAGTGCTTGCCAAAATAGATGGCACCGATTATAATGATCACTGGATCAATCCTCCTGCTACCGGGCCATCTATAGATGACACCACCGCCTCATCAACTTCGGTATACAGCAGCACCAAAACAACAGGCTTAGTAAATGCCGAAGCCACCGCCCGCCAGGCGGCCTTTAATAAATTCAATGGAAATTTTACGCAGACGATTATTTAAGGTGAATAGTCAATAGTGAAAAGTCAATAAAAATTCACTACTCACTATTGACCATTCACTAATTCACTCATTCACTCATTAAAAAAATGACAACCAACTCCAACCAAACGGTCTTCGCCACTTTAACCTCAACCTATGTTGCCGTAAAGCTGGCATCGGGACTGGCTGTCAACACGGCCACCCTGCTTTTTACCGGGGCCACTAACGGCTCGGTCATCACCGATATATTATTCAGGAACACAGACGCATCCAATGCCCGCAACCTCGACTTCTTTATAGGAAGCACCGGCACAGCCGAGAACAACCTGGTACAGGTGAGCATCCCCGCAAACTCGGGCAACAATGGCAGCACGGCACTGGCATCAATGGCGGCCCTAACCCCGGCAGTATTCGACCTCGACCTTGCCGGCAACCGCGTGATCACCATCGAAAGCGGTGTGCCCATCTATGTAGTAAACAAAACGGCCCTAACCGCCGACCTATACGTACGCCTAAAAACAAGGGGATTTTAACATGCAACTGGCCATATCCACATCACAAAACCACACCATGATGCGCCGACGAAAAAATGTTTGGTATAGCGTATGTGACGGAAATTGGGAAGACCCGAATACATGGATGAGTAATGCTTTGGATAAAAGAAATTACGCATGCCCTCAATACGGTGATGAAGTGCATATTATGCATTCAGTTGATTATGCTAATACCTTCACGAGTGGAAGTTGGAATCCCGTAAATCTTACCGCTACTACCGCTTATAATTATGTAATAGGTAATTTATTTATACATCAAACAGGGAAGTTAACGGCAACGCGCCTTGCAAATCAAAACAACCTTATAGTTACAGGGAACTTGCAGTGTGACGGGACCATTGATTTTTCGACTGGTAATCTAAGTCCGATCGTATTATGGATAAAAGGCGTCAATAATTGGATAAACAATTGGTCACCTGGTACACAGTCAACAATTTTTTATTATGGTGCCGGCGACTTTGCAATAATGCCCCTAACTTATTATAATCTAGAAATAGGAAACGTCGGCACTAAGTCTTTAACGGCAGATTTGACAGTTAACGGAACACTAACTGTAGATGGTGTGTTACTTGGTGCATCTAATTCTGTTTTGGAGTTGGGAGCGTTTAATTATATAGGAAATATAACTACTGTAAATGGTAAACTAAGTAAAACAAGCGGAACTGGTATTGTTACATTTAACGGCGGTGTGGGATTTAATACCGGAGGGTCAGTAGGCGGTGGGGTTGTATCGTTTACCGGGAACCCAACAATTAATATGTATGGCGGCTTAACCGGTGATACACGTAACGGCGTAAACTTTGGAAGCAATACACTTAACATACTTGCAAACCAATCTTGGTCATTTTCAACGGCTTCAAACAATCCTTCTTCAATAGGCACTAACAATGTGCTTATCGCTTCAGGTAAAACCTTGACTTTAACACCTATCACAGGAAATTTAGGAGGGTGGATAAACAGAGGGGCTGTAAACGGTATTGACGGCACATCGGTTCTTAACGTCGACGGCACTTATGGATATGGCAATTCAAATACTCCAATGACTACCGGAGTATTTAACTATAATCATAGCGGGACTTCAAAAATATACGTGGATGCGGGTGTAACTATGACATTGCAACAATCTGCATTTTATGATTTCATCAGTCAGGGAACTGTTACATTAATGGGTAATACTACCGTATCCCGTAATTTCAATATCGATGCCGGTTCGTTGCAATTATCCACTTATGATTTTAGTGTAAGCGGAGCTACATCTTTATCCGGAGCTTTAAATAAATCAGGTGCTGAAACTGTTTCACTAAATTCAATTCAGCTATTCGGTTCTGTATCATCTATCGGATTTAGTGGCAACCCAACAGTCAATCTTTCAGGTAATTTAACAGGTGATTGTCGGGGCGGTATAAACTTCGGAGCAAATCCGGTAAATATTACTTCATCCTTAACTTTCAGCACTTGGACCGCCGGGAATGTTGCTATTATATGGGCAAATAGTTTTCTCATTGCTTCAGGAAAAACATTTACCAGCACTGGTTTAAGTAGTACGTTAGGCGGCATAACCACAACAGGTACAATTAACGGCATAGACAGTACGGCCATTTTCGATAATCGCAGTATCTATACTCATAATAATTCTGTTGCTCCTATGTCAACGGGAAAGCTTTATTGTAATCAAGCCGCCAATACATTCATATATGGGATTGCCGGTAACCAAGATATTACTGTACCATCAGACCCAACGCCGGGGTATCAAAACCTGACCCTGCAAGGATCGGGCACGAAAAAACTATTGGGAAATGTCTCTGTGAAAGGAACGTATACGCTCACTCTCCCTGCAACCTTAAACACTAACGGGTTTGCATTGACGAACCCTTAATTGAAAGTCGGGATGTTCTTTGATATATAAATTTTTGGGATAACCTGATAGATGGCCGTTCAATAAGCAAGTAAAATAGCCAGGCAAATAATATTACTATTACTAACCCTATGCTAAAACATATAAGTTGATATTGAATGATAGCTATTCGTTTGAATATCCCAGTACATATCTCCCACACAAAGGCATGTGTGAGATATAGTGAATAAGAAATATTGCCTAAAAAGTATAGCGGTTTTATTTTTTTATTAGCAAGCATAACGGCGATACAGGCGACCAATAATACAATTGCAATTGTAATACCGTGACAAAAAGCAATAAGGCATAAAAACAACACTGGCGGTATTGCATTAAGATTGGTTCTATTCTCGCAAAACATCATAAATGATATACCCAAAGCAAATATGGCCGAGTAATTGAATATCGAGGCGTCTCCATTGAAATGGAATAAATTTATTGCGCCAAAAACTACAAGGAAAACAATTCTATACACTTTATTATGTGATAGGAAATAAAGTAGCCCAATCAATATATAGAACTGAAATTCTACACAAAGTGTCCAAAAAATATGGTTATAAAATTGATATCGACTAAATGGAATAGCATAAAATATATGAGCGGCAAACTGGCCAAAGTTAAAGGTAAATAGTTCACCCTTGTACGAAGACAAGTGGGTTAGAAAGTATCCAAGCCCTATGTAAAGTATAATTACAGTCCAATATGGGGGATCGATACGAATAGATCGCTTTATTAGGAAAGTAAAGAATTGATTGGCTTTATATCCGCTTTTATTAAGTGAGTAAACAATTATAAACCCGCTAATAAAAAAGAACACTGGTACACCAATCTGACCAAAGATAAAGGCTAATGATAACGCCGGGTAATCGGTTAGCGAGAATCCCAAGTGGCAAAATACTACCCCTAACGCTGCTAATCCTCGGAGATATTGAATACTTAATATTTTATCGGCTTTATTCAAAACTGGCCTGAATATATGGACAAATAAACAAGAAAAAAGAAATAACATTAAAAACTCAGAAACTCTTCTCTTCATGCAAAAACTCACACTCTGGCAGCGCATTATAAGCGATACGCCTGCATTCTTTAAAAAAGCCCAAGTTTTCGGCATTGGGTTAGCCGGACTTGGCGGCACACTGACTACTATTCATGGTATACCTGCCGGACTTACTACCGCGTTAATTTCCGCAGGCTCCGCTATAGCGGCTATTGCACAATTCGCCGTAAAAATGGATGAAACCAATAGCAATGAATCTTGTTCTAAATCAGCCGACAATAAACCATCGCCTTCAGAAACAATCCAATCAGCATCTAATTGACAATTTTTAATTATTTTACCCCATTAAAATGAAAAAGCTATTAATCATCCTCTTGTTGATACTCCCGGCCGCGGTGTTCGCCCAGGGCCGCCGGTATAAAATAAATAGTCCGGTTGTTATTTCCGGGCAAAATAACGTCACCATAAAAGGTTATTTAATAACCGGTGGCGCTTCCAATTGCATATACCTGCGCGATTGCTCCAATGTACACATTACCAAATGCAAACTCCAGGATTCGAAAAAGGTAGGCATCTTGCTGGAAAACTGCAGGAATGTAACGATAGACAGCTGCTATATTACCAACGTACAAACCGGCGTCAATGCCAAAAGCTCAGTAACGGTAAAGGTAAATAGCAACTATTTCCGAAACATGAACGGCCCCTTCCCTGCCGGATGCGCTGTGCAATTCAATAATGTGAGCGCACCTGCCAGCCAGATCAATTATAACAAAGTGGAAAATATAGCAGGCCAGGCGCAGCACCCGCAGGATTTACTGAGCGTATATAAGTCAAACGGATTGCCTGGCGATTCGATACAGGTGATCGGCAACTGGATCCGCGGCGGGCAGGTGATCAACGATTCAGGTGGTGCCGCAGGCATTGTTTTAGGCGACGTTGGAGGTACCTATCAGGTAGCTCGTTATAACGTGGTCATCAACGGGGGCTTCGTAGGCATGCAGGTGCAGGGAGGCTGTCATATAAAAATGGATCATAACACCATTTACAGCTCTCCAACAGACTACTCAAATGACGGCTTATCCTATGGCAACTACTCCGGACAGCCAAGCACCGATGTAGAGATCAGCTACAATAAAATAAAGTTTTTTAACAAGCATGGCAAAGAGGTTGATAGTTGGTGGGATCCCAAAACTGTGTCCAGGCCCAAAGGCTGGGAAACAAACATCGAGGGAGCAGATATAGATGAAAAGATACTACCCCACAAACTGCACGACGATGATGATGACGATCAGGGCCACGATAATGGCCGTCATCATAAGCACGATTAACCTATCCCACTGAATTTATTCCTCCCATCTTTCATCCAACCGATGAAAGCGGTTATGCTCTGCTTTTCCTTTTAGCGCATAACTAAAACTATTCCTTTATCTCAACACCCAGCCCAGACTCAACGTCGGGGTATTAACTCCTATTACCTATGAAATTAAGTCAACAAGGCGAAAAGCTTATCAAAAGCTTTGAAGGGCTGCGCCTTGCAGCCTACCGCGATGTAGCCGGTGTTTGGACCATCGGCTACGGTTCAACCCATTACCACGACGGCAGGACCGTAAAACCCGGCGATAAACTAAGCAGCGAAGTACAGGCCTCGGCAATTTTCGTCAATACGCTCGGTCAGTACGAAGCTGCAGTCAACAACTATGTAAAAGTCCCTTTAACACAGGATCAGTTTGATGCACTGGTCTCCTTTACTTATAACGAGGGAACATATGCGCTCAAAGAATCAACCCTCCTTAAAAAGCTAAACGCACGGGATTACGATAGTGCGGCCAATCAGCTTTTGATCTGGAATAAGATGACCGACCAGCGTTCAGGTGAAAAAATAGAATGTGACACATTAACAGAACGCCGCATAGCCGAACGTCATTTATTTCTCTCTAAACAACCACCACTATGACAACTATCGAACATCGCGAATTAAAAGGGATCACCGTCAAGAATCTCTTGGTCACCATCTTCAGCACTGCCAGTATCGTGGCATCCGTCATGACCTCCTACCTGCAATTAAAAAGCGACATCCACGACATCAAACTCAGCCAGGAAACACAAAACCGGGTATACGACATCAGGTTAAAAGTACTCGAGACACAAGTCTCGGTATTGCAACACCAGGTGGATGAACTAAGCAGGAGCAAATAGAGTTGATTGGGTTGATTAAGTTAAGTAGTTGATTGAGTTTTCAATTCTTTGATTCAATCTGCCCTCGCTAACCGCCCTTTAACTTATTCCAACCCAATCAACCTATCTAAACCAATCAGCCATTAAACAATTCACTAATTAAAAACCATGAGTTTATCATCCTTCCTATCAAAGATCTGGAGTCAGATCAAAGCATTATTTGACGGCATCCCTGCCGAAGTAAAAACCGCCATCCATATTGGAGTCGAGGTTACCGAAAAAATCAAAACCTTTGTAGATTCGCCTGCGGCAGATATTTTAACTGCCATCATCCCCGGCGATATTGATGACGAAGTAAAAAACTGGCTGCGAGCCAAGCTACCAACTATTTTAACCGAGCTGAAATTAGCCGACAGCTGCGGACAATTAACCGACCCGGCTGAGATAACCAAATGTGCAGTACAGGTGCTGCAGGGACTGGACAAAAATATACAGAGTGCTTTCCTTCACAACATATCTATTTTAGTAGCGGGCGTTGCCTCAGACGGCAAATTAACATGGAGTGATGGTGTATATCTCCTGGAGTGGTATTACCAGCATGAATACAAAGCAGTGGCTTAATATTAGATATGAGTATTGAGATGTGAGGTAACTAAGAAATCAAATTGAAGTATGATCGAAAAACATTTTCTCAAATCTCAAATCTAGAAAAGGAAGTGCCCGGGAGCAGATTCGAACTGCCACACCCTTACGAGTGCCACCCCCTCAAGATGGTGCGTCTACCAATTTCGCCACCCGGGCATAAAAAAGATATGAGATATTAGATCTGAGAAGTGAGACAAAAACATCTCAAATCTAAAATCTCACATCTCATATCTAAAGATGGTGTGCCCGAAGAGAGACTCGAACTCTCAAGAGACAATTCTCAACGGCTTCTGAGACCGCAACGTTTACCAATTTCGCCATCCGGGCATTAGGGTTGCAAATATAATTCTTTATGCCATATCGCTCAAAATAATTATAAAAATTCGCCCGCTTTGCAAAAACAGCTATAAAACCTATCTTCGGATAACTGATTTAACTGAGCTATGAATAGGAAAAGAAGTGTGCTGGTGATTTTGATGGTGATTTTTAGTTTGAACGTATGGGCACAAAAAGCCGACGCTATATTAGGCACCTGGGCCAATCCAAACGGGCAGGATCATATACTGATCTATAAACGCGGAGATAAATTTTTCGGTAAGCTCGACTGGATAAAGTTTCCAAACGATGACCAGGGCAAACCTAAAACCGACAAAAACAATCCCGATCCGGCATTACGTTCACGTCCCGACCTGGGACTTGAATTGTTGAAAGACTTCACCTACGACGGAGACAATGTATATTCTGATGGTACCATTTACGACCCCAAAAATGGCAAAACCTATAGCTGTAAAATGACGCTTGAAGGGAATTACCTAAAAGTCAGGGGATATGTAGGCATATCATTATTTGGCCGTTCAGTAACCTTTACCCGTGTAAAATGAAACATCTGCTATTATTTTTATCGCTGTTCTTCTTCGCATCAAGCCTGAAAGCGCAGCACATTGAAGTATTACAACAAGGCAACCCAACCAGCATCCGCGGACTGTGTGTTGTAGACGATCACGTGGCGTGGGTAAGCGGCAGCAAGGGCACCATAGCCATTACAACCAATAGCGGCAAAACCTGGGACTGGCAGCAGGTAAAAGGTTTTGAAAAGTCCGATTTCAGGGATATCGAAGCCTTCTCTTCCAGGGAGGCAATTATAATGAGTTCCGGTACACCTGCCCTTATATTAAAAACCACTGATGGCGGTAAAAACTGGAAAGTACAGTATAAAAATACAGATACAGCCTGGTTTTTTGATGCAATGGACTTCTCTGACAGGCTGAATGGCTATGTGTTAGGGGACCCGATAGACGGCAAATTTGTGCTAATGGAAACCAGGAATGGCGGAGAAACCTGGGACCCATTCAGAAAACGCCCGAATGCAATAAGGGATGAGGCTTCTTTTGCTGCCAGCGGAACATGTTTGAGAATAGAAAAAAATAAATTGAACATCGTAACCGGCGGCAGCCGCAGCCAATTGCTCGAATATTCGCCCGGCACCAATATATGGGATTACTCGCCCTTACCGGTGTTATCCGGCAAATCGAGCCAGGGTGCATTTTCATTTGCATCGTCAGCAAATGGATCAACAAAAATCTTTGTCGGCGGCGATTATGCGAATGATAAAAAACCCGACTCCGTTGCTGCATATCTTGGCAATCGTTCCAATTTGATAAAAGTTGCAAGTCAGGGCCCCGCTGGTTTTCAGTCATGTGTAGAATACATTTCCGGTGAAACTTTTCTCTCAACCGGCACTCCCGGAAGCAACCTGACAACCGATGGCGGAAAAACCTGGCGCAAAATTGATGACGACAGCTACAACGTTTGCCGCAAAGCCAAGCACGGTAAACTGGTTATTTTAGCTGGAAACGACGGAAGAATCGGCATTTTTAAACCATAGTTTATTGGTTATTAAGCCGTTATTTTATTGTTAAAAATTTATTTAAAATAGGTTTGCAAGCAATATCAATAAACTCTATATTTGCACCACTTTAACGGAAACGTATAAGTTGATTCCGTAGCTCAGCCGGTAGAGCATAACACTTTTAATGTTGGGGTCCTGGGTTCGAGTCCCAGCGGGATCACAAAAAGGGGAAGAAAATATTTTCTTCCCCTTTTTATTTCTCATTTTAATTTCGCGTATCGCCTCCCCCTCTTTACTTCTTAACCATGATATTAACCCGCTGGTAACGCGTAATAGCCGGTGTCCCGTTGTCTGTTGCCTCCAGGATCAAATAGATAGTTTGGCCCGGGGTTGCGTCTTTAGGAATACTAACCTCTGCCTGTGCCGAAGTTGGGTTTACGATAGTAATATTCTTACCATCTGCTGTGGTTTGAAATTGCCACCATTTGATGGAAACAGCATTGCCATCCGGATCTGAAACGTCTGCATTAACACGCAATTTTTCTCCTGCAAATGCAAGGATAACCTTTGGTCCTGCAATTTTCACAACGGGTGCGTGATTTGCATTCGAATACTTAGGGGTTACTGACCATTTAAGACGGGCAGCAAAATCCAGTTGAGCTGCCGGAAAGAAATCAGGGTACGCCACAGTTTTACCCGCTTGCTTGTTCATCGAACTCAGTGCAGATGCCATAGCCTTAGCGCTTGTATCTTTTGAGGATGAATCGGGCAGAAATGAGAAATTTTGAGAGTCCCTGGAAATACGGCCGCCCCATCCTCCCGGCGAATTTGCCTCATAAGCGTTTAACCCATTTGCAAGCATATCCATAAAAGTCCAGTCATCTCCCTCTCCCAGCCATGACCCTTTAGGCTGGATGGGCATCCAAACTACGTATCCCATCTTTTTTAATTGCTCAGCTGAATAGCCTGAGAAGCCAAAAAAATCGAGTTTATCGCCCTTCACCATCTGCTTACCATCACCCCAAACCCTGTATATAGCACCCAAAGGACCACGATCTGATATATTTTTCTTCATCCACTCGGATGTCATATAAACCGAGTCCTCTTTTTTAGCGCCTATCTGGGCAGCATAAGCATAGCTTGGGCCGTTTTTAAATTCGCGGTATTCAATGTCCGGCCAGTTAGGTTTTATATAGGTTGCATAAGTATCATCCTGATCGCCGGAAGGCAGTAAAACTACTTTACGCGATATTTTCTTTTTGATACTTTCCCACGCTGATGTGTACTCATATTGGTTTTGTATGGATTTAAGGGCACGTGCAATGGTACTTTGCCCTCCCCACGCGGTAATATATAATTGTCCGGGTTTGTCGTCCAGGATCAAAGACCTGATCAGGTCTGAGCCCGGCGAATCTTTAGAAATATCCCCGTCGAATTCAATATTCCCATAACGAATTTTCGACATCAAATATTCCGGCGTTGGGTAATCAGCATCATGCACCTTGAGATTTGGATATACCTTTTTATAAGCCTCTACGGCGTTATGAATAAAGCGCTCATTCTTGCCCCATCGCCACGATTCACACGGACATAAATTCAAGCCAAAACGCGAATACTCCCGGTTAGGGACATACCATTTGGTTCCCTTTCCATCACCTGTCCAATGATACCCGCTACTTGCATACACAAGCCCTTCTACCTGTAGTCCGTCGCTGTACATCAAAAAACGAATAAGTGAATTATTATCATCGAGCTCCGGATCACAGGTAACAACAATGCGAGGTTTTACTGTAGTATTGGCAGATTGTGCCAATACCTGTTTTGTTGATACCCCACTAATGATCAGTCCAATTACGAGCAGACTAATATTCCTGTAAAAAAGTTTCATCTCTTTCATATCGTACATTATGATATTTGAAGGGGAAGATCGCTAACAGCAAGCTCGCGATATGTTCAAGCTAACCTATCGAAAATAAACGAAATTTTTCAATATATCTTCCTCAAATCATTTCACAACTCAGCTCAACTGAACTAAGAGAGTCTCAGAAGCGTTAATTATGCTTTTTCCCTAAAAATCCCTGTAAATGCAGAACATATTATTCACTTAATTGTAGAATAAATACTCCGCTCCGTGACTATTATAGCTGATCTATTTATACAGATTGAAAAGAAATTTTTAGGGGAAACCAACAATGAATAAAAAATCAAAAAATAGAAATTACAGGTTTATCAATAACGAAACGGACAATATCATTTATCTGCTTTCTATTCCTGTAGACAAGCACAACGTTAAAGAAACACTGGAGGATACCAAACATAGGTTGGCAGTGGAAAACGGAATATACATTGACAGTATCTATTATATCGAAATACCGCAAGATGAAACTCACAACTAACAACTTCAACTACTCTTGCCAAAAATCATAAATGTATTTTCAAACACTTTTCATCACTTGAAGTTTCTTTGATAACTATTGCGAATAAAACTAACGCCAACCTCGAAATTTCTTTGCCAACTATGAGAATTCAAACAGAACGACATGCCATAAGAGTAAACCCGGACGCAAAAAGAGTTATAGCACGATATTTTTTTAATGGCGAAAACAGAGCAAAAGATGTTATCAGGCGGGTAATGGCACTACCAGAAGATAAAGTTTTTTGTATAATATCTCCCCTGCTTCAGGAGTTCTCACAACGGCACCGGAATATTACGAAAATACTATACCGGAATTGTAACCGTATTAAGGGATACATTGAGGCTCTGCAAATCAGTTTTGAAAACCTTACGCACTGGCGAAAACTACTTATCGGCTCGTATTTTACACACGAATATTCCATTGAGTCAGCAGCTTTTTTTAATCCCTCCATTGTGGAAGATCCTGATCAATCCGGTCTTGAAATTGGTCAAAAGCGGTTAATTATTAGTTTCAGGGCAGTTGGCGAAGGTCATATATCGTCAATCGTTTTCAGAAGGGCCATAATTGATAAGGATAATCAATTAGAGATATTACCTACAGGCAATTATGTGGATGAGGCGGAAATGATACGTGATATAGTTTATGAAAAAAAGCTTCTTTTTGAACGGATAGTTACAGCCCGGATCGACAATTCCGTTATCAAGGACCTTGAAGGTAAACTCGCTGATAAGTTTGATTATGATATACTTCAGCGAACAATTTCCGATCTTCAAACCAGGCAGCACAGCGATCGTAAGAAGACTGAACTGGAGAAGGTATTATGGCTTTCTGATTCTTACAGTAATATCAGTTTTTCGCTCGATACGGATATTTCCGACCGCGTTATTTTCCCGATGTCGGAGCTGGAGCGTAAAGGGATAGAAGACGCCCGTTTTGTAAAATTCACCGAATATGACGGTTCGATTATGTATTATGCTACCTATACAGCTTTTGATGGGGCGCTTATAATGCCTAAACTTTTGCAAACCAAAGATTTTTATGATTTCGAAGTAAGGCCGCTTCATGGCGACGGTGCAAAAAACAAGGGCCTCGCTTTATTCCCACGAAGAATAAATGGGCATTATACGATGCTTTCGAGAATCGATGGGGTTAATAATTATATAATTTACTCCGACAATATTATTCTATGGGAAAACCCGCAGTTGCTACAGCAGCCATTGCAACCATGGGAGCTTATACAAGTAGGTAATTGCGGATCGCCGATAGAAACAGAACATGGGTGGCTGGTTATTACCCATGGTGTTGGCCCTATGCGGCGATACGTTCTTGGGGCATTACTGCTCAAAATTGATGACCCTTCGATCGTTGTCGGCAGACTCAAAGAGCCCATATTATCCCCTAACCAGGATGAACGCGAAGGCTATGTCCCTAACGTTGTATATTCATGCGGAGGGATTGTCCATAATGAAAAATTAATAGTGCCTTATGGCCTCTCCGATTACTCTTCCTCCTTTGTAACCGTCGACCTTAAGGCACTGCTTGATAAAATTATTTCAGACACGTTGGAATAACGCCGATTATGCGAGCTCTTCTTTAACGTTAATTGATTTGTGCGTATTTCCGGGGTTAATTTTGAATGCCTGTAATACGCTTAAATGAGCGATCAGATAAGCTAATGTACTTTCTGCTCCCTGGTTGAGGTTTATCCCCTGGGGGTGCAGGCCATCGTAACATCCTTTGGTTTCAGAATTATAAACCGGTATGCCAAGAGAGTTTCGCCCCAGGAACCATGAATAAACAAAAAACAGTTTTTCCAGGTATTGCCGGTCATTCGTCATCCGGTAAACCTGTTCATACATCAGTACCATAGCCATCGTATCAATGGCTTGCTGATCATACGAAGGTATCTTACCGTCCCTTTTGTACCAGCCACTGTTCCCCACCGGGTTAAAACACTTTGGATTTAAGGTAGCCCCTTCAAGAAAACTCATCGTCTCAACCGCAACCTTTAAAACTTTCTGATCCTTTGTTACTTCGGCCGAGTGAAATAGTGCTAAGGGCAAGATAGCATTGTCATAAGTAAGGCTATCTTCAAACCATTGCCAATTTGCATCGCTGGATTTTTTGTAGGCGTTAGTCAATATTGATGTCAGGTGGTCCAGTGTGTTCCACATGCCGTAGTCAGATGGACAAACTTTGAGATAATAACTTATACCAATAATGGCATTGCCTATACCCCGCAGGTGTACAAGGCTTTTGAAATTAGGAGAAGCCTGATGAAACAATGCCTCCGCAAATTTACTGTATGTATTTTCCGGGGCATTTTTAATCAAATAACCCAATGCCCATATTGTACGGCCAAAAGCGTCTTCAGAACCTCTTTCATCCAAATATTCTTTTCGATAGCTTAAAAAGTTCCGGAAATAACCAGTGTCATTCTGCATAAACAGAAGGAAGCTCATATAAACAGGCATTAATCCAAAAGCTTCCGGGTAACCTAATTCGCCAGCCATTACGGACATGAGCAGGGCGCGTGAATTGTCGTCAACACAATACCCTTCTTTCCAATTAGGTATCCCATATTTGGCATGTTGAATAACTCCTGTGGGGTCTGTAAGGTGTTTAATATAGCTGAGATCAAATTCAGGTATAATTTCGGGGTCGATGATCGAATCCAAAATACGCTGGCTAATGTCCGGGCATTCTACCGCATCTTTGATAATACTTAAATACTGTTTTCCTATAACTGGCCATCGGAATTTTAGTCCATAGCTATATGCATTGTTTTTGATTGCCATTAATTTATCGGGGCTGCTTAAAAGATCATTTACTATGATCGCTAAGTTGTTATAGTCTTTAAAGTCAAAGAGTTTCCCTCTGCCATCAGCCAATATTTCTGTAGCGTGCCAATAGGGCGTAGCAATAACTGCTGCACCGGCGCCTATGGCATAAGCAAGCGTGCCGCTTGTTATCTGCGCTTCGTTCATGTATGGAGAGACATAAATATCAGCTGCTGAAAGATAGCTGATAAGCTCTTCCTCCGTTACATATCGATTTATAAAAGCCAGGTGATTATTTACGCCCAGCTCTTTAGCCAGTTGGATCAAATATTCACGGTATTCCTCTCCCGAGCTTCTTAATATATCGGGATGAGTAGAGCCGAGAATAACATATAAAACATCGGGATGCTTCTTTACAATTTCCGGAAGGGCCCTTATTACAGTTTCGAGGCCTTTATTACGGCTGATAAGGCCAAATGTCAACAATATGCGCCGGTTTTTAAATAAGGAGTTTGCATTAAACGGATTTTCAGCAGGGGTGTCAATATCAGGTGCCCCGTGTTGTACGTAACATATTTTGCTTGCCGGTATATTGTATAGCTCGCTCAACAGTTTTACCGCTATTTTGCCCATTACTACAACTCTATCAGCCTGTTGGGCGATGCTTTGCAATATAATTTTCTGTTGATAAGAAGGTTTTTTTAATACCGTATGAAAGATCGCGATCAGCGGTTTTTCAAGCTGGTTAACAAACGAAAGCACATATACCCCATTATCACCGCCATATATTCCAAATTCATGTTGCAAAATACAGCAGTCGGTATCACTTGAGTTGACAAAATCAGCAGCCTTGATATAATCCTCCTGTGAATGCTGGCCTATAATAAATTTGACTTCTTCCGGATAACCGACCTTACCTTTCTCTGCGTCAATGGCAACGACACAAGTACCCTCATTTGAAAATGACTTGTCCTGTATATTATAATTTATTGCATGAATTATATTCTTATTAAACGACGCCAAACCACATTCCCGCGGCGGATACGTTGACACATAGGTTAATTTCATTTTTAAGTATTAATTTAATTAATTAATTAACATTTTCATGGAAATTAAGTTTGTGTTTTGACTACTAATACTTTGCAAAATTTAGTTGAAGTGGCCGGCTTCTCACATCGAAACAAATAATAGCTCATCAATTGTTCTAATGATATCAATAGAAATTTAATATTTAAATGAATTTATCATGAGCTTTTTAATTCAGCTTTTCGGTGAGGGGAAAGACCTGACGGTATTACAAATGAGCAATCGCGGCATTGTGGTCTTTATTATTGCCCTGCTATTAATCAGGATATCGGGACGGCGTTCTTTTGGTATCCGCACTCCGTTGGATAATATCATTGTTATCTTATTAGGAGCTATTTTAAGTCGGGCAGTCGTTGGAGCATCAGCGTTTATTCCGGTTACAATCACGTGCTTTGTCGTTGTTCTGTTTCACCGCTTTGTGGGCTGGCTGATTGCCAATTCGAGATTTATTGCCTTGCTTGTTGAGGGTGATAAAATCATCCTCTTTGAAAATGGGAAATACCTGCCGCAAAAATTAAAAAGGGTGCAGTTAACGGAAGAAGATGTTATGCAGGGTGTCAGAAAGTCGGCCATGACGGAAGACCTTAAGACGATTGAACGCATCTACATTGAACGCAACGGTGAAATCAGTGCTATCCAGAAGTAACCAATCCTTTTATTCAGCCTGCCGAATTTAAAGAATGGCTCTTGATTTTTAACACCTCAATGCTGGAGGCTACTATTTCAGTACGATACATTTTTACGCCGTATTCAAACACAATACGCGTTTGCATCTTTCCCTGAATATAGGCCGATTCACCCTTTTGTATTGGCGCATCACCCACTACATCGGCAGGTATTTTAATCCGGTGAAGTTCTATGTGTTCGTAGTAATTGTCCCCTTTCCTGATCTCTTCCGTCGTGAGCAGGGTAAAATGAAGCATACGTTTGTTAGCATTTTGCTGCCACGAGGGCTCATCACTTATTTTTCCTTGAAGAAATACTCTATTGACAGTAGCGTTAAATGGCATGTAAATTTTTATTCATTCCGTCATTCATTAATTTTTTGATACGAACCACAAAATCATCCAGATCAAATGGTTTAGCTATAAAATCGTCACACCCATAATCCTTAAGCGGTTTAAATACCTTTGGATAAGCCGACATGAGGATTACCGGCAGATTAGATGTTTTATTATCGACCTTGATCTGTTGACATACTTCACCCCCATCAACACCATTTAAAATATAATCAACAATCACCAGGTCGGGGCCAAAGCTTTCGATCTCATGAAATATATTGTCGCTATTTTCAAGGGTTTTTACTGCAAAGCCTTCGTATGCCAACGCCTCGTTCATCACATCAAGAACACTTTCATCATTGTCTAAAATCAGCACTTTTTTCATCATTGATTAAATTAACTAGGCTGGCATTCATAGCTGAATACTTACAAAAATGTAGACTGACTGATCTGTAGCGGCTTAATAGTCGGGATTGTTAGGGATCATGCACAAGATAGATGATTTCTTTTTAAGCTGCCAAGTATTAATACCTGGGAATCTGCTGCGTGAAATACGCGTTTTTTTGAAAAGTTCAGAAAGAATCCAAAATTGAGCCCGGCCAGCCTGATGGCCAGCCGGGCAGCTAACTAAACGATCGAAAATTATTTACACGAAAGACAATTCGTTCTCCGCACCAAATGCATGATCAAAAAGTACTTTCCATGTGCCATCGGGCTGTTTTTGCATTACTTCAATACCTTTGGCGCTAATTTTAGTTTCGTCGCCTTCGGTAATGCTCCATTCGGAACGGCCAACGGCAAGATCACCGGCAGCAAGACAATAAACCGTTTTGATATCCATTTTGCCACTGATGGATAAAATACCTTTTACAGCTTCTTCAAATTCAGTTTTCCCTGAAACAGCTTTTCCGGGCTCAGGGACCAGAATACCGTTAAAATCGTACATGGTCATTACGGTGTTGATATCACCGGTATTGTAGGCTTCTGCCAGACGTGCGTGGACGTCATGTGGTTGGGTTGGTAAATTCATAGCTATTGCTTTTTTAATTTGTTACAGCAAAGCTATGTTAGATCAAAATGCAAAAATTGTACAAAACGGAAGCAGATCAATTACCTGTCAGTAGTTGGTTGATAGGCGAAGCGTTTGCCGCAAATGTATTGGGTGTGATCCCGGTAAACGATTTAAATTCACGAATAAAATGCGACTGGTCGAAATAACCCGCTTCGAAAGCTATGGAGGTAAAATTTTGGCTGGATGAGTTAACCAATGCCAGGCTATGCTGAAACCGGTTTATTTTGGCTAATAGTTTTGGTTGCAGGCCCGTGTATTCGGTAATAAGCATATTAAGATAGCGTGATGATATACGGTTTCGGGCCGAAATATCGGTGACACGCATTGCGCCCGCGTCATTTGTAATACTATTTATAAAGCCCCCTACAAGCTTTAATTTATGATGGCGCTTCTCGGATATAAGCAATCTGTCGGCAAAATAATCTTCGGCCAGTTTAACTTGCCTTTCAAGACTTGCTGCTTCCAGTAATTGCTCGTGCAATTGTTTTAGCGAAGAACCGAAAATATCTGCCGCACTTACTACTTCGTTGTTAAATTCAGATAGTTTTTCATTAAAAAAATACGCTGCAGTATGCGGATAAAACCGGATGCCCAACATCGTATTACGGCCGATGGATTTGATAGCAAGCGGTTTGGTAATTTGTCCCCAAAACTCGATAGGTGGCGTGGTATAATAATCGTTATCCTTTTTGGCCTGCCAGTTGCCTGAGCCCAGGTTAAATATCACTTCCATGTTCCCGCTTGGGAAAACGATATCGTCGTAACCCGCAGCCGAATCTGACTGATAAAAATAAAGGCATTTAATAAATGGCTTTAACCTGGCGTCCGGTGCTATCTCCTTAAATATCATATCCTTTAGTTAATACAAAATAACACATTTTTAGAATCAACCCATTGTATAAATCGGAACAAATTTGGATTTATAATAACCCTATAGTTCCGTTTTATACAATTTCTACTGTTGCAGTCGCAATACTTTTGTCTTGTAAATATTAAAAATCAAAAAAGACAAAACATGGAAAATAAGTTCGAAACGTTCGCCGCGTTGCATAAGGCCGGCGAACCATTACTAATCGGTAACGCCTGGGACGCAGCCAGCGCAAAGGCTTTTGAAAAACAAGGCTTTAAAGCGGTAGGAACATCAAGCGCAGCAGTTGCTGCAGCTTTGGGCTATGACGACGGAGAAGAAATGAGCCTGGATGAATACTTGCTAATTATAAAGCGTATTGTGGCATCGGTAAGCGTTCCGGTAACAATAGATCTGGAAGGTGGTTACGGAAAATCCGTTGAAGCCATTTGTCAGAACATTCGTTTACTCTACGATATCGGCGTAGCAGGCATTAATATTGAAGATTCAATAGTTCACGGGGGCACACGAAGTATTAGTGAGGCAGAAAATGTTGCCAAAACTTTAAAAGGTATTATCCAATTTTTGCAAACAGAGAACATCCGGATGTTTATCAATGTCCGCTCAGATAGTTTTCTGCTGGGCTTACCTTACGCTTTGAACGATGCTGTAAAAAGAGCGTCCATTTATCAACAAGCCGGCGTGCACGGTTTGTTTTTCCCCTGCGTAGTCGGGTTAACAGATATTAATGCATTAACCCAAGCCACACATTTGCCCATCAATGTAATGTGCATGCCTGACTTACCTTCATTTGGAGATTTAAAACAGGCTGGGGTAAGCCGGATAAGCATCGGGCCATTTTTATTCAATAAAGTTTATCAGGGTTTGGAAACAGCAATAACGCAGATAAATGCAGACGGCAGTTTTAAAAGTTTGTTTGTATGATTAAATGGGAAAGGGGTAATTTTTATTGCCCCTACACTGCTTCTTTAGCGCTGAAAAGCTCGCGGATTTTTGTCCCGTCCAATGGTTTACAGACAAAGTCCTTCACCTCCGGATATGCACGTGCGCGATTGATATCTTCGCTGAAGACGGACGACGACAAAATAAAAATAGCACACTTGCCTTCAGGATCAATATTCCGGCGGTTGTATTCGTCTAAAAACTGCCAGCCATTCATAACAGGCATATTAATATCCAGCAGGATAATATCAGGTAATTTTGAAGAATCATCCTTTATCTCTGTAAGTAATTCTATGGCGTGCTTACCATGCAGGCAAGAGGTGACCGTTGCACCAGGCATAGCTTTCTGAATGAGCCTGGTAGCAATGTAATTGTTGATCTCTTCGTCTTCAACTAGCAATATACGGATAGGATCGGCCATGATATAACTTTCATACGAAACCTACCTGCAAAGGTTGTGTACTATTGCAGTTACATTGGCAGATAACAACCGGAAATTGAGCGGATACTTAATTTATATTATAGTGCAACTTCTTTATTATATCTTCCCCGATACTCCAGCGGCGACATCCCCGTAATTTTCCGAAACACTTCGCGAAAAGCTTTCTCGTCCGAATACCCTACATCGTACATCACTTCGTTAATCGTTTTGCGGCTGTTTTCAAAAGACCTCTTGGCCGATTCAATCTTTACCCGTTGCAAGTACTCAAGCGGTGTATTGCCTGTGGCTTTGATAAACCGACGGTCAAAATGCCGGCGGCCAATGGCAAATTTACCCGATAAGTATTCAACCGATATCTTTTCATGAAGATTGTCTTCCATGTAGGTTTGGGCATCCCTCACCAGGTCGTCACCGTGCTGCTTTTGACCTTTGAATATGATGAATGCGGATTGACTTTGGCGGTCCATCTCGATCTGAAACACCTTGGAGCAATAGATTGCTGTTTGCCTGTCGAAGTATTTCTCTACCAGGTAGATCAACAGGTTTAGAAATGAGTAAGCACCGCCATTGGTGTATATTCCATTTTCATCAGTGATCAGTTTGTCGGTCTGCAGATTCACTTTCGGGAACATGGCTCTGAAACTATCAGCAACGTTCCAGTGTGTTGAACAGACCTTACCGTCCAGCAACCCGGCTGATGCCAGCAGGAATGCTCCGGAACAAATACTGGCTATCTCTGCACCATTTTTATATTGCTCTGCTATCCAACTAATAATTTCCTGATTCTCCTTAACTGCTCTATCGTAATTATGACTTAGTGAAGGAATAACTACCAGATCGGTTTTGGTCAGGTCAGAAATATGGACATGCGGCTTTATCGTAACCAGTCCATCAAAATATTCTACTTTTTCTGAAATGCCGGCAACTTCAATTTTAAATCCCTCCCTTTTTCCGGCTTCTTTCCAGCACAGATTAGCCCTTGTTAATATTTTGTATGCCCCGATAACACTGCTTGCATTATTGGGCCCATCGGGAGCAAGTATCGTGATGTGTTTCATCAGATTATTTTTTAATAAAGATAGGCAATTAGGCATGTCCGAATCAACCCGTTAAAAAGTCTATTTTACACATGCTTAATAAGGAATTAAGACTTTAACTTTGATTCATTAAATCAATAAAGCCATGAATAATCAAGATTTCAGTTCCGCTATTTTGGTGGATAAAACACCAGCAGAAGCGTTTGATGCTATCAACAATGTACGCGGGTGGTGGTCAGAAAATGTAGAAGGTTTCACTGACCAGCTAAATAGCGTATACTATTACTACTACAAAGACATTCACCACTGCACGATAAAGATTGTTGAGCTTGTTCCCGGCAAACGGGTAGCATGGGAAGTGCTGGACAACTATTTCAATTTCATAGCGGACAATACCGAATGGGTAGGCACCAAAATTATTTTTGACATTGCGGAGAAAGATGGTAAAACCGAGGTCCGTTTCACACACCAGGGACTTGTTCCGGCTTACGAGTGCTACGGCGTTTGTTTCGAAGCCTGGACAAATTATATCCAGCACAGCTTACATAACCTTATCACTACAGGGAAGGGCGAACCGACCCCAAAGGAAGGTATTGGTTACAATACGCAATTGGCCGAGAAATGGAATTTGGAGTGATTGTAGATACAAGCAGCATAACATCTATTAAAACAAACCGAATTATGGAAAATCAAGATTTCACAGTTGCATTTTTGGTGGATAAAACTCCGGCGCAGGCATACGATGCAATTAATAATGTGCGCGGATGGTGGTCGGGAGAAATTGAAGGCAGCACGGACAAGCTTAATGATGAGTTTACTTATAGCTTTCCGCCCTATCATTACAGCAAACACAAGCTGGTAGAAATGGTACCGGGCGAGAAAATTGTATGGCTGATCACAGACAGCAGCCTGAATTTTGTTGAGGACAAAAACGAATGGAACGGCACCAAAATCAGTTTTGATATAACCGAAAAGGATGGCAAAACCGAGATTCGTTTTACGCATCACGGATTGGTGCCCAAAAATGAATGCTACAATGCCTGCTCCAATGCCTGGACGGGTTATATAACCGATAGTTTATACAATCTGATAACTAACCAACAGGGTCAGCCGGAAGCAATTAAATAAATTACCAATTTGTGCAAACTATTTTGGTAACAAAAGCCTGCAGTTAATGGCAGACGATCTTGCCACTGATAGGATAGCTTTGTATAAACCAATTAAATACAATAACTATGACCTCTCCACCTTGCGCTCGTTTGTTACGAGTGCTTATTGCGGCCGGGTTATTGCATCGCTCTTCGCATTTTAAACGCAAACTTCTGTTAAACGCTCTGCAAACTAACACGAGAAGAATACTTCTAAAATGTCGCAATCATAACGGAATAATGTCGTGATCATGCGTTCTTTTGCGGCTGCTGAGCCTGTAACTTTGGAATATCAATTTACCTAAAACGGATCGGCATGAGAAAGTTAAAATTACAAATGAACCTTGCACTCGATAATAAATGGGACAGTGGAATGTCTGATTTTAGTATCGACAATCTTAAAAGTGTGGATTGTATTTTACATGGACGAAAAACAGGTGAAGGTTTTATTCCCTATTGGACAGAAATAGCAAACAACCCCAATGACGCTGAATATAAGCTTGGAAGGCGTTTCGCGGATATTCCAAATGTTGTTTTTTCAAACACTCTCAAAGTAAGCCAATGGGACAATACAACAATTATAAGCGGCGACATAAAGGTGGCGATAGAGGTATTGAAAAAGAAAAATGGTAAAGACATCCTTGTTTATGGAGGAGATTCGTTTGTATCATCCTTAATTCAACATGATCTGGTTGATGAGTTTTATTTGCTTGTAAACCCTGTTGAGATTGGTAACGGGCAACAAACCTTTAACCCTTTAAAAAATGATTTAGAGTTAAAATTGGTGAGTTGTAGACCATTTGCCTGTGGTGCGGTTTTGCTTTATTATACAAGAGCACAAGAAGAAGGTGTATAAAAAGCAGCTGCACCTTTTAAGACAGCCGCTTTTGTTATGGATATGGGTATACCTATTTATTTTGTATCTCTATTTTACGCTTATCTTTTGACAACTCAACAACATAAACGCCCCGCTCCATGCTAAAGGTACCTGCCAATTTATACTTCACCCCTCCTTTATTATTTGCAGGCTGTTGAATGCGTAGATAGGCTTTTGGTGTATAGGAATCTGCCGGATCAAGTGAAACCAATATTTGTCCCGACTTTGTATTATAGGATACTGTATTAAATGTTCCGGCATCCAACGTTAACCAGATTCCGGCGGCGGCAATATAAACCCGCGATTTTGGTCCGGTAGTTATTTCAACATTTATCCATTCACCATTTTTCTTAAGATTCCCGCCAAAGGCAAGCCATCCCAGCTCTTTATGATGAGTAATGTAAGTAGCAGAGTTTACGACATAACCAAAAAAGTTAGGGCCGTAGTCGCCGGACAATCCGTCAATTTTTAAGGTTGATGGGAACGAGTGGAAGGCTGCAGGACCAAAACCATCCTCGGTGATATTGGAGATTGATCCCATTAAGCCACCGTAACCCACGCGCAACAGGTACAGATCATCAGGTTTTTTTCTGAATTCGCTTAAAACCGGGATAGCATTTAAGCCTGAGCCATAATGATGCAACTGTCGCTCAATACGCGACAGTTTACCGCCATATAAAAAGTCCCAGTATCTGCGGGCAGATCCGTTGTAACCCCAATGAGGAACGGTTGGCATATAGCCCAATATAGCATTAATGGTAACCTCAGCCTTATCTCTGTAGCCAAAATAATCGGACCATAAATAAACCTCTTCCTGCCCGGTCGAATCCCAGGGCATTTCACTTCCAAACGGATACATGAGCGTATGCCAATGGTCGGCGCGGTCCTTCATCACTTTTTCCAGCTGATCCGCTTTATCCTTCCAGCCTTCTGCTTTCAGATCCATAAGGATAAGGTAAAAGACCGTCCCTTCCATTTGACCAAACTGTGCATAGTAGGGTGCCTGGTTAACCATTGCCATCGTGGTATTATAGGCATTGTCCAGGTACCATTGCCAGTTTTGTTCGGTAACCAGGCCCTCGTGGTTGCGCGCCAGCCGGTACAGCACCCAATGCGCTGCCGCAACATGCGGGTAGTTATAGGATCGCCCTACATCATCAGCATCCTTGTGACTCCATGCGGCCCAGGTTTTATAGTTGATGCTATCGCTATAAGTACCTGCCGGCATTTGATCGGGCTGATAATAGAATACACTTTTCTTTACCCCATATTTTTGTTCGCCGCTGCTGTGCTGGATATTACCCCATAAAGTATGATTCACAAAGCGCTGCAATTTCCCGATCTCCGCCTTATCCGGCTGAACCAATTCTTTCATCATAGCGCCAAGCCAGCTTCCTGCTCCACCTTCATCGCTTAAACCCGAAATCCATGCACGGCTATCCTGCGTTACCTGCTGCTTTTTCTCGTAATCGTAAGTAATTACCGACTGATCACGTCCAAATGGATCCGATTTATTCTCATACCATTGCTCATGAGTAAGAAATGTTCCGTAGTCCTTTAAAACTTCAGCTTCAGGCTTAATAACTTTGTAATTAACAGTTTGGCAAAGACCATCGGCATAGGTGATAGTTAAACGTGCCCTGCCCCATTTTTTTCCCTTTACCTGGTATACTTTCGATTGGTCATTATTCTGCGGTAATGCCTCTGCTATCAATGCGCCAGCAGGCTCAACCTGTATGGATTTGACTTTCGACGCATAGTTTAAAAACAGCTTGCCGTTTACATCCTGCGGCAACACATATCCGGGTACGCCTACCGCTACCGGGCGTTTATTCTCAATCAGCTTGTGCTCGATCCCTTTTATCGAATCGGCCAACAGGAATTTCAAGCCATATTCGCTTGTTTGCCCGGGTTGAATAGTGAGCGAGGTTGGCACGTTCCAGGGTTCTGCTTTTTTCCATTCATTCTCCGCATAAGCTTTGCTGTAAACCATCCATTCATTAAAACCTTCGAAGGTAATTCCGCGGGGAGTCGGATCGTCGAGCAAAGGACTATAGGCTTCGAAAGGTGTGTTTTTATTATAAGGAACAACTAAAAGTACCGGTCCGTGGCCGCTGAGCCGGGTTACCTGCAAATAGCCTGCGTCCTTACCTATGTATGGGTCATAAAATACATTGGAGGCATGTGCCTCTTCCAATGTTTTCTCATGCATCAGGTTGTTGAATATCATCGGGATACCCAGCGAGCCTATTTCAACAGCATGACCGCTTGCATTTTTTATTTTGAAAAGCAGCACCAACTGACCGTCGGCAACCTCCCAATATCGCTGAATACTTAATGGAATATCGGCAGGCAGGGTACCCGATAGATCTGCCGCAGCAAGTACATCATTTTGTTTAATATCCAGGGCCTTCACATCGCCTCTTTTTTCGGCGGTTGAATATTTCTTCCATGCGGTATCTCCGGCAATTCTTACCCGAAGATCTATATCTCCCAAATGGTACATTCCGTCCCTGCTGCGCAGTTTAAGACGATCACCGGGAGTAAAATCAAAGCCTTTTTCGCTATTGGGCTGTAAGGCTGCTATAGTTTGCGACGATTTTACCAGTTGCAGATTAAATGCGGGAGTACTAAAGGTTAATATCCCTTTCTCAATACCTAGTGTTGATGGTTTCGCTTCGATCTTCTTCCATTCCTCCTGCCCGGACGCAGCCTGACCAAAAGAAATAAAGATCAATATCAGCAATATAACGTAAGAAACATTCAACCTTACATTCAGGCGGGTAAAAGCGTTAATCATTTTATTAATACTTGGGTAAACTGTAAAAATAAATGTATCCGCGATACTTTATTAATTATAATTTGCTGGATTATGGCAGTTTATTAGCAAGATTGGTTAGTTCAAGACTAACCAGAGTTTGAAAGACTGTTGTATAACCTTCCCGCCAAATCCTCGATATCATCTTTCCTTGCCAATTGCTGAAGCCAGTTTGCGGGGATGGTCTCATGCCCATATAATAAACCGGCCAATCCTCCTGTCACTGCCCCGGTTGTATCTGTGTCCGAGCCGAGATTGACTGCTTTCAATACTGCTTCTTCATAGCTCTCAGTAGTCAGCAGGCACCAAATACTAGCTTGCAATGTGCTTACAACATATCCGCTGCTGCTGATTTTCTCCCTTGGTATAAGATCAATGCGATCTATGAATAGTCTTTGAAATATATCCTTCTCACGAGGGTTGATTGACTGACCATCGAGGAAATTAGGAATAGTAGTTTGTAATTGTTCGTAGATTTTGAATTTATCGGTCCCTTGTAGTAATCCGCGCGCGAATTCCAGATAGTAGAAACAAGCGATGGAAGAACGCACATGACCATGGGTAATTGATGAGACTTGCCGGGTAAGCTGGTATCGTTCCGCAATAGGTCTGTTTCGTATATATAACAGTAAAGGCAATATTCGCATTAATGAACCATTACCATTGCTTTCTTCATCAAATTCGCCGGATACTCCGGGATCAAATCCTTTGATCAGCCTCTCAATAGCGTTTCGCGTTGTTATACCGACATCAAAAACCACATTGGTTGCAGTCCAATATTTGTTGCGCAGCCATTTGATAAAATTATCGGCAATGATATTTAAATCATATCCGGAAATGAGTGCTTCTGCCAGGCAAAAAGTTAATGAGCTGTCGTCACTAAATGTCCCCGGCGGCAAATTGTAAGTGCCATAACCGATCATATCTGTAACTGGTCTATTTTTGATCACATCACGGCTCTTAAATTCAACCGGCACGCCCATGGCATCACCAACACTCACTCCTAACAAAATATCCAGGCATGCATTTAAGGTTATTGAGATTGGGTTTAGGTCTTTCATAAAATTAATATTCTAACGGCTCAATTTACTAATTACTTTGAATCTTAAATTGGTTATCTTCACACAATATGTTTCACCTCTCCCATTTTCTTCCCAATTAATTTTTTCGCAATTCGGGGTTGATTTACCCCACATTGTGGTAGTGGTTATTCTGGCGTAATAGTGTTTAAAAATGAACAAATGGCTTATTTCGCTCAAATTAAGGCATTTTTAATTCTGAGTTATTATTTGGTTTGGTATTTGCCCTTTGTCAATCAACCCAATTAGTTCAAAATGAAAAGATTATTCCTGATCGTCCTAATAGCAGCAGCTTCGGTAGCTGCAAAAGCGCAAAGCAAAGGCGGTATACAGCTCGATTCGATCCCTGTTGTGGATGGTAAGTATCAATTCCAGGAAGTGGTTACGGTTGATAACAATGTCACCCAGGACCAGCTTTACAAAAAAGCCAAAGCATATTTTATGGACGTTTTTACCGGTGCCCAAAATGCATTTCAGTATGATGATGCACAGGAAGGTAGGATTGTTGGTAAAGGTCAGCTAACTGTAAGCGATTACAAAAGCGTATTCCCAAGCGTAGCTGTATTAAAATGGGATATCAACTATAACACCGAGATCATTTGCAAAGATGGAAAATACCGCGTGCGCATTTACGATATCGTAGTTACCAAAGAATCACACGTATCTGAGAGCAATTCAAGAACAGTAAACTTTACCATCCCTGACCTGTATGCAGGTATGGCTAAACAAAGAGGTTCGTATAAAACGTTATATCCAAAAGTATTCAATAAAATGGCGAGCGATCTGAAAGAAAGAATGAGCAGCATGAAAGAATATATGGATAAAAATAACAAAGCCGATTACGCGGTTTTTTAACCCAACGCCTATTAACACTTAAACTATAAACACAGATCCAAAAAGAAATCCCTGCCGTTGTACGGCGGGGTTTTTTTATTGACGTATCCCTGGCCCGCAATTAACCATTAAGCAAAAGTAAATTCAAAATCCCATCATAATAAACCGCATATTTTGACGAATATATTACTTTACACTTTATTAATAATCCGTCCTTCATCCCCGCAATTTTTACCATAACACGTACTCATTGATATTTGAGAGCCAGTATTCGGAAAGGTCAGTTTTCTGGTTGTTCCATGGTACCCCTTAGTGATATTATGTCCGTCAGCACTTTCTTACATTTTAAAAAGCCACTACCCGTAAAGTGCTAAAAAATATAAGTGTTAAAATGACAGAAATTTAATTGTAGGAGATCTGACTATTCGTTATGGAAAGGTTCACAAAAAAGCCGCTCATTTATTCAAAATGGCGGCTTCTTGTCTTTTTGATGTTTTCCTGCATGGATTCGAACCACGATCTTCTGAGTCAGAGTCAGAGGTGCTAACCGTTACACCACAGGAAAATATAAGAACTTATATAAAATAAACCCTTAGTGTTATGAAAGGGTGTCAATCCATTAGTTTTCAACACTTTGTTTTCCATACAGGTTTTACTCCTGTTTTGAGAAAAATTGAGATGTTATCGAATTGATATCGCAATGATACAAAATCACTAAGAAATTACAAAACAAAAGGCGTGGCACCTGGTTATTTGCAATAGTTGTTGATAAAAAGTTAATAAAATAATAATTAAAAAATAGATCATTTCCCGTGAGCTTTTGATTAGCTTTGTTTATATTAATATTTTCCCGGTAACTCCTTGCAATCAAAGTACTATGAAGAACATTTTGATATTCAATGATTTTTCTCCGGAGGCTGAGCACGCCGCTGAACTCGCCTTACTCCTGGCCGGAAAAACCAATACGAACCTGTACATTTGGAACACCTTTGATGAACATGAAAACCCGGTAGCAAAAGAGCTCGCCGTGGCTCATGCTAATGAGGAGGAAACGGCTGTTACCACGGACAATTCCAATTGGATATTAAAACTCGAGTCAAAACTCAACTGGGAAACAGGTTTATTGCCGGTAGTAAAGTTTATTGAGGGAACTAACTATGCCCCTAACCACACATTATCTATAGTGAACCGGTACGATATAGGGATGCTGGTGAGAGGAATAGCCGGGGATGAGAGCGATTTGCTCCACATTGAGGCCGAGGCCTTGAGCTGTTCAACTAAATCTGGATGCCCAGTTTTACTGATTCCGGAAAAATTTACCTACAAAGCATTTGAAAAGATAGTTTATGCAACAGATCTGCGCTTTTGCAGGCGCGAAATCGTATCGTTTCTGAGCCAGCTGGCCAAGCCGTTAAATGCCAGCATATTGATAGCCAACATATCAGCAAAAGGATTGCCCTATATGGAAGATGGGTATGCCCGAACCGTTTTCGCAGATACCTTGCTAACGCGGTCAAACCAGGAGCATGTTTATTTTAGCAACATCAGAGAAAGAGATATTCCGCGTGCAATTGATGTATTGGTAAACGGCATGAATAACGACCTGCTGGTGCTGGTGAACAATAAGTTTCATTTTAACGAGTTGGTGGGCCAGAATGCGCCTTACGCCATCCCACCAAACATTCCTATTCCCCTGCTGATATTTCCGTCGTAAACAGAATCGCAATTATTTATTCATGGAATTTAGTTTATCTGCAAACAATGGCAGATAACTGGCGTTTCAATTATGTAAAATAAAGCCATTACCTTGAATAGTAATTTTAGCTTGTATGACGATCAAATCTTATCAACTTAAAACGGGATTGATAGCATTTATCTTGTTCCTTATTCAGTTTGCCTCCATTCATGTTAACGGGCAAACAAAACCAACACCGAAAACAGTACCACCTCCTAATACAGCAATTTCCGCTAAAACAACAACCTCGCCAGCCGCTTATACCATAAAGGGGGTTATGAGCAATGGTGCGATGCTGAAATTTACTCACCTGGCTGTATTAGACGCTCATGGCAAAGTTTTGTCTCGTTGGGTTACAGACAGCATGGGATTTTTCAAGATCACAGGGCTAGCTAAAGGCAGATACAGGCTTGTGAATAGCGCTATAGGTATCGATACACCTTTTAGCGTCCCTAAGCAGTCAGATAATATTTTGATTGTCAACGTATCCTCCTGCAGTTTTGGATATGTAAAAGCACAGAAGGATGTCAAAGCAGGTAAACCACTGCTAATGCTTTCGGGCGGGATAGCTCCGGTGCCTTCACCTAAAGAAGATAACTTCGAAAAAAAATACACAGTTAAATACCACGATTTTGGGGATGTACCGCAAAGTATCAAATGCAGCATAGCATATAACAATGTCGTGTTTGCCTTTCTGGATAAGAAGTTCGGAAAATCGTGGCGAAAAGATGCGAGAGACGATGTTATTGGATTGAAACATTAGTGACACTAACAAAAAGAGCCCGGAAATCCGGGCCCTTTTGCTGTTTATAAAGGTAGTCTACATTTTCTTCATAGGAAGTAAAGTGCGGCGCTTTGAACTTATATAAACCATTTTTCCATCTTTAACATGATTATCATCCTGGTAAAAAGCCGAATCAACTTTGCCGGTTTTGTAGGTATCAATTTCTACATACCAAACGCCTACCCAATCGGCATTTTTATCGGTGCTATGTAAATTGGTCACAGCCACTATATTTAACTTCACGCTGCTCAGGCTATCCCTAAAGTTTTGCCATTCCTTAACAATACCATCGCGCGGAGCCATCATGTGCTTTCCACTTGAAAAATCCATGGTTACCGTATCCGCCAGATAGTTCGGTGCATTTTTCAATGTATTCTCTTCCCAGTCTTTGTACGACTGCAGTACTAATTGCTCATTTTTTGCATTATCAGAAATAGTAAATGAAGACGAATACGATGCCTTATAGGCCATCGGCAGAGAATCCTTCTTAGAGGCACTATCGGTTTTGGCAGCGGTTGCATCAGTTGATGTTCCGCCTTTGCAGGACGCAAATAATGCAATCGCTGCAAATAAATACAGGACTTTTTTCATTGTAATGGGTTTAAAGAGTTTAAATTGGAATTGCTTAAATAAATCTAACATAACATTTTGATATTCAAAAGATTAATTAGATATTAAGTACAGATTTAATCGTAAGTTTCGATAACCTTTTTACAGCAATACTTTTTTAATTGAAACCTAATTCTATTCAAGCTATTAATCAACCCAAAACAAAAAAATCCCATGAAACAAACATTCCTCATGCTAGCCTTATGCGTCGTTATGTTTGGCTGCAAAAGCAAATCAGTCACAGATGCTGCGGGCATTGATACTGCTGCTAAGCTCAATTACCCTTTCACGCCTAAATATTCCATCAAGTGGCAACCCGGTGACGAGAAGAATGCATTGCTGGTACTCAATTGCCTGAAAAAATATGTAGATGGCGACATAAAAGGTTGTGCTGAAGCTTTTGCGGACACTTCCGAATTTATTGCCGACCAATTTTATTTTAAAGGGAGCAAGGACAGCCTGATCAAAATGATAACGGAAATGCGTTCAGCTTCAGCTTCTGTATCAAAAGAATTCGATTCGTGGATGACCACTTATTACCCTGATAAAAAAGACACCTGGGTTACACTATGGTATACTGAAAAGATGACCGGCAAAAATGGCAAAAAAGACTCGATATACTATGTGGACGATGTACTGATACGAGATGGTAAGATCAGGATATACGATGAGAAAACGCGCAGGTTTGCTCTAGCTACAAAAAAATAAGGGGGAATGTTGTTCTTAAAAATACAGGTTAAAGAATTAACTTAGTTGTAACTAGAATAATCCTTTGACCAAAATCACATTAAAATGAATATTTTTTTGCGTGCCAAACACTGGCATATATTTGTTGTAACCATCGGCCTGCCCATTCTGTTGGAAATAATAATATTTATTGGGATTTTTTCTAATCTAATCAATAACCATAATCCTGACCCAATGGTAATATTCAGCTACTTCAAGTTTTTCCCCATCATGATGTTACTGGTTGTGGGTGGGTTATTTGGCTGGTTTTGGTCGGTGGCTATCGGACTTCAAAAAATGATACCGCCAACTATAAACATGAAATTAACCAGGTTTAAGATATTTTTCTTCATACCATTGATCTATATCACCTGCATTATTGTATTTATGGGGTTAGTTTTCGGCTCTAATCTGGCCTTTCTACAAGGAAGAACTGAACCGCCGGTTTGGATATTTGGCATTTTCGCTGTTATTTTCCCATTGCATTTTTTTTCCATGTTCTGCATTTTTTATTGCATCTACTTTGTAGCCAAAACGATCAAAACTGTCGAACTGCAACGGGAAGTTACCTTTAGCGATTTCGTTGCCGAGTTTTTCCTGACATGGTTTCATTTCATCGGTATCTGGATCCTTCAACCAAGGATCAACAAATTTGTGCAGAACCATGACGATAGTTTACTAACAGAAACAGAGGCTGATTGACCCAGCCTGTAGTTAACCAAAAAACAAAACCATATTTGGCAAATTTTGTTGAATTGTGTTTAGTGATACTTAACTTCGGCATAACCCTTAACGTAAGCCGTTTAATTAACTTTAACTAACATTTTTCAAACATGAAATTTTTAAAATCAAATTTCTACCTGGTTCTCATTATGGTTGCCGCCATTTCTATGTCGGCATGTAAAGCAAAAAAGAAAGTGGTAGCCCCACCGGCTGAAAACCCGCCTCCTACCGAGGCTCCGGCACCCGTACAGCAATCTGCGCCACCTGCACCAGCCCCGGCGCCACCGCCGCCAGCACCTGCTCCACCAGATTATAACTTTACCAATATCCAGTTTGAGTTCGATTCAGGTATATTGAAAACAGAATCGTACCCAATATTGGATAAAGCCGCTGCTGAGATGAAAAAAGATCCGTCGGCTACTTTTATACTAAAAGGTTATGCATCTGCCGAAGGCACCGATGAGCACAATATGCAGTTGTCAGCAGATCGCGCCAACTCGGTAAAAACTTACCTGGTAAATACAGGTGTGAATGGCGCTAACCTGTCCACCAAAGGATATGGCGAGGCTAACCCGATAGCAGATAATACGACCGAGGCCGGCAAAGTAAAAAACCGCCGCGTAGAGATTAAAAAGCAGTAAATAAACAATTAAATAGTTTATCATGGGTAAGATGAGTTGATCGTCTTACCCATTTTTATTTTTTCCTCCGTCCCATAGCAATAGTCTCATTCTCCTGCAAACGCAGTAAAACTATCCTGGTGATCATATCAACCGGCAAGGGATCGCCGGGATTAAAGTGCAAGGTCATCCCGGATATTTTATATCCTTTCAACTCGTCTTTTATCTGCTTAACCAATTTACTGCTCATGGTGTATAAGCTGCAATATTCTTTAGTTGTGCCGATGCCTACAAGCATGTATATCTGTTTAAAACAATGCACCTGGTAACTAAACACTTCTTCCGCATTGGGTACAATAGCTTTAATGAGGTTACGCAACTCTGTCAAACGCCCTCTGAATTCGTCTGGCTGAGTTAAAAGATAATCATTAAACTCGTAGGAGTTTGTCGCTTTTGCGGACTTGCTCATGTTATAGGGATTTGAACTAAGATAATCAGAATTACTGACCAACTGGTACTATTTTACAGTTAGTTGTATAGTTTATCTCAATTAAAATCTATTTTTAGGGCCTTTAGCCCATGAAAAAAACCAGCATAAGGATAAAAGACATTGCTGCAAAGGCAGGTGTATCTACCGGCACGGTCGACCGTGTACTGCATAATCGCGGGCGCGTGGCCCCCGATGTAGAGAAGCGCGTATTGGATATACTGGCCGAAGTAAACTATCAGCCTAACATGATTGCCCGGGCGCTGGGATCAAAAAAAGTATACCGTATTGCAGTGCTTATTCCTGACCCGACCTATGATAATTATTGGCGAGAACCTCAGCTTGGTATAGAAAAAGCCGAAATCGGGGTGAAGCAATATGGTGTGCATGTGCACCAATATGTATTTAATCCGTATGATGCATCGTCGTTTGTTGAGCAAGCAAAAAAGCTAACTGAAGCTGGTCCTGATGGCATTTTTCTTTCTCCTATTTTTTATCATGACACATTGCCATTCTTTAAAGAGTGGCAAAACAAGAATATTCCGTTTGTACTGTTCAATACCCATATTGCCGAATCGGGAGCGTTAAGCTACGTGGGGCAGGACTCATACCAAAGTGGCTTACTTGCGGGCAAGCTTATTCATTATGGGCAACCGCAACCATGCTCTATCCTGATACTTCATATTGACGAGGAAATAAAAAATGCGGCCCACCTGGCAAAAAAAGAGGAAGGTTTGCGTGACTATTATAAAGGAAACGACCCTGAGCAGAAATACAAAATCATTACAGCTGAATTAAATCATCCCAACCAACCAGGTTTCGCTGAGCAGTTGTACAAGATTATTGATAGTGAGCCTGATCTGAGGAGTATTTATGTAACGACTTCCAAATCATACGAAATTGCTGCCTGCCTTACTGAAAGGCAGATAGAACATATTAAACTGGTTGGATATGACTTGCTTCCGGAAAACATAAATTACCTAAACACCGGAGCCATTTGTTTTTTGATCAACCAAAATTCAAAAGGGCAGGGATATTGGGGCATCCATCAACTGGTGAACCACCTGGTGTTTAGAAAAGAAGTGCCCGCACTGAAATACCTTCCTTTGGATGTGGTGACCAAAGAAAATGCATCCTACTATATCAGCGACGAACTGATTTATAACGATCATAAACAGATCGCATAAAAAAGCCGGTGACCACAAGGCCCCGGCCATTAAACAAATCAATTCAAACAAAAATATTATGCTGAAACGGTCAATATACTTCCGTTGATGCTAACTGTATATTTTTGTAAAGGCAAAGCAGCAGGGCCTTGTACTACCGCACCTGTCTTACTAAACTCACTGCCGTGGGCCGGACAAATAAATATGCCCTGACCAGCATTATATCCTATGCTATTACCCTGATGGGTGCAGGCTACCTGCACAGCGGTGAAAGCTGCGGCAGTATTCCCGTCTGCAATGCGTACTAAAATAACGCCATTCTGAGTAGTGGAGTCGCCTATATTGGGCAATTGGCTACTTAAATCAACATTAAATAAATTTCCGCTGCCCTTACCCGGAGGCGGAGTTGTGCCACCCGTTGAGGGACCGGGATTACTTGATTTGCCCCCACAAGATACTAATGAACAGCCTGTACATACAGCTACCAGTCCGATTCCAAGTTTTGATAAAAATTCCTGACGCTCCATAGTTTATTATTATATTATTTATTATTGTTCCACTTCTCGTGGTGATTAAAATCGAACATTCTTGATATTGTGAAGCCAATGCGGAATTGTCCCCTTCCATAGTCGGCCTGCGTATTACTTAAGGAGTTGATCTCGGATATAGCCCTGGCATTGCTGACATTCAAAGTAAATACGTGACCACCCGTTTCCATCTCGATGCCAAAACCCAAAGGGTCTGCAAATCCGTTGGCTCCTGTTCTGAAACTGGAGAAGGGATGTTGGTAATCAACCAGCAAGCTCATATGTTTGGTTACTTTATATCGTAAAGCACCGGATAAAGCAAAGAAGCCCTTATCATTTCCTATTACGTCTGGTATAGCAGTATTGTCATACACGTAAATTGGCGAAACCTGTAATGATAATGCAGAATTAAATTTACGTGAAATAATTGCTTGCGCTAAATAAGAATTCCTGTCAGAATAACTTGAAAAGTTACCATAAGGTCTTACCCCATATTGCCCCAAAAAGGTAATGGCTATTGGCGAACTATTATCCATTTTCTGATGAAGTACAGCGTACTTTAATCCCACTTCAACCAGTTGGCCGATGGTACTCCTGCCAAAATCAATGTTCAGGTTATCCGACAAGCCATATTCAAAACCAATGTATACATCATTAACAGCGTCGAGCCCAAACATGGTTCTGGCACCACCTGTTGGTGTACCTATGTCGCCAAAACGGTGAATGACCAGAAAATTGAGGTTCTTCTTTTTCACAGTGGTAGTTGTAGGGGACAAGATGAGTCGTGTTGCCTTGAATGCGCCAATAACGTCCTGATTCTTATCATCTGTACTCATAGAGTTCAATAGCGAGTCGGTTGATGAGGTTTTATCATTCGCTTTTTGGGTCGTATCCTTTTGCTGCGCTTTCAACCCGGCAGCGAGGGTAAGAAGTGTGAATGCTAGAATTATTTTTTTCATGACAAGAGTGGTTTATTTTGAGGGATTATTGTTCTTTAATGCTGTATAAGTTGCCGATACCCTGATGCGTATACTCTCTGCAATATGATGAAACACAATTTGCGGGATATCTATATGATGATCGGCACATTTAACCATAAATTCTGAAGTCATAGTAACTACGCCGCCACTTACCTTAAGGTTGCCTGTGATGGTACGTGTTTGTGTAACCCCGTGCACCTGGAAATCTCCGGTAACTGTTACCGGATAAGTTCCGTCTTTTGAAGGGTCAATATGCTCCTGTATCTTTCCTTTGAATGTGGCTTTGGGGAACTTATCACTCTCTATATAGTTCTCGTTAAAGTGTTCCTCCATTAATGCTTTGGGGAAATGTAAGCTTCGGATAGGGATACTGAACTCCAACTCACCGGTACCGGCATTGTAAACAGATACTCCGGCAGTTGAGTTGGCCTCGATATCTTCTATCGGGGCGCTTGAGTACATATTTACTTTGACATTTTTACAGACATAGGTACCCTGCCCCGCCTGGTATACCGTTGTCCAGGCAAGTAAAATAATTAAGATATATTTCATTTTATTTTGGTTTTGAAGATGTGTTGATGTTCCAGTTTATACCCACTGCCACCCCCGTAGATTGAAGCCTTACCTGGCTAGCGCCCACATCTGATAATGGCACTTTGGTATACGGTTGTATGGTTACACCGAATTTTGAGTTGATTTGATGAGTATAAGTTGCATCGATATTCAGCACACTTAAGATATTCTTATTTTTGTTAGTTACGGTATAATGTAAAGGCCCCGTTGCACTATTGCTACCATAGCCATTTGCAGTACTATTATCATAATTAAACTGGTAGTCTTCACGCAACATAAAGTATGACGACAAACCGGTACCTATAGTAATAGAATTGGCCCTTTGGTGGTAAACCTGGTAATTAATATTGATCGGGATATCCAGCATACGGCAATTAGCCTCTACACTGGTGGGTTTTGTTGCAAACTGATAATTAGTATGATAATTATTAAAGTTTGTTAAATAGGGTTTGATATCGTACTGCGCCCCTGTACTGATGGTCCATTTTTTGAAAGTAACAGAGAGCATAGCGCCGAAATTACCCCCGACTTTTGTTTGCTGGAATGATGAGTTTACGCCATTCAGATCAGAAGAAGCAAGGACGCTAAAAGCGAATACAGGCCTGCTGCCCAATGTTGGGCGCTTAGTTGTTTTAGGAGTCGTACCGGCAACAGTTGGTTTCTGACCTGCGTCAGTTTTAGCAACTGCATTACTCACTGCTGTCTTGTCGTCTGCTTTGACGGCATTATTATTATTGGCCAACGCGTCAACCTTTTGGTTTGATTTATCGTCAGCTGTACCTAACGAGGTTTTACCATCAGCAGTACCTAATGCGGTCTTATCACCTTTGTCAGCTGCTTTGCCATTATTAACTAAAATATCCGTCTTCTGGCTGGCCTTACTATCTGCCGCGCTTAGTGATGCTTTATTACCGGCAACGTCTGACGATGCTTTTTTGTCAGGGTTGTTCTTTACAGCATTCTCTGCTAAAACAGGCTGTTGGTCATTGGTATTGGAGCTTTGAGTACCGGCACTACGGCGATCTTTTCCCGAAGATAAGGGAAAGAACGTTTTGCCACTTCCCGCGCGACTCTTATTAGCAGACGTGGTTGTAGCATATTGGGCAGATTTTGTTTGCTGTTTGCCGCTATCTGCCGCTTGTCGGGCAAGTTCGCCGTTTGTACCGGTATTACTTTTCACCTTATCTGTAGCCTCGGTCTTATTGGTATGAGTAGCAGCAACCTGGTTCTTCTTTTCCGGTTTCATTTCATCGGTTTTAAAGAAGAAGAAATACCCTAAAAATATCAAAAGCATTGCTGCAATGCCGCTAATAATTGGCAGCAAATAAATGATACCGGAGCGTTTCTTGCCCTCATCGAGCATTTGCTCCAAGGTTTCCCAGTCCGCTTCCCTGAAAGCAGGCTCGTTAACCGGGTCCTCCAGCCCGCTTTTAAATAACTTATCTAAGTTGTTTTCGTCTTTTTCGGCGTCCATCCGTTTAAATATTTTTCCTCGTAAACAGATTATATATATCCACCCGGTTAATAGCTACGCTGGTTGAATAATCCATTCCTCTATTATACTTGTTATTGTTAGCGGCACTGTCTGCTTCCGCTATCATTTGTTTTAGTTTTTGCCTGGCTTTATGAAGATTTGACTTGGATGTGCCGGATGATATTTCCAGCATTTCACCAATCTCTTCGTGTGTATAGCCTTCTATGGCATAAAGGTTAAACACCGTGCGGTAAGCGTTCGGCAATCGTTGTACCATGGCTAAAAGGTCTTCGTAATTTAGCTTGCGATCGGGCAGTTCGCCGTCGGTCATATTTTCGGCCTTGTCAAGGTCATCAGCGTAAGCCATTTTCAGATTAGCACGATAATAATCGATAGAAACATTGGTCATTATCTTACCGAGCCACGCCTTGAAGGGGCGCGAGATATCATAAGTATCTATACGGGTGAATACCTTGAAGAACCCCTGATTCATTACCTCAGCTGCTTCTTCGCGGTTGTTGGCGTACCGGAGGCATATGCCCATAGAAAAGCCGTAAAATGCTTTATACAGCATTTTCTGACTCCCCCTGTCCTTCCTAATACAGCCCCCGATCAGTTGATGTAACTCTTCTTCGCCCATCCGGTAACTCTTTAGCTTTATTAATTTTTAACCTTATCTGACTCTAAACACGTTGTTTGATCAGCAAAGGTTGCCTGTGATCAATATTAAATTACAAATAAAATTATAAACATTTGAAAATCAGTACTTTAAATTAAAATTCCAAAATACAGCCTTTTAATAAAGATCGCTACTGCCTTTATAACAGTATAAATTTAAGCAATCAGGCAACCATTCATTCTATCGAGCCGTGATATTATTACCAAGCATATCAATCTATGGCTCCTGTTTCTGTTGTTATTATCACTAAGAACGAGGTTGAGACAATCACCTCATGTATTGCAGCTGCTCAATTAATTTCTGATGACATCATTATTGCTGATAATGGCAGTACTGATAATACCGTTGCGATAGCATTGAAATATGGCTGCCGGGTATATCATGATCGTTGGGATGGTTATGGTGTTAACAAAAACAAAGGTATAGCGCGGGCAAAGTATAACTGGATATTAAGTGTTGATGCCGATGAAATAGCTGACGCAGAACTGGCAGTCGCCATTCGTCAATTACCATTAAACGATCCGAGCACCGTTTACGATATCAAATTCCGGTCGTATTACGGCAAAAAACTGATACACTTTGGCAGTTGGGGGCGCGATCATCATATCCGTTTATTTAATCGTACCAAAGTAAAATGGTCTGGGTCCCCTGTGCATGAAACGCTATTGTTGCCGAAGAATGTTACCATAAAAAGATTGAATGGACATTTGCATCACTATTCGGTAAAAGACGCCGCTGAGTTTATGAGCAAAGCCGACCACTACGCAAAACTGAGTGCCGGCAAATACCTGATGAATAACAAAAAACCGACCTTCGTTAAGCTGCATATTGCACCTTTGTTCCACTTCATTAAAAACTATATCGTATTTTTAGGGATACTGGATGGCAAAGTCGGATGGGACCTTGCGCGAATGATATCGAAACATACGCGGCATAAATACCAATTGCTGAAAGATCAGCCTGAACATATTTATGAAGGAGCGCCTAAGAGGGAAGACAATCTGGTGGTTGAGTATTAGTCTTTGGTCCGGAGTCGGAAGTCTTAAGTCATAATGGGAAGAACTCTGTTAAAAAATCTTTCGGCGAATACCTTACAGCTTATCATTAACCAGTTAGCCGGGCTAATCATCTTTTTTATCATTTCCAGGGGGTTAGATAAGGACAGTTTTGGCGAGATCAACCTAGCATTTGCACTTATGCTGGCAGTAGTCAATATACTCTCTTTTGGTATCGATCAGATCGCTGTGCGAAAACTAGCCTCAGGCGAGGATCCGCGAAATATTCTTCCTATCTATTTATTCCATGTATTAGTTACAGGTTTTGGCTTTTACCTGCTGTTGTTTCTGGGGCATTTTTTGTTTCCTTCATTAGACGCTTATGATGTGATCTTATTCATCGGTGCGGGCAAATTAATGATCTATTTCTCGACACCATTTAAACAATCGGCTATTGGTTTGGAGCGGTTTAAACTGCTTGCAAGTATTTCGGTGGTTTCGAATTTGGTGCGGGCCATTGTGCTGATCGTACTGGTTTTTCTGCATCAAATTACATTGACTAATGTGCTGATCGTGTTTGTTAGCGGCGATGTGCTGGAGCTGATCGTTGGAACATGCCTTTTCACATTAAATACCCCTTTCCCTATCAGTGTCCAATGGAACAAAAGCCGGTATATGGCTTTGATCAAAGAGTCTCTACCGCAATTCGGGGTAACCATCATTACTTCGGCATTGGCACGATTCGATTGGATATTTATAGGACTGGTGCTATCTGCTGTTAAACTGGCCGAATACAGTTTTGCCTATAAAGTTTTCGAACTATCCACCATGCCCCTGCTGGCAATAGCTCCGCTGCTTATTCCTTTGTTTACGCGTTTATTCAAGGATGGCAATCAACCCGATATGGACAAGCTAAAATTTCTTGCCCGTATAGAGATGGTGATTGCTGCATTTACCATTGTGGTAATCAATATTTGCTGGGCACCGGTGATAGACCAAATTACAAACGGCAAATATGGGGTGGTGAATGTGCACACTATATTTATACTCACACTTTGCATCCCACTGCAATATGTCACTAATTTTTTATGGACCATCAACTTTGCAAAAGGCCGGCTAAGGATGATTCTGCATGCGTTTGTAATTACGCTAGTAGTTAATGTAATTGGTGATTTAATACTGATACCCGATTTCAAAAATGAAGGTGCCGCCTTTGCTTACCTGGCAGGATATATTGCGCAAACTGCATTTTACATTTATAAGAATGACATACCGGAGCTGAATAAAATAGTCTATCCTTGTATTATTTGTACTGCTTGTGCCTGCTTTAGTTTTGGAGGGGCCAGGCTTTTGTTTACAAATATCTGGACGGCAATGCTTGCAAGTGTTTTGGTTTATGCTGTCTTACTATTAACGACAAGGCAGTTAAAATTAGAGGACAAAAATAAATTGGCTGGCCAGTCTTGAATCCCACCAGTCATTCCGTTTACGCAGCCAGGAATTTTCTGCGCTATGTATATTCGACAGTATGATGAATAAGGTATTTTCACCATTGTGCTGTTCGAAGTCTCTGATTCGAACTTATTTGTATGTCTCATCCTAAAAAAGTTTAATTTTGGCCCGGCGCTGTTTTTATCCCATTCCTTATTATTTATTTGAACCACCTATCTGCCGAAAAAAATGCTAAAAGTTAACGCCTATACGCCTGGCCTTGATACGCCCAGCGGACGATATAGAGTAAGGCAATTAATAC